>ERZ824598.857-NODE-857-length-44059-cov-3.556154_pt1 | contig 44059 bp, 30 predicted proteins | sample MGYA00519934_ERZ824598 | MGnify/ENA primary metagenome ERZ824598 (study PRJEB31778, sample SAMEA3449177) | human gut metagenome | biome: human gut; feature: human-associated habitat; material: faeces | place: United Kingdom | collected 2010/2012 ...
TTGGCTCGCTCGGAAGAAGGAACACATGATGGCCGTGGTTTATCCATGTTCATCTACGACAAACGTAATGGTGGAGTGAATGTTCGCCGTATTGAAAACAAGATGGGTATCAAAGGATCTCCTACCTGCGAACTTGTATACAAAAATGCTAAGGCTGAACTTTGTGGTGACCGCAAATTAGGTCTTATCAAATACGTAATGGCACTGATGAACGGTGCACGTCTGGGTATCGCTGCCCAGTCTGTAGGAATCTCACAGGCTGCTTACAATGAAGCGCTGGCTTATGCACAGGACCGCAAACAATTCGGTAAAGCAATTATCGAATTCCCTGCTGTAGCTGAAATCCTTTCATTGATGAAAGCAAAATTGGACGCTTCACGTACACTATTATACGAGACTGCCCGCTTCGTTGACGTTTACAAGGCATTGGACGATATAGCCAAAGAGCGTAAACTGACTCCGGAAGAACGTGCTGAGCAAAAGACTTTTGCCAAACTGGCAGACGCCTTCACACCACTGGGTAAAGGCATGGGTAGTGAATTTGCCAATCAGAATGCTTATGACTGTATCCAGATACATGGGGGATCGGGCTTTATGAAAGATTATGCCTGCGAACGTATTTATCGTGATGCACGTATCACTTCCATCTACGAAGGAACCACTCAATTGCAGGTAGTAGCCGCTATCCGTTACGTGACTACCGGTGCCTACCTCAATCGTATCAAAGAGTATGAAAACATGCCGGTAGCTCCCGAAATGGAAGGTTTGCACAACCGCCTGAAAACAATGGCAAGCAAATACGCCGCTTGTGTTGCTCAGATTACAGAGGCTAAAGACCAGGAATTACTCGACTTCTGTGCACGCCGTCTGGTAGAAATGGCTGCTCATATCATTATGGGGCACCTACTCGTACAGGATGCTTCAAAGAACGCTGAACTTTTCGGAACATCTGCACAAGTATATGTACGTTATGCTGAAAGTGAAGTAGAAAAACATATCAACTTTATTCGTAAATTCGATAAAGACGATTTAGCTTACTACAGAAAATAAACAGCAATCAAATTAAGAATAAGGAAGGTGAGTCAAAAGTCTGAGAAAGTTATCAATATGTAACTTTAGAAACGCAGATTAACACAAATGACCGCGGATTTAATTTAATCTTTGCGTAAATTAGCGTTAATCTGCGTTTTAATGATGGTTAATTTACTTTATTGACACACCCTCCTTTTCATACCCAACCTACCCTGCCATAAAGTAATAAATATATTACTTCTATAATCTTCACTTTACAGGTTTATTCCGTATTTTTGCGCAATAATAATTAACATCACACATCACATGGCAATGAACTCTGACCAACAAGAAGAACAACTGATCCAATCCGACGACGTCAACGAAGAAAAGAAAGAACGAAATTCGATGTTTCTCCCACACAAAGGTTTTATAGCTACTCCCATTCTACTGGGCATTAATGTGCTCGTTTTTATTCTTATGACTCTCTCCGGTGTCAACCTGTTTGAACCTAAAACCCTCGAACTACTACAATGGGGAGCCGATTTCGGACCACTTACACTAACCGGTAGCTGGTGGCGTACACTTACTTGCAATTTTGTACATATAGGCATCATTCATATTCTGATGAATATGTATGCGTTGGTTTACATCGGTGTGCTGCTCGAACCGATACTCGGAACACGACGTATGTTTGCCGCTTACTTATTAACAGGACTTTGCTCCGCAGTGTCCAGCCTCTTCTGGCATGCCGAAACAATAAGCGCCGGAGCCTCCGGGGCGATCTTTGGTCTATACGGAATATTTCTGGCATTTCTTTGTTTCCATCATATAGAGAAAACACAACGTAATGCATTACTTTCAAGTATATTGATTTTCGTTGGTTACAATCTGATATACGGATTAAAAGAGGGTATAGATAATGCCGCCCATATAGGAGGATTAATCAGCGGATTCATTTTAGGTTTCGTCTATGTAATGGCACTCAACGAAAAGAGATCAAAGTTGCAAAAATACTATACGATGGGAGGAGAAGCCGGAATCTTATTGATATACCTTATAGGACTTCTGGTCCTCAACAAAAATGTTCCCTCCGACTATCAGGATTTGCGTCACGAATGGGATAACGGACTCGTACAAGCTTATCTTACCGGTGAATCCAATGAATCGGAAAAGTATGAAAATCAGAAAGAACACCCCATAAGCAAACGTATCACCAGCAAAGATCAACTACCACCTTACGCTCCTTTTACCGCCTCAGATACGTGGTTAAACTTCAGTAGTGAAAAGGCAGGCATACGGCTTCGTTATCCTTCCAACTGGCAGACGGCAGAAACTACCCGCCAAGATAATGAAACAATATTACTTCAACAACGTTGGACCAATGCTACCAATCACCTTATAATCACTGTTTCACAATATGATACAGACGAAATATACGAATACAATAAAAAATTATCTCTCAGTATTCCACGAAATGCCCAAAATGAGCCATCAGAAGATTATAAACGTAGTACACTTACAATCAATGGTTTGAATTTTATAAAAACTGACAATATGCAGCATTTCGGTGCACCTGATGAAGAAGGTTATGAAATACTGCAAACTGTTCTTTATTATTTCTCTCCTGAAAAGAAAACAATATATGCGTTCGTTATGCTGATTAATGATGAAGCTGCCCAACAGGATTTAGACGATATGCTTGAAAACGTTCAGTTTACACACTCATAAATATGAGTTCCGGTTATATAAAAACAAAAGCTCCGTTCAAATAAGACGGAGCTTTTGCTTTATATAACCGGCAGAAATTTTGTTCATATAGAACTAATCTCCAACTTTCATTACCATTCTACTTCTTCCAGCCCATGCCTTCTGTATACCAAAAGCTGGCTTTGAAGCGTATTGATTTCTTTACGCATGCTCTCCATCCTTTCCAATAGATGATGAATGGCATCAATACCTTCCATATTGATAGACAGGTCATAATACATACGACTATAACGTTCCACCTCTGGAAGCTGTGACACAAGCAGATAGTGTTCGCCACCTTCGATATGTACTTCAATCAATCCACCCTCCTGTAATAACTCTATAAAAGAGGGCTCAATATGGCATTTGTGACAATATTCACTGACTATAATTAATTCGGTCTGCATAGTGCTGATTTTTTTAGTTCATACTCTGTAATTCCCGGAACAACTCTTTCTGCCTATCTGTCAGATTGGTAGGCACTTTGACATTATAGGTCACTATCAAATCGCCAAATTGTCCTTCTTTCTTATAAACAGGGAAACCTTTCCCCTTCAACCGTACCTTTGTACCGTTCTGTGTTTCAGGTTTCACTTTCAGTTTCACTTTACTATTCAGTGTATCAACTTCCTGTTCACCTCCCAATACAGCCGTATAAAGGTTCAACGGAACATCGATATAAAGATCATCGCCTAAACGTTTGAACACAGAATCTTCAGGAATCACAAACGTGATATACAAATCGCCGGCAGGACCCCCATTAACGCCTTCACCACCATACCCCTTCAGTTTGATAACCTGTCCATTGGCTACACCAGCAGGAATAGTGATACGTACATTCTTACCATTCACCGTCAATACCTGTTTATGAGTCTCTGCAGCATCACGAAGAGAGAGATGAAGTTCTGCGTTAAAATCTTGCCCACGGAATCCCGCACTGCTACGGCCTCCTCTACCGCGACCTCCAAACATAGATTCAAAGAAATCAGAGAACCCTTCGCCTCCGGTTCCGGAAAATCCCTGACCATCCGAAGAATACCAATACGCATTATCATCACCTCCTCCAAAACCGGAGAATCCACCACTGCCACCAGCCTGTTGCCGAGCACGTTTCTGAGCTTCAAACTCATCGGCATGCTTCCAGTGTTCACCGTATTCATCGTATTTCTTACGCTTCTCCGGGTCACTCAACACCTCATTTGCCTCATTGATCTCCTGAAACTTATCCTTTGCACCTGGATTGTTTGGATTCAAATCCGGATGATACTGGCGGGCTAACTTACGAAAAGCCTTCTTAATATCACTTTGAGAAGCACTTTTGTCTACTCCAAGAATTTTATAATAATCTATATAAGCCATGCTTTTATATATTTAAACGTTCTACTACTTTAAACGTTTACAAATAACACGCCAACACAGCATTTGGATTCATTTTTTAATAAATCTTCAGACTCTACTCTTTATGAAACAAAAATAACCGGAATACGAAACCAGAAACAAGCTCCCTCTCCTTCTTTCGAATCAACGCCAATAGTTCCTCCTAAACGTTCTACAATGACCCGACAAATTGCCAGCCCTAATCCGGTTCCTTTCACAAAAGCATTCAGTTTCACAAAACGCTCAAAGACCAGCTCCAGTTTATCTGCAGCAATGCCCATACCGGTATCTTTACAAAAGAAATATATTTCATCCTTTGCTTCACTTATGCGGTATCCAATAGAAATACTACCCCGCTCAGTGAACTTCATTGCATTACTCATTAAATTAATCATCACCTGAGACAAACGTACCCTGTCTGTATTAATCACACAAGTAGGTGCTTTCTCTATAAAAGAGATCTGCACTTCCGGAGAGTGGTCTTTCTGCTCCATCTGATGGCATATATTGCTCATTAGTTCATTGACATCAGTAACGGAATAGGAGAAATCCATTGTACCTGCTTCAATTTTCGATAGATCCAGAATATCATCAATAAGTTGCAATAACAGTTCGTTGTTTGCAATAATAATCTTCATATACTCCTGTTTCTCTACCGGATCATCTACCTGGCAAATCATATCAGAGAACCCCACAATCGCATTAAGAGGAGTACGTATTTCATGACTCATATTAGCCAGAAAAGCAGATTTTAGCCTATTAGATTCCTCTGCTTTATTTTTCGCCTCCCGCAAGTCTTGTTCTATCTTCAGCTTTTCTGTAATATCTTCAAAACGCAATAGTCCGCCTATCACCTCTTTTCCACCCGTAGCATATACGGGAGTAGCCGTCACTTCAAAATCAACCTTATCGATGCGAATGGTATGACGAACAATTACCCCCTGTTCTATAGCCTCCTTAAATGCACAATGTTCACAGGGTTTATCTCTCAGGGCACTGGTTTGATAACAAATTAATCCCGGAGTATAATGCCGGCCGGATACCAGACTCTTGATGTGCGTTGTCTCCTCCCACTGCACTCTATAAGTTTTATCAATATAGATCAGCCCAAAGTCGATACTCTTTAATGCAAGGCTCTGCTTTTTAATTGCTTCTTCTAACTCTTCTTTAGCTGCCGTAATCTCTCTTTCATATTTTTTCAACTGACTAACGTCCCAACGAGCTACCAACAACCATTTGCCTAATGCTTCCCAAGAAAGAATCGATTTCATTACAATTGTATCGTGTATTACACCATCTGTAGTTGAATACCGCTCTTCAGACCGATAAGGTTTGCCTATTCTGACTAACTCTTCATCAATGTTCCGATAATGTCGCCCTCTCTCCTCTCCATAAATATCATAATCATTGTGCCCTATCGCTTTCTCACGTTTTATCCCCGATTGCACCTCCGATTCTTTATTCCAATAAGCATAACGAAATTCATTCTGAATATCTTTTACCATGATAGGAAAAGGAAGATTATCTAATATATCAGACAGAAAATGACGATAATCCCTGTTTCTCGCAACAATTTTTTTTAAATGGTGAAGTCGATACAATAAATAAAATATGATTATAAATAATATAATCAATAAAATAAAAAGCCATAAGTAACTGTTCATAGGCCCATTGTCAGGGATTAATAGTAGATTGTTTGCCATAAGTTTGCACCTTGATATTTAAGAGGGTAAATATATAAATAAGTTTAGAAAACCACTAATATTTAATCTCTTCTTTTCCGGACATCTTAAAAATTTATATTCTTTAAATCAACGATCAGACAAAGGACCAAATCCCTTATTATTATAAAGATAATAGTTTTCTTTAATATATCTCATTGATACCTTTACTACATTTATGTTCATATATTACATCAAAAACCAGCGCACGTTTAATATTAAAAATAGATCAACAACACCAAATAGTTATTAATAAATCAAAGAATTTGTCTCTAAAGTTAAATTAATCTGCTTTATTTGCATTATACAACTTAACGCATCTTTAACCTTAAGCAAATATTCCCCCAATATGCAGCTAAAACATTGGATATCTATTGTTGTATTCACTCTCTGTGCCATTACCGTACGGGCAGACGAATGGATTCGGATCAATCAGCTTGGCTATCTGCCTGAATCAAAGAAAGTAGCAGTATTCCTAAGTGAAGAAGATGCCAGTGTAAAAGAGTGTTCACTTATCGATCTCTTCACTGGAAAAACGGTATCTACATTTACATCCATCCAGCCAACAGGTACACTTGGGAGTATGAAAAGCACATTTCGAATAGATTTCAGTGATTTTAATCATCCCGGTACCTATTATCTAAAAGCCGGTAATACCCGGTCTCCTTATTTCCCGATAAATAATCAGGTATACAATGGAACAGCCGATTTTTTACTTAACTATATGCGCCAGCAACGTTGTGGTTATAATCCATACCTAAAAGATAGTTGCCATATGGATGACGGATATATCATCTGCCATCCCACCAAAGACGGAACAAAAATTGATGTACGCGGAGGTTGGCATGATGCAGCTGATTATCTTCAATACACTACTACTTCAGCCAATGCCATTTATCAAATGATGTTTGCTTACCAACAAAATCCGGAAGCATTTAGTGATTATTACGATGCGAACGGACACCGAAAGGCGAATGGAATTCCTGATATTGTAGACGAAATAAAATGGGGACTCGACTGGCTAAACAGAATGAATCCGACTACCGGAGAAATGTACAACCAAATTGCCGATGATCGCGCCCACGCCAGTATGCGATTGCCCAATCATGACAAGGTAGACTATGGCTATGGCCCCGGAAAAGGAAGACCGGTTTATTTCTGTAGTGGTGAAAAACAGGTGCGCGGTGAATTTACGAATGCAACAACAGGCATAGCCAGCACTGCCGGGAAATTTGCTTCTTGCTTTGCATTAGGTGCCCGAATTTTAAAAGACTTTTATCCGGAATTTGCTCAAGAGATTGAAAAGAAAGCCGATGCCGCCTATGAAGAAGGCATAAAAAAGCCAGGAGTCTGCCAGACTGCCTCTGTCCGTTCGCCCTATATCTACGAAGAAGATAACTGGACAGACGATATGGAGTTGGCAGCTATTGAATTATATAAATCAACCCAAAACAATAGATACCTGCAACAAGCTATAGAATATGGACGACGTGAACCGGTAACTCCCTGGATGGGAGCAGACAGCGCCAGACATTATCAATGGTATCCATTTATGAACATGGGGCATTACTGGTTGGCAAAAACTGAAAACAATACACGGTTGAATGAAGAATTCATCCGCAATATCCGTATCGGACTTCAACGTACTTATGAAAAAGCCCGGCAAAATCCATTCCTATACGGCATCCCTGCTATCTGGTGTTCCAATAATCTTACCACAGCCATGTTAACTCAATGCAGATTGTATAGAGAAGTTACCAGAGATTCTACATACGAGGAGATGGAAGCCTCTCTGCGCGACTGGCTATTTGGTTGTAACCCCTGGGGAAGCAGCATGATTGTAGAACTCCCTTTATATGGGGATTATCCTTCAGAACCTCACTCTTCCTACTTTACCAACAACACAGGAAACGCGACTGGCGGACTTGTTGACGGTCCTGTTTATACCAACATATTCAACAATTTGAGAGGAGTAAACATTTCCACCGGAGAAACTTATCAACGCTTCCAACCTGGCACAATGGTATACCATGACAGCACACACGACTATTCTACCAACGAACCGACAATGGATGGAACTGCCAGCCTGACCTATTATTTGTCTGCCCTTCAAAAAGAAGGAATGAGACAAGCCCAATCCGACAATGATAAAAACATCTATAGCGAAGGAGGTATTATACGTACTGACCCTTCTCAAAAGCAACTCACACTTATTTTTACAGCAGCCAATAAGGCAGATGGAGCTGATGCCATCATTCGTATATTGAATAAACAGAAAATACAAGGAGCTTTCTTTTTCACCGGTGAGTTTTTTGAACTTTACCCGCAAGTAGTACAAAAACTAAAAGCAGAAGGACATTACATCGGCAGTCATAGTTATGGACATTTACTATATAGCCCCTGGGAGAATCGAGATTCACTCCTCGTCACACGTGAGGAGTTTGAAAAAGATATGCTAAAAAGTTATGAAACACTCAGCGAAACAGGAATTAAGTACAAAGATGCCCCACTCTACATTCCTCCCTATGAATACTATAATAAAAAGATAGCAGCATGGGCAAAAGCCATGGGTATACAACTTATCAATTTCACTCCGAGGAGTGGCAGCAATGCAGACTATACTACCCCGGATATGAAAAACTACAAAAGCAGTAAAATGATTTATGAAAGAATCATGCAGTTAGAAAAAGAAGAAGGTCTAAATGGACATTTACTGCTAATACACCTTGGAACATCCGACTTGCGAACAGACAAATTCTACAATAATTATTTAGAAACAATGATAAAAGCTCTCAAGAAAAAAGGCTATAGATTTGTTCCCCTACGTACAGCAACAGGAATATAAATAAAGGTACAAAAGGTTAGTTTATTAGGTTATCATGAAAAAGGTTCGTACCTGTGAAGGCCCGAACCTTTGTTTTATAGTTTATCCGATAAATATGTAGTTATCAAAAAAGTAATCACCGGATTTTTTCAAGCAGAAATGTGAGAGAGAATATAAACGTTTATTCTGATGTAATCTATTGATTTATAACGAATATAAACCTCCTGTTTAAAGACAGGCAAGAGTGTACACTTATCCGAGTGTTAATTGTACACTTTTGCCATACTATATTGTACATTCTTACTATGCTAAAATGTACACTTATGCAAAGCAAGCCCAAAGGGTTAAAAAAACACATTAACAATATTAACAAACCGGTTATTTGTCAGACGAACCAGTTTTATTCTCTCCCCGCTCAAAAATAAGTTATTATCAGATATTTAGCAGATGAATAAATTGGTCAATATCCTCTTCTGTTGTATCAAATGAGGTGACAAGGCGAATTTCATTATTCCCTTCATTCCAGAAATAGAAGAAATAGGATTGAAGCATTCTGTCTATTACCGAACGAGGCATCGTCAAAAACAATTGATTACTCTGCATCTTTTGAGTAAAACAAACGCCCGGAAAATCTTTCAAAGCCTCATAAAGTTTACGAGCCATGGCATTGGCATGAGAAGCATTCTTCAACCAAAGCTCATTCGTCAGATAAGCGGTAAACTGACAAGAGAGATAACGCATTTTTGAAGCTAATTGAGCCGACTGTTTCCGTACAAATCTTGCTTCCGCTTTTAATGTATCATCAAAGATAACAACGCACTCTCCCATCATCAAACCGTTTTTGGTTCCACCGAAACTAAGAACATCAATGCCACAATCTACCGTCAATGCTTTCAGAGAGAGATTGAGGGCAGCACAAGCATTTGCAATACGTGCACCATCCATATGAACGCGCATTCCATACTGATGTGCCAATGAGGTAATAGCTTTTAATTCTTCAGGTGTGTAAACAGTACCCAGTTCGGTACACTGAGAGAGATAAACAGCACCTGGCTGTGAGTGGTGCTGATCGCCAAAACCGTGAAGATAAGGAAGAATAAGTTCAGGGTTAAGTTTGCCATCCGGTGTAGCTACCGGACGAATCTGACAACCGGTCATCTTTACCGGAGCACCACATTCATCTACATATATATGGGCTGTTTCAGCACAAAGAATCGAATGGTAAGTCTTTGTCATTAGTTGCAAAGCAACCACATTACTTCCCGTACCATTGAATACAAACAGAGGCTCACAATCGGCAGTAAAGGTTTCTTTAATTTTCCGGACCGCTTCTTCTGTCCATGGATCATCACCATAACCCAGTGCATGATTCCGGTTAGCCTGCATCAATGCTTCCATCACAGCAGGATGCACACCGGAATTATTATCAGAGGCAAAACTTCTCATAGTCTTTTTGAATAAAATTTTCTGCAAAGGAATAAAATTATTCTCAGAAAAAGGATGCCTCTAAATAAAGATTTATAAAGAAAGAGCAACTTTTATCCCGATTGAAAAAAGTAGCTCTCCTTTATTATCCTAAAAACAACTCACACTCAATGTGTAAATGAAACCGGTAATTTCAACTCTTCACCTTTTTGTCCTATAATAAAACCTTTATTGTTCCACACACGGAGATACCCTCCGATATTATTATTAATAAACAACAGACGGAATGCATGTTTTCCTTGCTGCAAAGCAAGGGAAGTCCGGCTATGAGAATGACGTATCAGCTTACCATCATTGCTCAATACAACTTTCCCGTCTACCTGAAGTTCATCCATTTCGGTTGACAAATAATAGACTCCATCACAGGGAACCTCAAAATATCCAGAATAACAAAATGCCCCTTTATCTTCCAAAACCGGTTTTAATTCGAAATCCGTTACTGCCTTAGACTCTTTCCATACAGCATTTTCTGTATCCTTTACATAATAAAAATCTCCATCGGCATGTGTCAACTGTATGCCGGGTTTCGTATCATCTTTGTATGCCGGAAGTAAATTTTCTTTCACCACTTCAATCACCCGGGTTCTGCTCATCTTGCCCGAAGGCAAAAAAGTAGCAATACGTATCACTTGATTATCACTGACAATAATAGGGTCATTGTAAACTGTCGAGTGTATCGTTGGTTCACTTCCATCCAGCGTATAGACCATTGGCAGATTACGACTGTTCGAAAAGCTCAGTGTATCTGTTCCGACAATAGCAACACGATCTGCCATCGGACCTTCCGGCAGTGGAATATGATAATTGATGTGATGTTCATCCAGACGTACCAACTGGTTATTTAACCTGCGTTCAAAGGAGGCATAATCCTTCTTCTCCAAAGGAGTCCAGGTCAGTTCGGCTACTGCCAGTATTCTGGGATAAAGCAGGTATTCGGTATAATCCGGAGTAGTGGCATATTCCGTCCACATATTACCCTGGGCACCCAGAACATGGGAACGTAAATCTGTCGGTATTTTCTCCGAAGCAGGATTATAGTTATATGTTTTGCTCAGTAGTGTTGTAAAATTAATCGCAATAGGTTCTACCTCAATATTACCCTGCCCAAAATCAAGATACAACCATTTGGCAGGAGTCATGATGACATCATGTCCCATAGAGGCGGCTTCTATTCCCCCCTCTTCTCCACGCCATGACATCACTGTAGCCGTAGGAGCCAAACCTCCTTCAAGTATCTCGTCCCAGCCTATCATACTCTTTCCGTGTTCAAGAAGTACTTTCTCAATACGATGTACAAAATAACTTTGCAGTCCATGTGCATCTTTCAACTTCTCATCCCGTATGCGTTTCTGACATTTCGGACAAGCATTCCATTTCTTTTTCGGACATTCATCTCCTCCGATATGGAAGTATTTTCCCGGAAACAATGGGATCACCTCTTCCAATACATCTTCAAGAAACTTAAAAGTCTGCTCATTGCCCGCACAATACACATTTTCCTCTACTCCCCATTTGTTTCTAAGCTGAAAAGGACCTCCGGTACAAGACAACTCCGGATAAGCAGTCAAAGCAGCCAAGGCATGCCCCGGTAACTCTACTTCCGGGATAACAGTAATAAACCGTTCGGCAGCATAAGCCACTACCTCTCTTATTTGTTCCTGTGTATAGTAACCTTGATGAATGGTACCATCGGCATTGTGACGGATAGAACCTATTTCAGTCAGTTTCGGATATTTCTTTATTTCAATCGTCCACAAATGATCATTCGTAAGGTGCCAATGGAAACGATTTATCTTAAACATTGCCATCACGTCCAATTGTTTTTTCACAAAATCCACATCATGAAAGTGCCGACTAACATCAAGCATCATTCCCCGATAAGGATAAGCCGGTTCATCCTCTATTACAACACAAGGAAGTGTCCATGCAACATCTTTCACCGGTTCTTCACTTTCAATCTCTGCAGGCAGAAGTTGCATTACTGTCTGCATAGCATAGAAGATACCGTGTGCAGACTTTGCCTGAACAGAGATTTCACGGGAAGTAACAATGAGCTTATATCCCTCGTCCTTCATACTTAAAGCTGGATTCAGAGTCAATCGGATACAGTTATCTTTTGCTTCTTTCACAATATCAGGACGATGTCCGGTAGAGTGTTGTATCTTTTCCGCAAAATAGCCGGCAACCGTTTTTAGACTATCATTATCAGTAACAAAAGCAGTTTGAGATGTTAATGTAAATTCACCGGTTTGTTGCTCTATCATTTTAGGCTCGGGCACAATATGAAGCCCTTCATTGTAAGATTTCACTTCATTTTTGTTCTCACAGGAGAATAATGCCACCAAGACAAAGAGTATCAGATAAAAAGATTTAATTCGCATATATTCTAAGTTTTATTGATAATAACAATTCATTTAATTTTCTCCATAATTGATACGGACATTGATAATTCCTAAATTGTCTACAGGAACTTCCAAAGATTGGTATCCTTTTTTCCTAAAAACCAAAATCTCATGGTTTCCCGCATCAATCCGATACTGCCCTTTATCATCACTCTGCCCCAATAGTTTTCCTGAACTCCCGGCATAGATATTCACACCAGCAATCAGAGTAGCCTGTACATCACGCACTTCACCATGAATAGAAATATTCTTGCTACTTTTAGCTACTTTCATACCTTCAGCAGAAGCCGAACGTTCAAAATCACCTACTATCACCGTCTTGCTTTGAAGGATGTTGTCAGAAGCAGTTCCTACCTGCAGTTCGAACTCACCGGGTTCAACTATCCTCCTGTTTCCGGCATCAACAATATACAAATCTTTCACGGCAACTTTCAACCGGACAGTCCGGGTACTTCCAGCCTCAACCAATACCTTTTCAAAATCACGAAGCAGCTTAACAGGAGTGACCACCGTACTCACTTTGTCACGCACATACAATTGAACCACTTCCTTACCACTTCTTTTCCCAGTATTTTTTATATCCACTTTTACATATATCGTGTCAGTTGGATCATAGTGTTCCTTATCCGTTTCCATAGACTTGTATACAAAGGATGTATAAGTAAGCCCATGCCCAAATGCCCACAAAGGATCGGGACTGGAGAAAACATAATCTCTCCCCGGAGTTTCATAACTTCCGGGATTTTTATAAAAACCTTTGTCAGAAGGAAGATAGTCATAATAAACAGGCAAATGTCCCGTACTCTGGGGGAAAGAAAAAGTAAGCCTGCCCGAAGGAGAAATTTTGCCAAAAAGGATATCAGCAATCGAATTTCCGGCTTGTTCTCCTGCATACCATTGTGTCAAAATGGCCGGTATATGTTTCTTTTCCCAGGAAATAGTAAAAGGTTTACCGGTTACTAAGACCAACACTACAGGTGTTCCGGTTTCATAAACCTCTTTTATCAACTGGCTCTGTGCTCCGGTTAGGTTCAAGTCATTTAAGTCAAATCCCTCTCCGCAAGTAGAGCTTTTATAATCACGAGCCAAAGCGGCACTGGCACTACCACAAAAAACAATGGCTACCTCACTTTGCCGGGCTACCTCAACTGCCTTCTTTATCCCACTGGTGTCCAAAGAGACCAGACTACACCCTTTTTCATAACGCACCGTTACTTTGTCCCCCAACAGCTGTCTGATTCCAGCCAATGGAGTCATTCCGTCTTTATTATTACGGCTCCATGTATAATCACCGAATTGCACCTGGTCGGCATTAGGTCCGATTACTGCTACCGATCTTAACTTTTCGGCATTTAGTGGCAAGAGCCCGTTTTCATTTTTCAGTAATACTACAGATTCGTCTGATATCTCTTTTGAAAGCTGCACTCCTTCCTGCGGATGCATTTTGCAATGAGCGTATCGTTCACCATAAGGATCTTCAAAAAGCCCCATTTTAAACTTCACATACAATACCCGGCGGACAGATTCATTCAGAATCTCTTCATCCAGTTTACCTTCTTTAATAAGATCAGCCAATAGCGGATAGCAGTTACTGGAAGCTTCTACGTCAAGTCCGGCAGTAAAGGCCTGCATGGCTGCTTCTTCCGAATTATGAGCCGTATAATGCAATGTTTTCAACATTTCAATCGCTCCCCAATCAGAATATACATATCCCTTAAATCCAAACTGATTACGAAGTACCTCAGTTAATAAATAATGAGAAGCAGAATTAGGAATACGGTTCCATGAATTATAGGTAGACATTACCGCCAGGACAGATGTATTCCGAATCACCATTTCAAAAGGTTTAAGATATACCTCGTGTAAATCACGGAGCCCGCATTCTACAGAAGCCAGATTCAAACCACTAAGAGGGTTGCCGTGTGGTCCGTAATGTTTCAGCATTGGCGAAATGCCATTATCCATATATCCCTTTACTTCTGCAATTCCAAACAGACCACAAAGAATCGGGTCCTCTCCAAAAGATTCCTCCACACGCCCCCAGCGTAAATCGCGTACTACGTCAATGCAAGGAGCCAGTACCTGATGCATCCCCTGGGCATGCAGATCTTTCGTTATCATTGCAGCTTTACGATAAGCCAGTTCCGGAGAGAACGTACTACCAAGAGCCACATTCTGAGGATAGATGACAGAACCTTCATGTACAGAACCATGCAACGACTCCGCAACTGTAAATACAGGTATACCAAGCCGGGTATTCTCTACCATAAACTTCTGTACTAATTGCATATTTTTCCGGCAATTTGCACCTGTAAGCGGAAAACCCTCTACAAATCCCCAACTCATTCCTTTAGAAAAGGCTTTCAGTTTCTCTGTATCCAATGTTTGTCCATTGAATATATTCCAGGAATGGATATGTCTGATCTGTGCAACCTTCTCTTCCAGAGTCATACGACTTAAAAGATCATTCACTCTCTCCTCTATGGGCAGGTTGGGTTGCTTATAAGGAAGTTCCTGAGCAAACACAGATATTCCCGACAGGAATAAACTACTGCAAAATAACAACCGGGATATACTCATTTTTATCATCATATACTTGTTTTTCAATTTTTCTGATAATTTTGTTCTATTTCGGTATGGTAACGTTTATATAGATCTTCAACAACGGCTATGGTTCCTTCAGGATTCACCCGCGAAAGATAAGTTGAATTAGTAAGTACCCATTCCTGTTCCATTTTGGAATAATCCGGATACGGCAGTTTCTTTCCATATAGCAAACTGGTTTTGTATGTCACATAAGCCTCCCAGCGAGGAAGATAAAAATCGATCAATAAACCACTCCATTCTTTGTTAGCATAGTCGTGCAAATCCGAATCAGTATCCGTCCAGGTCGTAATCAGCCTCTTGGCATTGGTAACAAAGCGTCTCTTCTCTTCCGGTGTCCCCCCTGCCTTTTCTGCTTCTGCCATCCACGTACCCAACATAAACTCCTTACGCGTAGATAGCAACCGGTCTTCATCCTTTATAATATTCAGGAACTTGCCACTATATTCCATAAAACGTTCTTTGTCTTTTTTCTGAAATGCCAGCACCATTCTTTCATGTAGATATTTGGCATAATCGGACAAAACCTGACGAGTGACATCCGTTAAATCGTATTCATACGTATCCGAATGATTAAATCTCTTACGCGATTGATAAAGAAGATCCCACGCTTTTACCACCTTCATCGGATCATAAAACATCACGGCATTTCCCCAGGTAGATACATGCTGAATGGTATCAGAAGGACGGGCACAGATATAAGACTCTACAGGACCTCCCAACTCATTATGACATTCGTAGATTGTTTCGGATAATAATTTCCAGGCCTTGTTACAATTGTTATCCTCTGTCCCATACCGATAATAGGTGTAATTGTCAAGCCATTGAGGAATATGAATGCTGTCCGTTCGCCAGGCCATATCATACACCATATCATAGACAACCGGGATGGTCCCTATTCCTTCGGGAGCCGTGCCAATACCACTTATGTTTTTCCCCATCGGATGGTGTTTGGCAAAGACTGGTCCTGACGCATAACTACTCATCTTACCATGCAATCCTGTTTTTCCTCCGAAATTGGGCAGAGCGCACCATATCCATTGATGATTCCAATGTCCTTCCGGCTTGTGGAACATGGAAGTTTTAACTCCCCCCCATTGCGGGCGTTCGCAAGCCATCAAATCCAGAATAATGGTTTCACCGGGCTTCACCCCCTCCATTAACTCTTTTACCGGATTGTGTTGCCATCCCTGTAATACCCACACAGCCTGCGGATTTACTTTTCGCATAGCCTGTAATATCTTTTGCGCAGCAAGTTTCACATTAATTCCCTCAGAGGTTCCTCCCTCATGAAAAGGGTCTCCACCAAAAAACTGTGCTTCACCGAATAGATTCTTTTGCTCTTCATAATAGATAGCAGCAAGTTTATCAAAAAGCGGATCGGTAGGATCCAAAAATGCAGGCCGTTGGTAAGTACCCCATATCCCCTGATCTTTAATGCGGGCATCAGGAAATTTTTCTTTCAATGCATTCGGAACCATACCATAGAATCCCTGAAACACGGGCTTCATTCCCAACTCCCTCATTCGCTTCAACATCTTCTGCTGCAAATCGGTCTGCCGTGCTATAAATTCCGGAGTTACCGGACCACCAAAACCTTCAAGATTTCCCATTAACCACCAGGCTTCATAACCTGCTCCCGGCAAAAACTTACGTATGTCATCTTCACTGAAGTTTAATCTCCGCAACGTATTCTGCCATACCGCATACTGACTATACACAGCCATCAGCGGCATATTGATACCTTGAAGTGCCATTCTGTCTATCTCTTTCTCCCATTGTTCCCAATCCCAAAAAGCCATGGAATAACTGTATGTACAGTAATTCAAATAATAACGATAGGGAAAAGAAGCCGTAACTCTCACTTTTTCTCTAACCGGTGGCAAGGGCACGGGTAACTCTGATAAGTTATTGCCACACCACGAAACCGATTTGTGGCAATAATTCCTCAAATAATGATTCAATCCCCGCGCTATAGATACACCATTATTCCCCCTGATGATAATTCTATCATCTGCAGCCTGCTCCAGTTCAAAGAAGTCGGAATCCGAAGAAAGCTTCTCGAAGACGAAGGAAGAAGAATTATTGTCCGGCAATAACCGTTCTGCTAATTCACTAACAGGTTGATCAGATTCAGTAGACATTGAACATCCATACATTACCATGGATGTAAAAAAGAGTAAGAGGATTCTTCGCATCAGCATATATTTTAATTAATTAAGATCATACAAGTGTCTCTACGAGATATTTTTACTCGTAAGGGGGAGAGACCTGCTATCGGACAACTATTATTTTTAGAACTTCACATCTACAAAAACGGGATAATGATCGGACACAGTAGCTGTATCCACACTCTTGCCATCCACCGAAACAGTACGTAAAATGTGTGTCCGGAGAACTTTTATTTTTGAAGCTTTTCTGTTTTTCAGCAACAGGACATAATCAATTAGAGCTCCGGAGTCTGTTCGTCCCGGGATAGAATTTCCTGTAGTATCACTAATAATATCAAAGTACTTTATCCACACCGGGAATGCAACACCACCATTGGGCCAGCGATGAGAATCATTCAAGTCACCGGCAAGAAATACCGGTTTACTTTTTTTCCCGATCCAATCGCAAACTATTTGAGCTCCTTCCCTACGCTTTTCGTCATTCAGGTCTGAGTGTGTACCTATAAATATAAAATTTTTCAATTCCACTGCTACCGCTGCCCGGGTTTCATCACCAGGTAAATGAATGACCTGTATCCCCTTAACGGGCAGTGTATTCTTTATCAATACTCCACAGCCTATACTACCTCCGTCAAACGGAGCCGCACTGCCATAATAAGGTACATATCCGCTACCAGCTGCATCAGCAATTTCTTTCAACAGATAACGCGCCCCTCTGCCTACAGCAGCACTGTCTAACTCTTGCAAAGCAACCACATCCGCATCCAAAGCCTTTATCACTTTACCAAGCTTCTCAATATTATCCTTGGTCAACTCACCCGGATCTGTAGCTCCTTTACAATAATGAGTATTGTAAGTTAATATCCTTATTGCCTTCTTTTCCTTTGGAAATGTTTGTGCAGATAAAGTCACCATAAAAAGGACCGACATAAAAAATGAAACAACTATCTTTAGCATAATATTAAATATTTAAGTCACAATAAATCAAACGGACTGAAGCATTCGTGTTACTACTTTATAAACTTTTGATTATAAACCATGTGTCCACCTGTTGCATGTAAAGTCAAAAAGTAAGTTCCCTTTTGTAACTGCCCAATAGGTATAAGTTGACGATTCTCATTCACGCTTCCAATATTGATACAGCCACCTGAAATAGAATATATTTTATAAGAGAAATCGCCTTCCATACACTTGTCAACATACAAACTATTTTCTTTTTGGATAATAAAAAATGAATCTTCTTCCAAGTCACTTATTCCTACTGATTTATTGTCTCTGATATCAAGAATAACAGGTACATGGTCCGATGCATACTCTACCAGTATCTGAGTTGGTTCATTGGGGATTTGCAGCATACCTCTCACCGCATGGGTTGATACGACCGAATACTGACTTTCTCCGTTGTAAGCATGATACAAAATATAATCTATAGTATTTTTATTATTCGGATTGCTGATTGTATATTCTGTTGTACTAAATAAATCCCATGTATCATTAAAGCAATTTGTAAAAGCTCCCCCATTCCATCGATGAGAATCATTCAAGTCTCCAGCTAAAAAAGAAGGTTTACGCATATATTCCAATTCATTATTGATAATACCGGCACTAATGATTCTCTGCTCATCATTCAAATCCAAATGTGTACACATGAAATAAAAACGGTCGGTCATAATGCGAAGCATTAAACGATCCTTATTCTTAATCGGAGGATTGGAACCGTACACTGTTCCCGGCAACTTATATTTACGGACCTGCAACACTGGATATTTCTTTTTTATTAAAATACCCAATCCATAATTTCCCACGTCAGCCAAATCACTCATTCCATAAATAACCTCGTAGTCTATGCCAGAAGCCTTTTGAATCTCTTCCAGTAAGAAACGTTTATTTATATTGCCACTATCCAATTCCTGTAAAGCAACAACATCCGGATCAAGTGCCTTGATTATCTTCCCAATCCGTTCCGTATTCTGCTTATCGGTTTTACTTCCATCCTGATATCCGTCAAACCCTCTACAATAAGCTACATTATAAGTCATCATACGTATGACTCCCGGCTCTTTGGAATATGTCTGAGCAGACAACGTAATAACAGACAGAACGAATACTAATGTTGATATCACTTTTTTAACCATCACATCCAGAGTTATCATATTTCTATAAATTATTTACCAAACTTATACATCACTAAGTGATTGCTACAAGCAGAGTTACAGTATCCATCGAAGTCATATCATTAAAATACAACTCCAAAGTAGTTTTATTCCTAATATAAGCTCCGCTCTACCGTTAATTCTTCATTATTTTTTCTACAATATATTTATTGCCAATTATAATCTTTACCAAATAAATTCCTTTGTTCAAACCAGATAAACTTACTCTATCAGTGTTTTCACCATATACCTCTTTTATTTTTTGTCCGGTGATTTGATATATTTCTACGTTATCAATATCTTCTGAAGACAAAATTGTTATAGACTCATGTTCTGAATCATAGTACAATTGAACATTTTTCTTCACTTGGTCTGTTATTCCGGTTGCACCCGGTAATTCTACATCTACAAAAACCGGATAATGATCAGAAACATCCTTTAGATCCACATTTGATCCGTTTATTGTTAAGCTCCTTACAATATGCGTATCAACCACTTTTATTCCGGAGTTGTTATAATCCCGAAAAAGGACATAATCGATAAGTGCACTATTATCTGTCCTGCCCGGAATCGAATTACCCTCCGTATCACTCGCTATTTCAAAACAATTCATTAAAGTAGGAAATGCAATTCCACCATTTCCCCAACGATGTGAATCATTCAGGTCACCGGCCAGAAAAACCGGTTTACGAATGTAATCTAATTCAGTACTGATAATCCCCGCTCCCTGAATACGTTTATTATCATTCAAATCGAAATGAGTGCTCATAAAGACAAAATCTTCAAAATCCGTTCTGACCACTACTCTAGGCTCATCACCCGGCAAAGGAATTTTTTTCACTTTAGTTATAGTCAAATCCTTTTTTACCAATGTACCACATCCTATACTACCTCCATCGTAACTAGCCGCTTTGCCGTAAACCGGAGTATAATTAAGTCCTGTAGCTTGTGCTATTTCATTTAATAAATAACGTTTTCCACGACTATTAGCCGCACTGTCTAATTCCTGTAAAGAAACGATATCTGCATCAAGCGTTTTAATCACAAGAGCAAACCGTTGTGTATTATAACTATTGATATTTCCTGGATCAGTACCTCCTTTACAATAATGCGAATTATAAGTAAGCAATCGTATTACATTAGCCTTTTTAGGATAAGTCTGAGCAACAATGTTTAAACAAAAGCATAAGGCTCCAACTAAAAGAAGTAGATATTTTTTCATAATCGTTTCTTTATTTTAGAAGATATATCAATTATAACCTAATCGATATATCTTCCATATTTCACATAATCAATATTCTTATTTTTTTATTATCTTAGCAACTTTTTCTCCGTTCGAAGTAAGTACCTTAACAGTATACAAACCTGCTGCAAGTTCAGAAATATCAATTGCGTTCGTTACATCAGAAACATTCTTAACACACAGACCTGTCAAAGAATAAATACGAACAGCTTTTACACCGGAAGTATAAATATTCAATGTATTTTCTGCTGGATTAGGTCCTACTTTAACTACTTCCTGATCCACATTCCGAATACCTGTACCACTATATTCTTTAACCACCTTCACCCAAACTGTATTTAATGCCAGGAGTGGATATGATTCATTTCTCAATTCGCAACGGAAAGTTTTACCTGCAAAATCATCTGTTTCAAAACAGAACCATCCGTCCGCCGTAGCCGATGACGGTACTATCGTTTCCCCATCCTCATTCTTCCAGGTATAGACAGTCATCTTTCCATCAATATCATACTCTTGTGACAAATCTATATCATCTCCAATTTTAATTTCATATATCTTTTCTTTTTCATTATACTCACCGATAGGAAGTCCTCCGGCAGCCAACCATTGATCTTTATAACCTGTTTTTATGATAGCACCGGTTACCGGATGTTTAGGCAATGTAGAAAAGGTATAGAGATTGTTCTCTATATTGAATAGCCAGTCAATTAGTACTTTTTCTCCTAAATTATTGGCTACGAGAGAGGTTTCGTCCCGGAATTTATTCTTGTATGCCTCGATCTGGCGTAACTTACCGGTAGAGCCGCTTATATCTAACTGTTCGAGATTCGAATTACGTTTTGTACTTATATAACAATCCTCAGTAGGGTTATTCATACATATTTTTATAGTATTAATTTGTGAATTGGCTATTTTTACTGTAGTTGCATTACAATTGCTAAGTATAAAATTACCTTTCAAATCAGCAACTCCCGGAATAGCAGGATTCCATTTGTCGTCATCCTTATTAGTAATTAAGCAAATCCAGGATGCTCCACCATTGTAAGGAGCATTTTTTTTGAATCCAAAACCAAATACAGTAGGAGCATAATCTGCTGTCGCTCCGTCAGCCCAAACCTTTCCATCCGCATTTTTCCATGTATTAATATCATCCCAGCTAAATTCAGAAGCAGTGGTTACAATTCCCAAAACCTCTGCATTGCATTTTCCTTCTACAGCTGAAGGCTGTTTCATAAATGCTGCTATTTCTGCAGCCTGTACAGGATCAACATTGAAAATATGTTGTCCAAAACCTGTTGTTACACATAAAGAAAGTAATACGGTTGACAATACTTTCTTTCCAATTAAAGTAATACTTTTCATAAGTTTATTCATTAATAGTTAAACAATTATTTAGTTAAACAGGAGCCGCCATTAAACGGCTCCTATTTAATTCTTAAAAATCCAATCCATCAATCCAATTCGGATTCTGCGTAATATTTCCATTAGTCAGTACCCGGTCCTGAACCGGTATAGGATAGAAATAATCCCGATCCTCACGCCATGTACGAGGTTCATCTTCGATGTCATGGCAAATGATGTTTCCGGATGTTCCGTCAGTCAATTTAAACTCATCACCAAGTTTATAGAATTTACGAATGTTTTTCACTAATGCTCCTGACGGCCTTTTGCCTGTATAAATACAGATATCTACCTTGGCATTATCGCGAAGCGTTCCATCATTCATATCGAATACTCCAAACTTGTTTTCGCCTTCTCCTTCGTTGAGTCCCGAGAAATACATTCCTTTAAAAGGCTGTTCAAAAGTTTTGCCCTCTTTCCAACGCATGATATCATAATAGCGGAAGCCCTCAAGTATCAGTTCGATGGTGCGTTCACGACGAATTTCAAGAATAACTCCTTTATTAGCACCGGATACATTGACATATCCGGTTTCCTTCGCACTCAAGTAAGGATCAGGATTGGCATTGGCTGCCGCCATGTCTATATTAGGCATCCCTACACGATCCCGGATGTGTTTGATAGAATTGTTCAAATCACTTTGTGTCAGTGTGCCCCGTTCTGCTTTAGCCTCAGCAAAGTTCAAATACACTTCACTCAAACGAAACAGAATGTAATCGTTGGACGATCCTAAATAACCGTCACCCGAAGCATCGGTCACCCATTTTATAATCTGATATCCGGTAACAGAAGAGTTAAAATTCGGAGACTCTACAATATCACTATTAATGCGCGTATACCCCGGGCTTACAACTGTTTGTGTCAAGCGCGGATCACGATTCTGCATTTCATCATAATATTCCATCGTTTCGTAATTTGCCTTGTCGGTAAAGCGGCTGCCATCAGTCATCAGATAACTGTTCACTACCTTCTTATTCATACCGGGACGGCCATAGGTAGGCGCCATTGTATTGTAATTGGCTTCATGCATAACACCCTTCTCTTTATCATAATCTCTCGCCAGAATCACTTCCTGCGCTATGGCATTCATCGAAGAGAACAAGTCGCGATAAGGTTTTTCTCCATCTTTATATATAGAATAAGGGCTTGTTTTAATAAAATCATCAGATACCTCAATACACAGATCCAGGAATTTTTCAGAGCCGTCGATCCCATGGTATTTGCGGAAAGTACCTTCAAACAGACATATTCTCGACTTTAAAGCCATAGCCGTCCATTTAGTAACCCGATACAGTTCTACTTTATCAGAGATATGTGCAATGGCATAATCAATATCTTCCAGTACTTTATCCATGACAAAAGCTCTTGGATCACGCGGTTTCTTCAATTGTTCATCGCCAGAGAGAAGTGCTTTGTCACACCAAGGAACATCACCGAAGCGTTTCACTTTTTCAAAATAAAAATAAGCACGAAAGAAACGGGCTATTCCATCATAATGCTCCCGTACTTGCTGATTGGTACAACGGGAAGAGTGTTCCAGATAAAAATTGATATTCCGCAGATATCCCCAATCCCATCCACCACCGGAGGTAGGTACAGTACGGGTTCCGAGCACCTCCGAAGAGAGGTTGAAAGTACATACTACATCTTCTTTCTCACCATATCCGGACGGAGCTCCCGGAAACATCCCATAAAAATTATTTGTGGCGGTCTTCAACTCCTGCTCATTGTTATAATAAGTTTCCGGAGAAAGAGAATCCAATGGGAAGCGATCCAACATATCAGCACAGCTGCTGGTGCATAAAAGCAACGAAAAGGCATATATATATTTCTTCATATCCATCTATATTCTTAAAAGTTTATTAAAAAGTTACATCCAATCCGAAGGAGAATGTTTTGGCATAAGGATAAACCCGTGCATCAGCATCTGCCGAGAATTGTTCCGGATCAATATATTTGCTTTTCAGTTTGGTCCACGTAAGCAAGTTGTCACCACTGAAATAGAATCTTACACGATCCATCTTTACTTTTGAGGTCCACTCCTTAGGTAGTGTATAGCCGAATGTGAAATTCTTCAAACGGCAATAGGCCAAATTCTGTAGATAACGATCATTCACCTTTGCCAACGAACGATCTCCTTGTGCAGAATATCCACGCATCTTGGGAAAATAAGCATCCGGATTATCTTCCGACCAAATTTTATCCGGAAGATCTATCGGAGTAAATGAGCTATAAGGACGGGCATATCCACCCCAGAACAACATAGCATTGCCACCCGGATAACGATTTTGTTTACCTACTCCCTGAAAGAAAGCTGAACAGTCAAATCCCAACCAATTGAAACCGACATTTCCACTATATGTGTATCTGGGGCGTGAATTACCGATCACGCGCATATCACCGCGATTATTTGCAGTTTTCTCACCATCGTCAATCCGACCGCTCCCATCCAGATCGGCGAACTTCATATCACCAGCTCTCAAGCCTCTGTAGTCCTGAGAAGCAGTTTCAAGAATATTCTTACATACAAAACTATTATCTACAGCTTCCTGATAAGCAGCCGCTTCTTCATCTGTCGCGAACAAGCCCTCAATATGGTATCCCCAGATTTCTCCGATCTCCATTCCTTCGTAATAAGGCGCACTGAATTCTTTCAGGGGATTGTCGTATTTTGTAATGTGCGAACGACTATCGGCCAAACTAAGTGAAAGATTATAATTGAAAGGTTTACCCAACAAATAGAAGTTATCATTCCAACCTATCGTCACCTCAAACCCTTTTGTCCTTAAATCAGCTGCGTTCTCGCGCGGAGCATCCCTTCCGTATAAAGCAGGTAATAATTTCCCGGGAACAAGCATATCTTTTGTATCGCGAATAAAGAAATCCGCACTACAAGTCAACCGGTCATTGAAAAGCCCCAGATCAATACCAACGTTTTTATGAACAATTGTCTCCCACGTAAAGTTACCGGATACAGGATCGCCTACATTGGCATAAGTAAGAAGTTCTCCATCAAGCAAATAACCTCCCATTGAAGCCATATTCAATGACTGTATATACGGATAGCAATTGGCAGGTAAATTCTTCTGGCTTTCTTTTACAGCAATGGCTTGATTGCCAAGAGATCCGATAGAGCCTCTGATCTTCAGATTGGAAACAACATTTCTGAGGGGTTCAAAAAAGTTTTCATCACTCACACGCCATCCGGCAGAGAACGAAGGAAATATCCCGGACCGTTTATCTTTCGGAAAACGGGATGAAGCATCCCAACGCATATTAAATTCAGCCAGATAACGACCTTTCCAGTCATATCCCAAACGACCGAAATAACCTAATATAGCCCACTCTGTTTGTCCACCCTCTAAAGTTACATCTTTACCTATTTCTCCCAGGTTAAAGTCATTCAGAGTATTAGACTGTATATTCAATTTTGTACCATAAATCCGTTTGTAAGCGTTCTGTTCATAGTTGAATCCGGCTACAGCACGCACGTTGTGTCCATGGAAGCTCTGCTCATAGTTTAAATAAGCATCTGTACTATGGTAATAAATACGTTCGTCCAGCTGGCGTAACTTATTCTTAAACAAAGAGCCCGTAACTTCTTCCAATTCACCCGGATACTGTGAAAATTGAGACATAGCCGTACGCTCCATGTAATCTACGATATTATGTTTAAAAGTATAATTGGCATGGAATGAAAGCCCCTTATATATTTTGAAAATAGCACCTACCGAATTGGTATATTGCTTTTTATCTTCTACTGATTTAGAGAAACCGTCTGCTGTCATAATGTGTACACCGTCTGACGGCTGTTCACCTATCACCGGAGTTTGGAACACATGAGTACCGTCCGGATTATATGGCATCAGGAAAGGCATTGCATGGAAAGTATAATTCGGTATGTTGTTTCCATGCCCTAATCCCGGTGCTGAATATTTGGAAGAAAACATGCTGGAAGTGAAACTAAGCGAGAACCAGGAAGTAACTTCCGCATTTAGCCTTGCCCTGAGGTTTCCAGTTTTATACCGATCGGAATTCTGCACATAAATACCTCTCTGCGTATTGAAATTTCCACTAACTAAATAGTTGATTTTATCATCTCCTCCTGAGATACTAACATTGTTATCCCAAGTCGGGCGACTTGCATCGATCAGATAATTATACCAGTCAAAATTAGCATAATACATATAGGTATCTTTTCCACTCCTATTCTGTACAACTGTCCAGGGACGTTCCGGATTCTCTACTTTATCATAACGACGCGCTTCCAACTCTTTATAATCATCTTCCGTATACCGGGTATACGAGTTTCCATTATAAGAGCGCATAAATCCATCTACCAACCGGGCAGCATCATAACCGGTAGTGATGAAATCAGTCTTAGTGGTAGAGGTAGAAAAGCTATACCGACCGTTATAGCTGATTTGCATCTTACCGCTTTTTCCTTTTTTCGTAGTTACCAAAACAACTCCGAACGGTGCACGGGCTCCATAAATGGCTGACGAGGAAGCATCTTTTAATACAGAGATTGACTCAACATCACGCGGATTCAGATTATCAATGCTTCCTTCCACTCCGTCAATCAGAATCAGTGGTTTAGACTCTCCGTTGATCGAAGCAAAACCACGGATATTCATATTGGTAACCTCTCCCGGTTTTCCTGATCCGAAGGATATATTCAAGTTAGGAATAGCTCCTTGAATGGCTTGTCCTAAACTGGCTACCGGACGGTTTTCTATCGCTTTTGAATCGGTATAACCTACAGCTCCGGTAAGGTTTACCTTCTTTTGCGTACCGTAACCAATCACTACTACCTCGTCCAATGCATTATTATCTTCTTCCATTCTTACGTTAATGGTAGTCCGCTCCTTCACTTTTACGGAAAGGGATTTATAGCCCACATAGGTAAAAGTAAGCGTACTTCCTACCGGCGCTTTCATCTGGTAATTACCATCGATGTCGGTAATTCCCATTCCTACTCCATTCACGGCTACATTCACGCCAATCAATAATTCACCGGTTGCATCCGTCACTCTTCCACTTATAGTAAGTTCTTTCTCAACTTGAGCCTTCGCTTGTAATTTGGAAAGAATAATATGATTATCTTTTATTTCATAATTCAACTGTTGCCCTTCCAAAATAAGTGCAAGAACTTTTTCCAGAGACTCGTCTTTGATATTCATCGTGATACGCTGATTCATATTGACGTCATTTACATTAAAGAAAAAAGACTTACCGGTCTGTTTTCTTACGGTTTCAAGCGCTTCCTTAACCGTTACATTCTTTAGGTTAAGCGATACATTCTGTGCCTGGATCAGGGTACACCAGCAAAACAGCAGTAATGTAAATAGTCCTAATTTTTTTTCATCATAAGGATTAAATAAGATTAATACGGAAAAAACAATAAAGCAGGAATCTCAAAACATAGTATACATAGATCAAAGTATTCCGGTTTATATAAGAGACAGGTGTCGAAAGAAAAAGTGTAGTCTAAAAAACAACTATTTTTAAGATCTAATGAAATTTATTCAGACCGATAATGAAACCGATAAAAAAGTCATAATAAAACGCCATACGGGATATGTATCTCATACGGCGTTTCATTTTGATAAAAAGGAGACTCTGGAATAAAGAAAAAAGTAAGTTCTAAGGGTATAAAGGATTTATCTGTTTATAAGCTTCTCGAAATCGTTCAAAATCCTTCCTTTCGTTTTGAGTCCATCCGGTTTCTGCATAGGCAGCTATACGAGGGAATACCTGACGATACAATTCTTTACTTCCGGGAACCCACTCACACCACATCTGACATCCTAATCCAAGAAGTTGAGGGCGATACTTTTCGTCAACACCTGCCGGAAAGGGAGAAAAATGATAGGCCATTGATAATGGAAGTTTCTGATAATCATAATCCAAGTAAGTAAAATCATGCGTAGAATTAACAACACTATGACCTTTTTCTAAAGCGTCCTTTATCAATTGAGTCTCTCCTTTCCAAAAATGGACAATAGCATCCGGTGATAATGTACCCGATTGTGAATCGGACTCAGTAGACCATTCATGTATATTTTTCCCCATAATATCATTCCAACCCATCATCTGCCTTCCCTTGGAAGCAATGAAACGGGACATATTATTGGTGAAAAACACTTGAAGGTCATTGTAGTTTCTCAAATGGAACTTTTTCATATAAGCTGTGACATCCGAAGAAGATTTCCACTCTGCTACATGTATTTCATCTCCTCCGATATGCACCACCTTACCGGGAAAAAGGCTGAAAACTTCATCCAGAACATCATGCAGGAAAGCAATCACTTTCTCATTTGCCACATTAAAGGTAGAAGATTTTACTCCGAAAGTATTAGCTACGGATATGGGATGTTTCAATACTCCAAGAAATGAATAAGAGGCAATCGCAGCCGTAGCATGCCCCGGCATTTCTATCTCGGGAACAATGGTGATATGCCTTTGAGAAGCGTACTCCACTATTTCACGGATATCATCTTGCGTATAATATCCCCCATGAGGTATTCCATCAAAAACCGTACTTTTCCATCCACCTACCAAAGTACTATCACGATAAGCGCCTATCTCAGTAAGTAACGGATATTTCTTTATCTCCAATCGCCATCCCTGATCATCAGTCAAGTGCCAATGGAAAATATTCATTTTCAGCGAAGCCATTTCATCCAGAAGTTCTTTAACTATTTGCTTCCCTTTGAAGTAGCGGGCTTCATCCAACATGAAAGCCCGCCAAGCATAGGCGGGACGATCCCGGATGACCAGACAAGGTGCTGTGTGATCCTCCCTATTAATCAGTTGCCGCAAGGTCTGTATACCATAGAAAACCCCGGCAGGTGCAGATGCCTGTATTATGACCGTATCTCTACTGATAGAAAGAGTATATGCTTCTTTATCAGGGCTTACTAACTTATCAACCGGGGTTTCCCTCAGGATAATCTGAGTATGTCCCGTTCTCGTATGTACATTGATTCCAAAATCCTTTTCGAGATAGTCTTGCAATAACCGACAATTCTCTTGGGTGGACTGATTGGTTATCCCGGTACGGGCAGACAACTGAAACACTCCTTCCTTACGGATAGCCTCCTCCGGAAAAGGAATCAATAACAAGCTTTCCCGGGATTGCATGGGAGTAATTACAAATAAAAATAAGATAACTGTTATCCAATGGGGATTCTTTTTCATAGCTTCACTTCTTTTTTATCGGGTTAATAAAGATTTATTTCCTATCCATCTCATTCCGGGCAGATAGCTTTGTCGGATGTACTTTCCTGCCAAATCAGTTTCTACATCTACTCTACGGCATGAGTTAAGATGAATACCAGTGACCAACTCTTCATCGGGGACAATACGAAGAACTCCGTTTTCATACCCCGCCGAACAATTCCAACTTTGTATCCTGCCCGTTTCATCTATCACTACATAGGCAGAAGTCAGGGTACACTCCTCCATTACTTTAAAAATTTCCTGTACTGTATTATCTCCCGAACCGCCCCGTTCGCCAAAAGCACAAACAGAGTTCTCGTCATCAGGGCGTAACCAGGGACTGATCATATCCAGATATTGCTCTCCAACAATAGAATCTACCGGATGCCAGTCATGCCGTTTGTCACTCCGTTCCACACAAACCATCCCTTTTATATAAGGATCGGGAACAAATCCCCAGCGTAAATGCCCATTCAAGTCCATAATCTGAGCACATGCTCCTAACGTATCCATAAAATCAGTAAGATAATCTACTTTCCCTGTCAATAAATAAAGGTAATAAGAAGCATAAATTTTCCAGGCCGTCCAGCCATGAGGAGAATTCATAATCTGATTGGGAACGAAATAGACATCGAGCGCTTCCCAATAACGAAGCGTCCCGCCCCGCATGCGGCAATCGGGAATGAGTAACTGTTCCAGACACCGGTGTTTGTCCATCAAATAAACTGCTGCCGACGTATACTGCTGACGTTTGACAGAATCCTCTTCAGATAAACCGCGCAAAGCCAATTGTAAAGCACTACAGGTTATCATCCCATCTTCAAAAGTCATGTCTCCTTCTGTCTGAATATCGTCCAGACGCAACAACAGATCGTCGATTGCTTTGTAGGCCGACTTTTGATGCCTTTCGTAGCGTTCTTTCCATTGGGGAAGCCCCATAAAGTTCTTTTCGGCTGTAACCAGCTCGAGCATGGATTTTGCAGGATAAATTACAGCTGTATAATGTGTTCCTTTAGAACGATAGGCACCATCCGCGGACTGAACCTTCTCCGAACAAAGATAATCACCAATATGAGCCGCTTTCTCCAGATAACTAATCTCTCCTGTCGCCTCCCATAAATCAACAAGCATACCAATCAGCGAAGAGAAGTTTTGCACCCGGTCCGGTGCTGCTTCTTTCTTCGGAATCCAGGTCAGAGTATCTATAAAGAACGGAAGTGTACGGTTGAACCGTTCTTCAAGTCCCTTATCTTTAGAAGTATCCGGAAAATGCCGGGCGGCAAGAAAAGCAGTATAGTAACCATAGAAAGCTTCGCAACCATTGGAGAACAAAGGCGGATTCTGCGCAACAAAGTCGCGGGCATTTTTCATGTACCATGACCAGGGATTGCGTACATAAATACTCGCTTCTGCAGTTTTCCGGTTTGTGGTTGTGGCCTTGATCTGATAAACTCCTTTTTGAGCAGAAGGAACGAAACTGGCTGTATATAAGTATTCAGAAACCTTATCAACGGATAATTCGGTTAATGTAGCATCCGGAGCTTTTACAATAAGACTTTTCAAAGGATACCGGCTGTGAATATACAGACGACTCTTCTCTTTTCCACTGATCGTGTATTTGTCACACTCAATCATCGGGGCTTGTATCCATTGAGACAAGGTTTCTTTCACTTCGGACAGCTGACCGATACCCCCCAAATGGAGTATCCACTTTTTAGTCTCGCCAGGTTTCAGCAAGATTTTGTTCTGCGGATGTCGTTCCGGTAAAGGCAGACAATGCAGCAAGTCCAGACTTGCAGTTTTTATCTGATGTCCCCATTTCCACTCCAACAAACCTTCATATACATAATTCAATGCATAGGAAGCAACCGGCTCTTCTATACCAATTCCCATAATAACCTGCCTCGGAGACATGAAATATCCCCAGGTAAAATCTTTCTCACACCGTAGTAAAGTAGGAAAGAACTTAGTGTCCCACTCCGGAAATGTTTTCATCTCTGAGTCTATTCCAATAAAAAGACGGGAATACTCCGGTTCAAAGATTTCTTTTCCCCGGTTGGAGAGTATACACTCTACAATCAAATGATCTGCTGCAGGACGATAACGGAGTGCATAATGGATAGCTCCTGTTTCTGCTTCAAAAGTGCCGGTCTGACCAGAGGATGGAGACAGCCGTATGCCTTTCCAGGCCGGACCGGCCAACGTATCCTCTCTGAAAGGAATTATTTCCCATACATTCCCTATTTGCTGCTGATATTGATGAATAACTCCACTTTCGGGATGAATGAGTACTCTCCATCCCTGTTGTTCACTACCCAGCGTCAGATAATCTTTAGCATAAAGAGATAAAGGCTGAATTATGAATACAAAAACAATGCAGTAAAAAACGAAACATTTGCGCTGCTCTTTCATGTGAATTGTATTTTGTGCTTCCCGCACGGGGAGGTGCGACAGGCGATGGTTTATTGAAACGCAGATGAACGCAGATTTTCGCAAAGAAAAACAAATAGATGATAAAGAACTACAGTCTTTTAATCTGCGTTCATCCGCGTTTCATCAGAGATTTAAAACTCTGTGTAACTCTGTGCGACTCTGTGGTGGACAGAGTCAGAAGAAGAAAGAAAAACTAATGATAAATACGAATCTCCTTTTTATCCATATCATAACGATAATTGAACTTATTCGTAGCTGCCATAATGTCCATAATCTGTACTATATTATCAGCTTCTATCGTGATGTCTCCATAGAATATCAAGTTCTTCAAATCATCATTTTCAAAATGAATAGCTACGTCAAAAGCCCTCTCTAAAACTTTAGCAATAGTGCCCAACTTCTCTTCATTAAAGAAAACATCACCATGAATCCATGAATTAGAATACTCAGCATTAATATCCTTCAAAGTCAAGACCCCGGTTCTTTTATTGCAGGTTATCAACTGATTGGGTTTCATTACAATAGACTTATCATATCTGCTATCGGAAAAATCAATAGAACCCTCCAGAAGTGCCACTCGAATCTCATCATCATCCTGATAGTTCTGTACATTAAATTTAGTACCCAGTACTCGCACCTTTACATTGCCCGAAGTTACAATCAAAGGTAATTCAGGATTCTTACTGATTTCAAAATATCCCTCACCTTGCAAAGTCAAATCACGGTTACTTACTCCAAACTCGTTGTTATAACACAAAGTAGATGCCGCATTCAACCATACCAAACTTCCGTCCGGCAAACTCATCTTCACCTTTGCTTTTCGGGGAGCTTCCAAAGAATAAGTCAGAAGTTCTTTATCCTGAAAGCGTTCAAATAAGTATTGCGTTCCAATTCCTGCCATGAAAATAAGAAGTACACAGGCTGCATAGTAAAACACCTTACGAAGAGGAAAAGTCCTGCTCTTTATTTTCTTATTAGTACTATTAATGCGGGCCACGAAGTTCTTGTAAGCCTGTTCTTTATGAAAACGGGATTTCTCTGCGGAACCGGCAGAAACTAACCATGACTCTTCAAACTGCCGGAAATAGGTTTCATTTTCGGCAGACTCCTTTACCCATTTCCTCAAAGCCTGTAATTCTTCGGAAGAAATGGTCCTCTCCAGAAAAGAGAGTATTAAGCTATCTATATTTGTTATATTTTTCTCCATAATCTATAACTAAGACAAGTATCTCGTGTTTTTGTGTAGTCTGATATTTCTATTTTGTTTCAAAATTATTAAATGATCGTTAATAACACAAGAATTGATATCACATAATCCCTTAATTCTGCCCTTAACTTCATCAACGCATTTTTCATATGATACTTTACTGTATTAACAGAGATATTCAACGTACTCGCTATCTCCTCATATTTCATATTATCAAAACGACTCATCCGGAATACTTGCCGACACTCGGGCGACAAGCTATTTATCACCTCATTTATTTTATTTTCCAATTCCTGTTCAAGCAAACTCTCCAACGGATGTTTACTTTCGATAAAAAACAGCTCTTCGATAGCCGCTTTATCTTCATATTGATTAATACTGACCTCCCGTTGCACATATTCCTGTTGAAGATAGTTGATACATCGGTTTTTCACGCTTCGCACCAGATACGACCGCAGTGAATATTTAATATCCACACTCTCTTTTATTTCCCACAAATTATAAATGATTTCTCCTACTATCGTTTCCGATATAAAATTATCCCTCAGATAACTATCTGCAATCAAGCACAGGTAATCATAATATTTATCGAAAATAAAACGGAAAGCACACTCATTTCCCTTTTTCAAATGCTCTATGACATTATTATCAGTGATAATAACGGCATCTTTTAGTGTAATAGCCATAGTTAATTCCCAGATCGGCTTATTATTTTAGCCAAATTAAGTAAAAGATTTGATTGTTGTACTTCAAAGATAAATAAAAACATTTGTACTATTCACAAAAACTCATTATTTACTTCTGCTGCTCAAATAGCCAATCCATAAAATCAGGAAAATTAAAAGCCGGATTCCAGGAAAGATGATCACATCCATAGAATTCAATATATTCGACTTTAGCACCGCATCTTTTTAATACTTCATAAGCTTGCCTGGAACACTCTACAGGCACAGCCATATCCTTTTCTCCGTGAAATATCCGAAAACATACTTTCTTTGCTTTTGGTAACCGCTGTACATTCACAGATCCGCAAATAGAAACAGCCGCTGCAAAAAGATCCGGAAACCGGCATACCATATCGTAGACACCCATTCCTCCCATCGACAAACCAATAACGTATATCCTGCCGTTATCAACCTCAGGCTTACTCATATAATCATCCAATAAGTTTTTCACCTGAGTTATAAAAGGGCTCATCTCGAATGTTTCCGGGAAACTACTTCCATTAAAGTTAGAAGGCTCAGTAATAAAAGGACCAAAGTTTTTTTTAGGACATTGCGGAAATATTACAAAAGCCGGAAACTTTTCTCTATTTACCGGATTGAGAAATAATCCAGAGCCATGTTTTAGTTGAGTTTCATTGTCATTCCCACGTTCTCCCGCACCATGTAAAAACAAAACCAAAGGGTATTTCTTTCCAGAGCAAAGATTATCCGGTTGTAAACATCGGTAATAAAGCGTATCTTCTCCATTGGAAGTAACATTATACTTATAGGCATATTGCTCTTGTGCTTCAATAGTAGTGCTCCACAAACCTATTATTACCAAGAAAAAACAGACAAAAAATGCCCTTGCTTTCCTGCTCACGTGATGGTTTTTCATAATTGACTATAGTTTATTTAAAGTTTTAACGCATTTATAATAAGACAGGAATATAAGAAAACAGGGTAGTAAACAGATCGATTTTTAACAATTAAAATATTCCGGAGAATCGTACAATAACATAGGAGAGTGATAAAAGAAAAACGATGGCTTAACAAGGAATAGTTCAGCCTGTCAAGCCTGTATAATATGGTAAGCCAAAATACGTACTTAACTATGTATTAAATACGTACTTTTATATACAAAGAGTACGTACTTTCTGATATGAAAAATACGTACTCTTATACAGATAAAAAACAATAGTTCCAAAATCCGTTAACAATGTTAAATCAAGGCAGATTAAGATATTAATTCATATTTTAAAGCCGGAAACCATTTCTCCAATATATTATCCACTTTGGACTCTATTTCAGGGGTAATGTGTCTTTTTACTTTCTTATATGCTATCATTATGGCTGCCATTTCATCTACCCATCCGATCACCGGCCACCGCCTTGTAGATATCAAATCAATAGGTAAAACTAAATAAGAAAGAGCAGAAGCAATCAAAAGTTTATCCGACAGTGGCGTTTCCGGACTCCTTAACACATAGTAAAGAGACAATACCGGACGCATTGAAGTGCGGCCAAGACTTTTACCCATATCTTTGATATTCTCTAAAAGTTGATCCAAATCCCAGTTTGCAAAAAATTTATTCATAATCATAATTCTTTTATAAGTACTGATTCAAAATTAGTATACTCTATAAATACGAATTTATTGAAACGCAAATGAACGCAGATTTTCGCAAATTAGGTTGCTGCGTTATGCTTGAAAATAATATCCCTTACAGAAAATCTGCGTTCATCTGCGTTCATCCGCGTTAATCTGCGTTTCAATAATAACCCGCTAAATAATCATTTAATTGTGATGTATTTTACTTATACTTATTTATTATAGGCTGACTTTTTCTTTTTTCTAATCCAATAATCAGCTCCCAACAGTCCCAAAGATAGTAGAGCGATGTAGCTGTAAAATCCTAAAAGTGAAGAGGATGCTCCTGATGGCTTCCAACGAGGTATAAAATCAACCACACTAAAGTCTAAATAGAAAAACAAACAATACACTACCAATGCTATCAATACAGTAACGGCAATAGTCAAAGAAAAAACAGTGATCCGTTTTCTTCGTCTTTCCATTTTCAGAGCTTCAGCCCGTACTTGTTCCATCATACGGAAGGAAAAATTGGAAGGAAGTCCAGTCGTTTCCCTCCGTTCCAAAGCTTTCTTAATAGTATTATTTCCATTCACATCCATAATCAACCCTCATTCATTAGTAAATATAACTTCTTCCGAACACGGTATAATCTCACTTTAACATTGGCAACGGTTAATTTTAAAATTCCTCCAACCTCTTCTATCGATTTCTCTTCATAATAGAAAAGAGTTATTAACGCTTTTTCCTCTACACCCAACAAATCAACAGCATGTGCCAAACGGGAAATACGTTCTTCATCATCCGTTGATTCAAATAAAGTTGCCACTTTTTCATCCGGTACATTATTAATGGCATTCTCCTCTATATAAAGAAATTTATGCTTCTTTTTACGGGTAGCCGATATAGCCGTATTGTAAGCTATCCGATACAGCCAGGTAGAGAAAATACAATCTCCCTTATATCCACTCAGATTCTTAAAAGCTTTCAAAAACACATCTTGTACCAGTTCTTCAGCATCTTCGGGACAACCCACAATCTGCACAATCAATGAATAAAGAGGACGACCGTAACGATCGAGAAAGACAGAAAAACATTCTGTTTCTCCATTCAGGATTCGTGCGATGTATTGTGCTTCTTCGTTCTGTACCATGATATCCATTAGACGCAAGGAGAAGAAAAAGGTTACAATCAGTAGTAAGTAGATAGTAGTAAGTAGTAAGAATCTATGCAGCATATTGGCGTTGCCATTCCAAAAGGATTCTAATTACCAACTACTGGCTACTTACTACTATCTACTTACTACTGATTGTAACCTTTTTCTTTCTTCTGCGTCAAACAGTACAAAGAACGAAATTATTCATTTAAAAACATACAATTATGATGGATTTTATTATGGTTCCGCTTATTATGGGAATTATCACACTGGGAATTTATAAATTGTTTGAACTCTTTGTTTGTAGACGCGAACGAATGGCGATTATTGAAAAGCTAAGTGACAAAATTACAACCACCGACCTGAATGGAAAATTTTCTTTGCCAGACTACAGTCACAACCGGTCCTTTGGTGCACTAAAAGGAGGATGCCTGATGTTCGGTATAGGATTAGGACTGTTAATAGGTTTCATTATCTGTGCAATCTCTATTCCCCGCTATGTATTTATGGAAAATATCAGTTGGAATGTACGCCAAATGACCAGCATCATTTATGGTGCCAGCGTATTGCTATTCGGAGGGGCAGGACTTATCACTGCTTTCCTTATTGAAAACAAAATCAGTAAAAAAAACAAGGAACAATAAACAAGCTGACATAGGCTATGTCAAAAGCCTGATAAAGCTATCAATATGTGACTTTAGAAACGCAGATTAACGCAAATTGGCGCAGATGCAATTTTATCTTTGCACAAATTAGCGTTAATCTGCGTTCCATTGGTAGCTAATACAACTTTTGACATACCCTCTTATGCTCAACTATCCGATATAAACATTCACACAAAGATAAATGTATAGTTCTTCTTCCTGCTGCTCAAACTCAATTTTATCTTCTCTGGCCAACCAGCCAAGAGCTGCTCCCAATTCTTTGTCTTTCAGCCCGGATTTCCTTTTAAGGCTACCGTAGCTCCACTTTTCATTGTTGCAAAGTAATTGCCAAACTTTCCCGGCATTCAAGCCTATCTCCATTTTATCCATTTAATACAGTTATTTAGGGGTTAAAATACAATCGGTTACCATTTATGCTTTAAAGTTAACAAATCAGCACAAATATAGTTATTACAAGAGTACTAAAAATCTATTACACAAGGCATTTTTAACACAATTATCATCTTATAGGCCAATACATTACTGTTCTTAGCATACGTTAAACGTACAACCTTTTTCCATTACAATATGTTATTTCATTATTACATTAACCTATAACTGAATAACAAATATGGCAAAGAAGGTAGCAAATCAACTTGTAGAGACATTGATTGAAGCAGGTGTAAAACGCATTTACGCAGTCACAGGCGATAGCTTAAACGAAGTGAATGAAGCCGTAAGGCAAAACGAAGAAATAAAATGGATACATGTCCGCCATGAAGAAACAGGTGCCTATGCAGCCGGTGCAGAAGCACAACTAACCGGATTACCAGGATGTTGTGCAGGAAGTAGTGGTCCCGGACATGTTCATCTGATAAACGGGCTTTATGACGCTCAACGCTCGGGTGCACCGGTTCTGGCTATTGCCTCCACTATTCCTACCGGAGAATTCGGAACAGAATATTTTCAGGAAACAAATACAATCAAATTGTTCAGCGATTGCAGTTATTACAACGAAGTGGCAACAACTCCTCAACAATTTCCCCGTATGTTACAATCCGCTCTACAAACCGCAACCACCCGCAAAGGAGTTTCCGTAATAGGACTCCCAGGTGACCTGGCAAAAAAATCGGCAGTTAATATAGATTCTTCCGTTCATATTTATCCAAAAGATTCTTCGGTCTGTCCTGCAGAAGAAGACTTAATACAACTGGCAGCAATGCTGAATCACTACAAACGTATCACACTATTTTGCGGTATTGGTTGCAGAGGGGCTCACGACGAAGTTATTCAACTATCCGAAAGGCTCAATGCCCCGGTTGCCTATACTTTTAAAGGAAAAATGGAAGTACAATATGATAATCCTTATGAAGTGGGTATGACCGGACTTCTGGGAATGCCTTCGGGCTACTACAGCATGCATGAAGCAGAAGTACTGGTTATGTTAGGAACAGATTTCCCCTATTCTGCTTTCTTGCCCGATGACATAAAAATCGCTCAGATAGATATAAAAGCTGAAAGACTGGGACGCCGCGCCAAAGTAGATATCGGCTTATGTGGAGATGTAAAATCAACACTACAAGCACTTCTGCCGATGTTACAACAGAAAAAGGACAACTCATTCCTGTTAAAGCAACTGAAACGCTATGAAGGTGTGAAAAAAGACCTGATTGCTTACACCGAAGACAGAGGAAAAGAAAATCTGATTCACCCGGAGTATGTCATGTCCGAAATAGACAAGTTAGCTTCTGATGATGCTATCTTCACCGTCGATACGGGAATGACCTGCGTATGGGGTGCCCGCTATTTACAAGCAACAGAGAGACGCCACATGCTCGGTTCTTTCAATCACGGCTCAATGGCAAACGCATTGCCACAAGCCATCGGTGCAGCACTGGCTCGCCCCGACCAGCAAGTTATTGCACTCTGTGGTGACGGAGGATTGTCCATGACACTCGGCGACCTGGAAACCGTTGTACAATATAAGCTTCCGATAAAAATCATCGTATTCAATAATCGTTCCTTAGGCATGGTGAAGCTTGAAATGGAAGTAGACGGATTGCCGGACTGGCAAACCAATATGCTCAATCCGGATTTTGCACAAGTAGCAGAAGCAATGGGAATGACCGGGTTTAATGTATCAGATCCCGACAAAGTGCTCACTACTCTATACAATGCCTTCGAGATAGACGGTCCTGTTCTGATTAATATCATGACTGATCCGAATGCGTTAGCCATGCCTCCTAAAATTGAAATAGGACAAATGGTCGGTTTTGCACAATCCATGTACAAACTATTGATTAACGGGCGCTCACAAGAGGTGATTGATACAATCAACTCAAATTATAAACACATAAGAGAAGTATTTTAGAAAATCTTCTTTCAGAAAAAAGATCAGTAATAATAATATGCAGGTTTGCAATAAAAAAGCAAACCTTCAGTTATAATTGGAAGAGTGTGCACTTTTACATTACAAAAGGAAATAGTTGCTTTTATTTTTTTTAAATCAAAGAGTTAAAAAAGCGTTTTAAAAGAAGCAGGTAACGATAAAGTAGCGGAAGTTCAGTTCCACATTGCGTTGTTCTGCATAAATTCAAATATCTCTGTAACACAAAGGCAGCAATGTTTTGGACGGTTATAAATTAATAAGAAGATAATTTATAGAGGGAGGTAAAGACATTCTATTTCTCTAAACTTGCTTAGCATTATAAACAACGGATTACTATATAAACCAATAATTTTGTCGGAAATTATTTTCTCATGCAATCGAAAAATATTGCATTAATAAACATTTTAAAAGAAAATAAAATCGTACATTTGCAAAATATTAATAGAACATTAACAGAACAATCAATAAAGCATAGTTTTATGAAGAAGACCCTATGGTGTGGGCTAGTATTAGCCACTGTTTTATCTTCGTGTATGAAAGATAAAAATTTATATGACGAAGATCGTGTATCCTCCAAGAAGCAGGAGGAGTATAATAAAAACTTTCCTGTAAAGGATCTTGATCCTAATCAGGATTGGTCTACTTTCGAGGCAATAAAGGCCAATGTCACAGTGAATGAAGATGCGCTTGAAACCTACACGATCAAACTATACACGGCTAACCCGATGGATGAAGAGACAAATCCTCTACTATTGCTTAAAGCTGATGTAAAAAACGGCGAGACTTTCTCCTCCACAATTGAAATCCCTAAAGATTTAAAATCGATATGGGCCGTCCGTTTGGACAAGCACAATCGTTGCCTCTTTAAACAGGGCACAGTGGTTGGTGGAGTTGTAGACGTTGTTTTTGGTGACAGTAACTCTAATAAACGTACTGTGACCAGCCGTGCAATTGCCACTCGTGCTATTACAGCTCCGGTGCTGCCTTATACAGATACAGAGGTGAATAGCTTAATATCTAAAGCAACTCTTGCAACCAGCGGAAACATTAGTACTCCGGGAACATATCTGATAAATAGCGGTGCAAACCTCAGTAATTTAACCGTCTCAGGAAGTGGCGTAATTGTTATTGTCCAAGGCGAAGTGCAAAGTGCCAATGTAACTAATAATGCCCAACTGATTCTCAATGGGAACCAGTCGTCCGCAGGTAAATTGTCCGGTACCATAGAAATATCCAACTCATTATTATATGTCATGCCAGGAAGTACCTTTGTCCTTGACCGGCTGACAGTTCAGAATAATTCGAAGGTATATCTTAAAGGGCAGGATAATAAGCAATCTCACATAACTACTTTATCTGCCGATGCCACTTCGACATTCATAAACTACTATGGTCGTCTTGTTATGGAAACTGTCACAGCTACCAATCTGGAGAATTATTGCTATATGCAACTTACTTCCAATAATATGTCTACCATTAATAATTTAAAGATGGGACAGCATTCTTATCTGGCGGCAAAACAATTACAAACGACTAATGCTTCCAATAGTTCCGGAAGCGACCTAAAAGGAGAATGGTATTTGGATGATTATTCAGTAGTTGATGTAGAAACGAACTTTAGAGCCATTCGTACTAATATTTTCGGTCCTGAGGGGCATGAATATGCTTTATTACGAATCAAAAAGAATTATGAATATAATGTTGAAGGAAGTTCTACCAATGGAATAAATATTGGTTATCTTTGTAATAACATTTACGTGGAACTTGAAACGATTTCTGCAGGTAAGAATACATCAATTTATAAACTTATCCAAGGATTAAACGGTGCTGGTGAGATACCCGGGCAGGTCACACATGGAAACGGAAATGCGACGTTGACACTTCTATTCAACGCACCTGTATATATAGAACCTAGTGAATGTTCAGGTGACGGCAACAAACCCAATGACGGAGGGAGCAATATGCCCGAAGATAAAAAAATATCCTATACTTTTGCGTTTGAAGATCTGGGAAGTATTGGAGATTATGATTTTAATGACGTAGTTCTTAAAGTGACAGATGGTGAAGACAACTATCACTTTAATGTTTATCTGGCTGCAGCCGGAGGAACTCTTCCGGTCAAGGTCGAATTATGGAATAATCTCAATCAGAAATATATTACATTATGGGAAGAGATTCACAGTGCTTTCGGTGTATCCCAATCAACGATGGTAAATACAGGAGGTGCATCTCAAATCACGCTGCCTAAAAAAGAGAAGCTTTATAAGGATTACTTCGAAGGAATGCTTTATAGTAATGCGAAGTTTAGAATAACAGTTGGTAACGAAGATAAAAGAATATCTGAAATAATCAGTGCTCCGAAAAAAGGTGTAGCTCCACAATGTCTGCGTATTGCCGGTGACTGGAAGTGGCCTATAGAAAGAGCCAATATAACGGAGGCTTATCCAAATTTTGCGAGTTGGGCTCAAGGAAATACGGGAACTGGATGGGTTAATAACCCGAATACCGAGATGATTTACAGCAAGTAGCCTGATAACGTAGGAGTTCCAACACAATATATTGAAAGGAGATGTGACTATTTTGACCCATCTCCTCTTTTTTGCTATATATCCTTCCTCCTTTTAACACCTCAGTTAGCTTCCGTTTTACATTATCTACGATGAAGGAGAAAAAATATTCTAAAAATCACATTTATATAAAGTGAATTACGAAGAAAAATATGTGGCTGGCAGTTACCGTCAGCCCTATTTTTTCAAGCCCCTTTTTTAAAACTTTGTATCCGAATATAAGATAATAAAGGAATATCTGTATGAAAGAAAACAGCAATAATATTGAAATACTCAAAGCAATGATAAAGGAAAACTTTGAGGACATTACAAAGCCGTACACTCTTATTGTGTAGGGACGTACAGCCACTCCATACAGCAGAATTTATATTGTTAAAATACAATAAAGTCAATTATTCATATAAAGGGTTATCACATAACAGTGTGTCCTTATAGCACATACAAAAAGAAACGGATAAAAAAATAAATTACGGACAGATACAAAGGCTATATCAATGAAAACAATCCTATCAAAACCCTCAGGACAGACTGTAACCAGAGAAGCAAGAGACTACCTTATGATAGCTTTAGGAATGATTCTCTACGGAATTGGCTGGACCCTTTTTTTACTTCCCAATGACATCACTACCGGAGGAGTACCCGGTATCGCCTCCATTGTCTATTTTGCTACCGGTTTTCCGGTACAATATACATACTTTGCCATCAATGCTATTTTATTAGTGGTGTCTCTCAAAGTATTAGGATTCAAATTTAGCCTGAAAACGATATTTGGCGTACTAACACTCACCTTTTTCCTTTCGCTCATTCAAAAAGTGACAGCAGGAGTAACTCTATTACACGATCAACCCTTCATGGCTTGCGTGCTGGGAGCTTCCTTCTGTGGCAGTGGCATTGGTATTGCCTTTTCTGCTAACGGAAGTACCGGAGGAACCGATATTATCGCTGCCGTTATCAATAAATACCGGGACATCACATTGGGAAGAGTTATGCTCATTTGTGACCTCATCATTATCTCATCCAGCTACTTTATCCTGAAGGACTGGGAAAAAGTCGTTTACGGATATGTAACCCTCTATGTTTGCAGTTTTGTGCTGGATCAGGTGGTAAACAGTGCACGACAATCTGTTCAATTCTTTATTATCTCCACCAAATACGAAGAGATAGGAAGACAAATCAACGAATATCCACATCGTGGGGTAACTATAATTAATGCTACCGGCTTTTATACAGGAAAAGAACAAAAGATGATGTTTATTCTGGCCAAAAAGAGAGAATCAACCATCATATTCCGAATTATCAAGGACATTGATCCAAACGCTTTTGTCTCACAAAGTGCCGTTATCGGAGTCTATGGAGAAGGATTCGATCATATAAAAGTAAAATAACTACTGATCCACTCTCCCCCCACAAATATCTGTCATTTCATCAAAATTAGAATAAGAATCGTCTTAAAACTCTTCCTGAACATACTAAGCAATGGTCGTAACCTGATTTTGTTGAATGAATATAAAATCAGATTATCACATTTATTATCTTTAGCTGCATTGAAAATAATGGCAGTCTACCCTCCCCGTTTACTTTATAAACGTTCTGAATAACAAACGAATGATTTACTGATACACAGAACATTAATAGCTACAATAAAATAAAACAATCTAAGCCTGTTTAAATTCTCCTCTCAAAAGACTATACATTAGATTTAATAATAGAAGATGTTTTGAGCGAAGCTAATGCTGAGCAAAATTTAAACAGGCTCTAACTCTGTATCCAATAAATCTCAAATAACATCTTCCAACAATCCTGCTTTTATCTTAAATGTCGCAAACTAACATAAAATCAAAGAAAAACAGTTTTTTCATTTCTTCATGCTCTGAAATACATAAATAAAACGCCAATAAATATACAAAAATAAAAAATATTCATACTTCCTGCTAATAAAAATCTTCAGACTTTATTAATTATTATTATATATATTATATCTTTGCACCGCTTTCACTATAATT
>ERZ824598.864-NODE-864-length-43790-cov-4.089219_pt1 | contig 43790 bp, 38 predicted proteins | sample MGYA00519934_ERZ824598 | MGnify/ENA primary metagenome ERZ824598 (study PRJEB31778, sample SAMEA3449177) | human gut metagenome | biome: human gut; feature: human-associated habitat; material: faeces | place: United Kingdom | collected 2010/2012 ...
CCTTGCTAAACAAGCGCCACTGGCGCTTAGCAACGCCGCAGGCGCAAGAATGTGCCGAGGCACATTCTTTGTTCATGAGAAAAATATATAAGTTTAAAACAGATAAATGAGAAAAGTTCTCAAATAATAAAAATCCAATTGACTGGATAATAGACATCCTGTATACTTACGGAGTTAGTTGGACTAACACGAGTTAGAAAAGCATAACCAGGAGCGATTACATGAAATTAAAAAATATAAAATGTTTACTTGCAGTCTGTCTTTGTGCATCGGCCCTGTTGGTCGGCTGCGGACAGAAGACAGCAGATAAATCCGAAATATCGTCAGAAAGTGCACAGAACCAGTCGGATGATATACAAGAAGTATCCAGAGATGTTTTTGCAATGGATACCTATATGACAGTGACTGCATATGGAGAAAATGCAGAAGTAGCCGTTGATGCGGCACAGGCAGAGATTGAGCGTCTGGACGCACTTTTATCGACAGGAGATGCAGACAGCGAAATCGCAAAACTCAATGCAGATGAAAGTGCAGAGCTTTCCGAAGATGCAGGTTATCTGACGGAACGCGCATTGGAACTCTACCAGGAAACAGATGGCGCGTTTGATATTGCGATTTATCCGGTGATGGAAGCATGGGGATTCCCAACACAGAACTTCCAGGTTCCGTCACAGGAGACATTGGATCAACTTCTTCCACTCACTGATGCGGGAAACATTTCTTATGACAAAGAAACGAGAAAGATATCTTTCGGCGTAGAAGGAATGAAAATCGATCTCGGAGGAATTGCAAAAGGATATACCTCATCCAGAATTATGGACATTTACAAAGACAATGGAATCACAAGTGGATTAGTGAATCTTGGCGGAAATGTGCAGGCACTCGGAACAAAGACGGATGGAACGAAATGGAAGATTGCAGTGCAGAGTCCCGATGACACTGAAGATTATCTGGGAATTCTGAGTGTTCAGGACAAGGCTGTTATCACTTCAGGGGGATACGAACGGTATTTTGAACAGGATGGTGTGACGTATCATCACATCATTGACCCAAAGACCGGATACCCGGCAGAAAGCGGACTTGTATCTGTAACAATTGTAAGTACGGACGGAACACTGGCAGATGGACTTTCTACTTCACTTTTTATTATGGGAGAAGAGAAAGCGGCAGATTTCTGGAGAGAACATAAAGATGAGTTTGATGCAATCCTTATGAGTGATGATGGAACGCTATATGTAACAGAAGGGCTGGAAAATGATTTTTCAACGGAGAGAACAGTTGAGATCATTCGATAGAAAAGTGTAAGACAGAGTAGATTTTGGAGGAAAAATGGATTTAAAAGAAACAGGAAAGAAGCTGAAACCATTTGCACCGGTACTTTCGGTAGCAGTTGTGGCATCCTGTGTAGCAGGCTCCCTGAGTGGATATCAGCCACCGGTTTATGCAGCGCAGGAGCAAACGAATTCTGTAAAAGAAGAGACTACAAAGTCAGAAGAGCAGGAGCAGGCGGTAAAAGGTTCTTTTGATCTGACGGATGGTGTTTATAAGGGAACTGGAACAGGTTATGCAGGAGATATTACAGTTGCTGTGCAGATCAAAGACAGGCAGATCACAGCAATTGATATTTTGAGTTCATCTGACGATGCAGCATTTTTCAAACGTGCACAGGCGGTGATCGATAAGATCATCGAAGGACAGACATTGGAAGTCGATACTGTTTCAGGGGCAACCTATAGTTCCCGGGGAATCATCAGTGCGGTGAAGAATGCACTGACAGGAGAAAAAGACAGCGGAACAACAGGACAGTCACAGTCTGGTGGCGACGCGGCAGCAGGAAGTTCTACTTCTGTCGCAACAGTGGAAGACCCGGCAGCATATAAGGACGGAACTTATTACGGAACAGGGACTGGATTTGGTGGAACACTGAAAGTAAAGGTTGAGATCAGTGGCGGAAAGATCACAGACATCCAGATTATGGAGAATCAAGATGGAAGCGAATACATTTCCAAAGCCTCTGCACTGATCAATGCGATCATCAGCAGTCAGAGCACCAATGTAGATACCGTGTCTGGAGCAACGTACAGTTCGGTTGGAATCATCCAGGCAGTAAGAGATGCATTAAGTCAGGCGGCAGTGAGTGGAAATGGAGCGACTTCGGATTCATCTGAAACGAATAGCTCGAACAGTTATTCCAGTCAGGATCAGAGTACATCAATAACCGGAACAGTTCCATACAAAGAAGGAATCTATTATGGAACAGCGGAAGGATACAGTGGAGATGTATCGGTAGCTGTGGTGATCCAGGAGCATACGATCAAAGCAATTTTAGTCACAGAGACATCAGATGATGAAGCATTTTTCAACCGCGCAATAGATGTGGTGAAAAATGTGCTTAAAAATCAGAATACAGATGTAGATACTGTATCTGGTGCAACTTACAGTTCTAAGGGACTTCTCGGAGCAATAAAGAATGCTTTGAAACAGGCGGAGAAAGTAACGAATGGAGAATCCATTGAAGAGAAAGCAGATACAACGGAACTGGAAAATGCAGTCAAGTCAGCAGAAGCACTTGTGATGGAGGAGTATACGCAGAGTAGCTGGGCGGTTCTGAGTCTCCGACTGAATGATGCAAAAGAGCTGTTGGAAACAGCTGCGAATGAAACAGTGGAACAGCAGGCTGTTGACAAAGCGGTGGAAAATCTTAACCTTGCAGTTGCACAGCTTGAGAAAAAGAAGTCAGATCAAGAGGAAGAAGTGAAGACAAAATACATCGATGGAACTTATGAGGTGAGTGTACCATGTAAGCCGGATGAGGATGAAGATTTTACAGAGTATCAGCTTTCTATGAAGGTGACAATACGAAATGACAAAATTGTATCTATTACTGACGTGTTAGGAGATGGGGATGCAGCGAATGACAGCTATATCAAGAAGGCGGCAAATGGAACTTCAAGCAAAAAAGGTGTCGTTTCCCAGATTATTGCCAAAGGAATGCCGGAAGAAATTGATACGGTATCCAGAGCAACCTGTTCTTCGAATGCGATTATTGACGGATGCAAAAAGGCACTGGAAATGGCTTTAAGACCAGAAGAGACGGAGGCGCAGTAGGATGAAAGAGTTTATCGTAAGACTGTTTAGTCTGCTGGCAATCGTCGGTGTCCTTTTCGGATATAACGAAGTGTTGGATGTCCGTGCGAAGGATGAGGAAATCGCAAAACTGAATGCACAGTTGGAGGTACAGTCATCTGGTGCCGGCAGTGATTCTGAGTCAGGGAGTGATTCAGGAGATGGAGCAGGATACAAGGATGGAACCTATACCGGAGAAGCGGATGGATTTGGCGGAACGGTTGCTGTAGAAGTTACTGTAAAAGATGGAAAGATCGAAGCGATAGAAGTGACCTCCGCCGAGAAGGAAGACAGTGCATATCTTGCGATGGCGGAAGATATCATTCCGAAGATCATAGAGGCGCAGAGTGCAGAAGTTGATACGATCAGCGGAGCAACGTTCAGTTCGACAGGAATTAAAAATGCAACAGAACAGGCATTGGAACAGGCGGTAGAGTAGTTTGAAGAAGTTGAATATACATAATTTAAAAGCAAAAGAAATTAAAAAATTGCATACTTGGCTTCGTGCCTTGATTCAGATCCTCTATTTTCTGTTTCTGCCATCTGTGTATACAGCGGCATTTGCCGGCGTGAAATACATTTTCACACAGATAGGAGCAGGCGAGGCAATCGGGCTGACCTCTTTTGTAACGGTGCTTATAGTTCTTTGTGCGTATACGATTCTTTTCGGAAGATTCTTCTGTGGATTCGCATGTGCATTCGGAAGTCTTGGAGATGGAATTCATGCATTTTATATCTGGTGCTTTAAGAAGAGAAAGAAAAAGCCGGTGCTGCTTTCAGAAAAGATCACAGAGAAGTTAAGCTATTTGAAATATCTGGTATTGACTGTAATTGCAGTATTTTGTTTTGCAGGAATATATGGAAAGGCAAAAGGGACAAGCCCGTGGGATGTTTTTTCTATGCTGCATGCAGGAAATCTTCATTTGCAGGGATATTTGCCGGGAGTGATTCTACTAATTTTTATCATTGTAGGAATGTGTTTGGAAGAAAGATTTTTCTGTCGGAATCTGTGTCCGATGGGAGCAGTATTCTCATTACTTCCGGTGCTTCCGTTCTTTGCATTGCACCGCGACAGAGAAAATTGCATCAAAGGCTGCAGCGGATGCACGAAGAAATGTCCATCCGGGATCGGACTCCCGGAAGACGGATCACTCAAAGTCGAGGGAGATTGTTTCCAATGCCAGAAATGTATTGATACTTGTCCAAAGAAGCATATCCATACAGGAATCAAAGGTCTGAAGGGAAATGAATTTTGGTTTACGATTCTTCGGGCAATTCTGTTACTTGTAATTATGATCTGGGCAGGAGTGTAATAGATGAAGAAAAAAGATCTGTTTTTAGGAGGCGGAATCCTCTTTGCGGCATGTGTACTGTTTCTTGTGATGAACCTGATGCAGTATGTACAGGCAAAGGAAAGCGGGCAAAAAGAAATTCAGGAAAAACAGGTTGTGATCAAGGTGGATGGAGAAGTTTACGGAAGATATGCTTTGGATGAAGATCAGGTGATCGAAGTGCAGGAAGGGGATTTTTACAACCGTGTCCGGATTGAGGATGGAAAAGCTTATATGGAAGAGGCTGACTGTCCGGATGGATATTGCGAAGAGCAGGGAAAGATCAATAACCGGACACAGACCATTGTCTGCCTGCCTCATAAGCTGGTTGTGGAAATAGAAGAGGTTGAGAATTCTGATGATTCTCAAAATGAAAAGGAAGATCTACCGGATACAATTTCTAAATAAATCAATTGTTCGACTGTAAAGGAGAATGTATGAATAGAAATAAAAAACTTGCGAACATGGCAATGCTTGTTGCGCTGGCAATGATTTTTAGTTATGTGGAAAGCCTGATCCCAATTAATTTTGGAGTGCCGGGGATGAAGCTTGGAGTGGCTAATCTGGTCACTGTAACAGGTCTTTATTTTCTGGAAATTCCGGAGGTACTGGCAGTATCGGTACTGCGTGTGCTTCTGACAGGATTTCTTTTTGGAAATGGAATGTCGATTATTTACAGTCTGGCAGGGGCGGTTGTCAGCCTTCTTGCCATGGTACTTGTAAAGAAGATGGATGGAATTTCCATTGTAGGAGTAAGTATCACTGGCGGCGTCTTTCATAATATAGGACAGATTCTTGTTGCGATGGCAGTGGTGGAGAATCTGAAACTGATTTATTATCTGCCGGTTCTTCTTGTGGCAGGAACAGTGACAGGGTTCGTGATTGGAATTGTCGCAGGAAAGATTTTACCGGTTGTGAAGAAAGAAGCTGTAAGGACAGTATAGATATATACTTTTTGATTATAGGTTAGCGAAAGCTAACTTGATAATATATTCCATGCGGAAGCAGGAAAGCAGAACTGCGACAGGCAGGATCTGTATGTAACTATTTTAGTTAAAAAGGAGGTTTCTATGAAAAACAAAGAAATGAAAGTAAAGGCAATGTCCATGGCAGTGGCAATGTCTATGGTAGTAGGACTTTGTCCGTCAACCATCTTTGCGGCAACAGGAAGTCAGACTGCGAAGGATGGAACTTATACAAAGACAGCCCACGTGGCAAGAACTGCAGAGGATGACGAAAATGAAGACGAATGGAATGAGTATGACGTTGAAGTCAGCCTGAAGGTGGAGGATGGCAAGTTTTCAGCCATCACTGTGACTCCAGGGGAAGGATATAACGCGGAGAGTGATTCCTATTTTGCAAAAGCTGTTTCAAAATCGAAAGGAATCCAGAAAATGCTTGTAGGAAAGGCTGCAACAGAAGATACAATTAATGGTTGGGATTCTGTTAGTGGTGCAACACGTACATCAAAGGCAGTGAAAGAAGCTACACTTGCTGCAATCAAGTCAGCAAACGAAGCAGAAACAGTTGACACAACAAAACTGGAAGCTGCAATCACAGCCGCTGAAGCACTGAAAGAAGCTGATTACACAGCAGACAGTTGGAGTGCAATGCAGACGAAGCTGACAGCAGCCAAAGCTGCCCTGACAGCAAAAGAATCTCAGAGCGCGGTAGACACAGCAGCAGACGAGCTGAATGCAGCAGTGAAGGCATTGAAAAAGGCAGAAGTTGCGAAAGAAACGTATGTGTTGATGAATATTCCATATTCTGAATTTTATGCAGCTGATCAGGTAGCAGGAGCAGACAGTGTATCCTCCGCTACAAAAGCGAAAACAAGATCAACACTTGTAGCTGGATCTTATCATGTAAACAGTGATGGAACAGATATTACAGGTATTACATATCCGGTTAAGATTAGTGATGCATCTGTACTGAAAAACTATACACAGATCACAGATGACAGCAAGCTTTCTATTACAGTGAATATGAAAGGAAAAGAGACAACAACAGAATATAATGGAAAAGATGCGTTATTCGAGAGCGCAAGCTATTCTTACTATATTTTAAGTGAGACTCCTTCCTATTATAAGGAAGCAACAGTAAATGCAGATGGTTCACTCAGCTTTAGTGAAGTGAAAGGTGCAACTGCACAGAAGATTAGTGATGCATCAATTGATTTCACAACAGACACAAAGTATGGAGATTATGAATTAGATGTAAATGGACTCCCAAAAACAGTTAATACAGTATATGGAGTTGTGATCAGCACAAAAGAAGGAGACAACTACGGACTTCGTCATCTTGAAAATATCTGGAAAAAGACAAAACTGGCATGGAGTACAGGATTTGTGACAACATCTCATGGAAACACACTGGACTCAAAAGATTATGAAAAGATGATGGGTCAGACAATCAATAAAATCACATATTACACAGATAATGGAATCTATGAGATTGATGCAGATCAGTATGTGCCGGTTAAATTCAATGGAACTATCGCAGCAGAGAATGCAGATGTTGAAAGTGGAAAAGTAAATGTAACTGTAGAAGGCCTTCCTGACGATTATCAGGCAGAATATACAGTTGAAGGTCTTGAGGATGTTCAGGTAAAAGACGGGGTACTTACCTATAAGACAAAAGGCGCTGAGATAGGCAAATATACTCTGAAAGTATCTGATAAATCCGGAAAATATGCGGATCTTACGACAGATTTTGAATTGACAACAGAAGCTGTACCGGTTGTATTTAACAGTGAAAGTGCATCACTTGTAGCAGCAGAAGGATATGCAGCAGAGGATGTAACTTCTTATGTAAAGAAGATCGAATCTGTAACAGTTGACGGAACAGAGTATGCGGCAACAGGAAAACGTGCAGTGAAGATCATCAAAGAAGATGGAACAATTGATACGACTGCGGCTCCATTTAAGGATGCAGAAAATGGACATGGATTTAAGATCTCAGTAAAGGCAACAGGCTATGCAAAGGATTACGAATTCACTTATACTTTATCACAGGAGAGTGAGTATACTTACGCATATGTAGGACTTAGCTGGGCAGAGTACTGGGCTGCTGAAAATGTGCAGGCAGCAGGAGATACATCTTTTTCAGATGCAAAGGATTCAAAAGGAGAGTCTGACAAGGGTGCATTCGATACTGTAACAAGAGCTACAGTAAATCATGGACTTCACAGAGGTTCTTTCCAGTGCAACGCAGTAATCAAGGCGGAAAATGGAAAAGAGTATGCAGTAGAGTACTGGACAGATGGAACTACTGCAGTTCTGACAGACGGAAGCAAGATTACATTTAACAGAGGAGAGATCACAGAAGAATCCGGTGCAACAACAAAGATGACAGAGTATGATGTACTCGGACTGAAATATGTGCCGGTGAAAGTAAAAACATCTGATCTGGATGCACTGAAAGAAAGCTATCGTGTGATCGAAAACGGAAGTGAACTTGCAGGAGGATATTCAGAAAAGAATCTGGTAAGCTATACAGGACTGGTTGCCAATGTAACAGAGAATACAAACGGTTTGAAAACAGCAACAAAGAATGAGGATGAATCTTTCAGTTTCTCTGCAAGAGTGAATAATGGATCAGAGTCCGGAATCAAAGATCAGGCACTCAAGACAGCACCAACAGCAGAGGAAGCAGGGCTGACAGTAAAAGAAGCAAGCGGATCTTATGGAGAATTCTTAAGAGTTGATCTGACAGGAAATTATGGTGATCTTGGATCAAATCTCCAGACTGTTACATGGACTTACTATGGAGATGACAGCACATATACAAATGCAAAAGCTACTTATGGAACAAAATTTGCAGCAGATAACTGGATGCACAAAGCAATGGGAATCCAGCTTGGACTGACAGATTCTCTTCGTTGTAAACTTCCGGAAGGAACGGATGGAACAGGATATTGGACCATTACACTGACAGCACTTGGATACAATGACGTGACATACAAATTCCAGGCAACAGAGGAGAACATTGTAAAAGCATCTGAGGATAAAACAATCACAACAACAAATCTTGAGGCAGCTATTGCGAAAGCAGAAGCCCTGAAAGAAGCTGAATACACAGCGGAAAGCTGGGCATCTATGCAGATGGAACTTCAGGAAGCAAAAGATGAATTGAAAAATCCAAAAACTCAGGCAACTGTAGACGAGGCAGTAAGCCACCTCAACGCAGCTGTTGAAGCACTTGTTAAGATAGAAGAGCCGGCAGCAGTTGATACTTCTTCCCTTGAGAAAGTAATCAGTGATGCGGCAGCTCTGAAAGAAGCTGATTACACAGTTGACAGCTGGAAGGCATTGCAGAGTGCACTGAAAGACGCTAAGAGCGCATTAAATGCAAAAGAAAGCCAGGAAAAAGTTGATAAAGCAACAGATGCGTTAAATACAGCAATCAAAGCACTTGTAAAGAATGGAAACCAGGCGGGAAGTCAGAATGGAAGTGCAACTCCGACTGTTACAAAGAAGGCAGGAACAACTACGGATGGATCAGCTTCCAAAGGAACAAGTGGATCAAAAGCCGCAAAGACAGGTGATCCGGCAAATGTTCTTGGCTTATTAGGACTTGCATTCTCCTCACTCGGAGCAGGAGTTGGCGGATTTGCATGGAAGAGAAAAAGAAAATAGAGACAAGAAAATTGAGAAAATTTTTCAACAATTTCGCGAAAAAGATTAAAATAGTGCATTGACACTATCGCTTTAAAGTGATAAACTCCTAGCAAATGGAATAACGCTTTAAACCGATGAAGCGGAGATCAAAGTAATTATGCGCGCACAGAGAGTCCGGGAAGCTGAGAGCCGGATCGAGATGCAGGTTGCCAAATGGACCGCTGAGGGCACAGTCAAAGGATTTGAGAATCCGAGTACTCTGTGACGTGTGGGCATACGTCAGTTGCCGGAGATATGTTAGTATCTTACAGAGCGCATGGGAGTGTACCCGTGAATCAAGGTGGCACCGCGGAAAAGATTTAGATTTACCGTCCTTGACAGAATAGGAATATTCTGTCAGGGACTTTTTTTCTACCATAAACATATATTTCCTATCGGGATAAAAGAGAAATTCATTTTGCAGCATAACTTCAAGGAGGAATACACATGGACAAGACATTAGAACAAATCAGATCCTACGCTGAACAAGGCAGATACAAGCGAGTTCCGATCAGCAAAGAGCTGTATGCAGATGCATTTACGCCGATTAGTGTGATGCGGACGCTGCGGGCGGCAAGCAAGCATTGCTATCTGCTGGAAAGTGCGGAGGACAGACAGCAGTGGGGAAGATATTCCTTCCTTGGATATGCACCGACGATGGAGATTACCTGTACCGATGGGCGTGTGATCATCAGCGAAGGGCATGAAGATGAGGATAAGACCAGACGGGAAGGTTTAACCGACCATCCGGGAAAGGTTCTAAGAGAAATTCTCGAAGCATATAAAAGTCCGGTTGTTCCGGGACTTCCTCCATTTACCGGAGGGCTTGTCGGATATTTTTCTTATGACTACATCAAATATGCAGAACCGACATTGAAGCCGGTTCTGGAAGAGAAGAATGAGACTACAGGAAAGACAGCAGCAAAAACGGCAGTAAGAGATTTCCGGGATGCGGACTTGATGTTATTTGACCGTGTCATCGTATTTGACAATTACAGACAGAAGCTGATCCTGATTACAGGCGTGAAGCTGGAAGGTGATCTGGAAGAAAATTATACGAACGCGAAGCAGGAATTAGAAGAGATGGAACGATTGATCCGAAGCGGGGCGCAGGCAGATTTCCGACCACTTGTTTTAGAAGAAGAGTTCCATCCGGGAGTGGATAAAGAAGATTATTGCAAGATGGTTGAGAAAGCTAAGGAATACATTTATGAAGGTGATATTTTCCAGGTCGTGTTATCCAATCCGCTGACAGCGAAGGCAAAAGGAAGTCTTTTTGATACCTACCGGGTGCTTCGAACCTCGAATCCATCTCCGTATATGTTCTACTTTTCAAGTGATGATATTGAAGTGGCAGGGGCTTCACCAGAAACGCTGGCGAAGTTAGAAAACGGACAGGTGTGCACTTTTCCTCTTGCCGGTACAAGGAAGCGAGGAGTGACCGAAGAGGAAGATCAGGAATTGGAGAAAGAGCTACTTGCAGACGAGAAAGAGCTTGCAGAGCACAACATGCTTGTAGATCTTGGGCGAAATGATGTCGGCAAGATCAGCCAGCCGGGAACAGTTAAAGTTGATAAATATATGGAAATCCAGAGATATTCCCATGTAATGCATATCGGTTCCACCGTGACAGGGAAAATTCGGGAAGACAAAGATGCGCTGGATGTAGTCGATGCGATTCTCCCGGCAGGAACGCTTTCCGGAGCACCGAAGATCCGCGCATGTGAGATTATCGCAGAACTTGAACAGGAGAAAAGAGGCATCTACGGAGGGGCAGTCGGCTATCTCGATTTTGCAGGAAATGTAGATACATGCATTTCCATCCGTCTTGCTTATAAGAAAAATGGATACATTCGCGTACAGTCAGGAGCCGGAATCGTAGCAGACAGTATCCCGGAAAATGAATTCCAGGAGTGTTTAAATAAGGCAGGGGCAGTGCTTCAGGCAGTGGAAACTGCGAAAGGAGGATTGGAATGATACTATTACTTGATAATTATGACAGCTTTACCTATAACTTATATCAGTTTATCGCAGGAGTAGAATCAAAAAGAGGTGACATGCAAAAAGATCAGATTGATTCAGAAGTGAAAGTAATACGAAATGATCAAATCACACCGGAAGAGATTCTGGAACTTGCGCCCGAGGCGCTGGTAATCTCACCGGGGCCGGGAAAACCTTCTGAAGCTGGAATCTGTATCGAAGCAATTCAGAAGCTGAAAGGAAAGATCCCGATGCTCGGTGTTTGTCTCGGACATCAGGCAATGGCAGAAGCGTTCGGAGCAACGGTAAGTCACGCCGGACAGCTGATGCATGGGAAGACATCACAGCTGAAAGATGTAAAGACAGACAGTGTCCTCTTTCAGAATCTGACACTTCCAATCCAGGTGGCAAGATATCATTCGCTTGCAGTAAAGGAAGAGACACTTCCGGAAGAACTGGTTGTGACAGCGCGAAGCGAAGATAACGAGATTATGGCGATGGAACACAGAGAATATCCGATCTTTGGGTTACAGTTTCATCCGGAATCCGTGATGACACCGCAGGGACTTCAGATGATAGAGAACTTTATTAACTATGCAAAAGCATTGAAGGAGAATTAAGAAATGATTAAAGAAGCAATTATAAAATTATCAAAGAAAGAAAATCTCACCTATACAGAAGCAGAAGAAGTAATGAATGAGATTATGGAAGGAAAGGCATCGGATGTTCAGAAGTCAGCATATCTGACAGCACTTTCCATGAAAGGTGAGACAATCGATGAGATCACAGCATCAGCAGCGGGAATGCGTGCACACTGTATCAAGCTTTTGCATGACATGGATGTGCTGGAAATCGTAGGAACAGGGGGAGACGGAGCAAATTCATTTAACATTTCAACAACATCCTCCCTTGTGATTGCGGCAGCAGGAATCCCGGTCGCAAAGCATGGTAACCGTGCAGCATCTTCTAAGTCCGGTGCGGCAGATGTACTTGAAGCACTTGGAGTGAAGATCGATGTCGCACCGGAGCGCAGCACACAGCTTCTCAAAGACATTCAAATCTGTTTCTTATTTGCACAGAATTATCATATTGCAATGAAATATGTCGGGCCGATCCGTAAAGAACTTGGTATCCGTACCGTATTCAATATTCTGGGGCCACTGTCTAATCCGGCAGGAGCGAACATGGAACTGATGGGAGTTTATGATGAAAGTCTGGTAGAGCCACTTGCAAGAGTTATGGCGAATCTAGGAGTTGTCCGCGGAATGGTCGTTTACGGACAGGATAAGTTAGATGAGATTTCCATGTGTGCACCGACTACAGTCTGTGAGATTAAAGACGGAACATTTACAAGCTATGAGATCACACCGGAGCAGTTTGGTTATGAGAGATGTGAAAAAGGTGTACTGACAGGAGGAACACCTCAGGAAAACGCACAGATCACATTGGATATCATTTCAGGAAAAGAGCAGGGAGCAAAGAGAAATGCAGTTTGCCTGAATGCAGGAGCAGCAATCTATCTTGCAGGAAAAGCAGATTCAATCGAAGCAGGTGTAAGAAAAGCGGAACAGATCATTGACGAAGGACTTGCACTGAAGAAGCTGGAGCAGTTTAAAGAAGAAAGTAATAAATAAAAAGTCTGATTCCCGGCTATGCAGGGGAGAATGAAAGAAGCAACTTGAAAGAAAAAGAGGAACAAATAGTATGAATATACTCGAGAAAATTACCGAGCGCACGAAAGAGCGGATCGAAGAAGAAAAGAAAATAGTTCCATTAGAAGAGGTTCGAAGACAGGCGGAAGAAAAAGGAATTAAAGATCAAATCCCTGCATTCGAACAGGCACTTCGGGCAGAAGGATTGTCTTTTATCTGCGAGGCAAAAAAAGCGTCTCCATCCAAAGGATTAATCGCACCGGATTTTCCATATGTTGAGATCGCCAGAGAATATGAAGCAGGCGGCGCGGCAGCAATCTCCTGTCTGACAGAACCGTTTTGGTTCCGGGGCAGTGATGCGTATCTGAAAGAAATTGTGCAAAATGTATCCATTCCGGTACTCAGAAAAGATTTCACCTGTGATGAATACATGATTTATCAGGCAAAAGCAATGGGAGCCTCGGCAGTACTTCTGATCTGTTCGGTATTAGAAGATGGCAGGTTAAAAGCGTATCATCGGCTGGCAGACGAACTCGGATTATCTGCTTTGGTAGAAACACATAACGAAGAAGAAATCTTAAGAGCACAGAAGATCGGTGCAAAGATTATCGGTGTAAATAACCGGAATCTGAAAGATTTCACAGTGGATATTAAGAACAGTATCCGGCTTAGAGAACTGGTCAGTTCGGAAACAGTTTTCGTATCTGAGAGCGGTATCCGCGGAGTGGAAGATATGAAAGCACTTTATGAAAATGGAACCGATGCGGTACTGATCGGAGAACTTCTGATGAGAAAATCTGATCGGAAAGCAGCACTGATGGAGTTGAAGCAGCAGACAGGAAGGCAGCTAGATATGAATTAGCGGAAGATATAGTATGAGACAAGAAAAAATGAACATGCCCAAGATTAAGATCTGCGGATTAAGCCGCCCGGAAGATATTACCTATATAAATGAGGCAAAACCGGATTATTGCGGATTTATCATCGATGTGCCAAAGAGCCGGAGAAATGTATCCATTTCGAAAGTTCGTGAACTGGTTCAAAATCTTGAATCGCAGATTTGCCCGGTCGGAGTATTTGTCAATAAAGACTGCGGCGAGGTCGCACAATTATTAAATGAAGGAACCATTCAGATCGTTCAGCTTCACGGGCAGGAAGATGAGGCATATATAAAGAAGTTGAAAAGTCTGACAGACCATCCGGTGATGAAAGCATTTTCGATTCAGGAGAAAAAAGATCTTGATGCGGCGGCAGCGAGCAGTGCAGATCTGATTCTTCTCGATCACGGAAAAGGCGGAACCGGCGAGACATTTGATTGGAGTCTTTTGGAAGGCTGGACAAAGCGGCCGTATTTCCTCGCAGGAGGACTGAATCCGGAGAACATACCGGAGGCAATACAGCGAATACACCCTTGGGGAATTGACCTGAGCAGTGCAGTGGAGACAGATGGAAAGAAAGATCGTGAGAAAATTCTTCAAGCTGTGAAAACTGTGAGAAATTTTGAAAGCAGTAAACATTTTTTAGAAAACAAAAGAGTATACGGGTGAATGAATAAATTTACCAAAACAATAGAAACAAGAAAGAAGGAGAGACAACCATGACAAAAGGAAGATACGGAATCCATGGTGGACAGTACATTCCGGAGACACTGATGAATGCAGTGATCGAATTGGAAAAGGCGTACAACTACTATAAAAATGACAAAGAATTTAATGACGAACTGAATACATTATTAAATGAATATGCAGGCAGACCGTCTCTTTTATACTATGCAGCACGTATGACAGAAGATCTTGGCGGGGCGAAAATTTATCTGAAACGAGAAGACCTCAATCACACAGGTGCCCATAAGATCAACAACGTGTTAGGTCAGGTTCTTCTTGCAAAGAAGATGGGAAAGACAAGAGTGATCGCTGAGACCGGTGCAGGACAGCATGGGGTTGCAACAGCGACAGCAGCGGCTCTGATGGGAATGGAATGTGAAGTTTTCATGGGAAAAGAAGATACAGAGCGTCAGGCACTGAATGTATACAGAATGCGTCTTCTCGGAGCACAGGTACACGCGGTTACAAGTGGAACTGGTACTTTAAAGGATGCTGTTTCGGAGACGATGCGTGAGTGGACAAGAAGAATTGATGACACACATTATGTACTCGGATCCTGTATGGGACCGCATCCATTTCCGCAGATCGTGCGTGATTTTCAGGCAGTTATATCTAAAGAGATCAAGGAGCAGATCCTTGAAAAAGAAGGAAAACTCCCGGATGCAGTGCTTGCCTGTGTCGGCGGTGGATCCAATGCGATCGGTGCATTTTATAATTTCATTGAAGATGAAGGCGTGCGCCTGATCGGATGCGAGGCGGCAGGACGCGGCGTGAATACAGCAGAGACAGCTGCAACGATCGCGACCGGTAAGCTTGGAATCTTCCACGGAATGAAATCTTATTTCTGTCAGGATGAGTACGGACAGATCGCACCGGTTTACTCAATCTCAGCCGGACTGGATTACCCGGGAATCGGACCGGAGCATGCAGACCTTTATGATAAGGGAAGAGCAGAATATGTAGCAATCACTGATGATGAGGCAGTCGATGCATTTGAGTACCTTTCTAAATTAGAAGGAATCATTCCGGCGATCGAGAGTGCACATGCAGTTGCATATGCAAGAAAGCTTGCGCCGACGATGGGAAAAGACCAGATTATCGTAATTAATATTTCAGGACGCGGCGATAAGGACTGTGCAGCAATCGCACGTTACAGAGGGGAGGATCTTCATGAGTAGAATACAGGAAGCATTTAAAGGGAAGAAAGCATTTATACCATTTGTCACATGTGGTGACCCGGATCTTGAGACGACGAAACAGATCGTCTATGAGATGGAGAAAGCAGGGGCGGCGTTGATCGAGCTTGGAATCCCATTTTCCGATCCGACAGCAGAAGGACCGGTCATTCAGGGCGCAAACCTGCGTGCGCTGACAGGAGGCGTGACTACAGATAAGATCTTCGATATGGTAAAAGAAATCCGTCAGAATACACAGATTCCACTTGTTTTTATGACATATGCAAATGTTGTGTTCTCTTACGGAACAGAAAGATTTCTTGAGAAAGCGAAAAATGTCGGAATGGATGGTCTGATTCTTCCGGATGTTCCATTTGAAGAGAAAGAAGAATTTGACATCGTGTGCAAAAAGTACGGAATCGATCTGATCTCATTGATTGCACCGACTTCTCATGACCGAATCCGGATGATTGCAAAAGAAGCATCGGGATTCGTATATTGTGTTTCTTCACTTGGTGTAACAGGAACAAGATCCGAGATCACGACAGACATCGGAGCAATGGTGAAGCTTGTAAAAGAGGAAAATGATATTCCGTGTGCGGTCGGATTCGGAATCTCCACTCCGGAGCAGGCGGCGAAGATGTGTCAGAGCGCAGACGGTGCGATCGTTGGAAGTGCAATCGTTAAGTTGTGTGAGAAATACGGAAAAGACTGCGTGCCGTATGTTGCAGAATATGTAAAGAGTATGGTAGAAGCTTGTAAATAAGTGAAAAGGATATGAGATTCGAAATCCGAGTATTCTTTTAATAACAATAGGAAATTACCTCTTTTGATAAGGAGCTAGATGTGGTATCATAGATATTAGATTATGATACGAATCCGAAAGGAGAATACGAATGAAGAATCGAAAACAGCCTTTATTCAAAAGCTTTGGCTATGCCTTTGAAGGAATCTGGACAGGGATTTCAAAAGAGAGGAATATGAAGATTCATTGCCTTGCAGTGATTCTTGTAACAGCAGTTGGAACATTTGTAGGATTAACACCGATGGAATGGTGTATCTGTCTTCTCCTTTTTGGAATGGTGATCTCACTGGAACTTGTGAATACGGCAGTGGAAGCTGTTGTCGATCTTGTGACAGAAGAGAGAAAGCCACTTGCTAAGATCGCGAAGGATACGGCAGCTGGTGCAGTGCTTTTTACGGCAATCATGGCTGTGATCATAGGGTGTATTATATTTATACCTCATTTCATTACGCTACTGTAATATAAAGAAAAGCAACCAGAAAGGAAAACAAAGAGATGGATGAGAATAAAGTAATTGTCAGTACAGAGATGAAGCAGGTATTGGTGAATCTGCGAAATCTCGAAGAGATTTATGTGATCATGTCAGGTGTGACGAAGATGCCGTTTGTCCTCTGTGATGAAGAGACATTTGATGACGAGGTTCTGGTTTATTATCAGGAAGAGTCTGCAAAGGAAAAGGCAAAGACGCTTGCAGAAGATCGTTATCATGTAGGAATTGCCAAGATCGAAAAGAATATCAGACTTGGATTTTTTACAAACCTGTATACAATGGGCGTGAATGCACTGGCAGTGAATGTTGGTACAGAGGAGGAGATCAGGGTACAGCTGGAACATCTTGTAGTTCGTAAGAATAAGGAAGAACTGCCTGAAGGAAAGAAACTGATCGAGAATCCGGAGCTTCATCTGACAGCAATGTATCTGATGCAGGAGATGCACCGCAATATCGGACCGGAGATGCCGGAGAATGTGAAGGAACTTCAGGAAGAGATGATGGCGCATTATAAGAAAGGAACCTTTATCGTAGGAGTTCAGGAAGATAATCAGGTTCCACTTCTGAGACAGCCGGACGGAAGTCTGTATCAGCCGATCTTTACAGATATGATAGAATTTACCAGATTTGCACAGGGCAAGAAGATGAAGACAGCAGCAATCCCGGCGGATAAGATTCCGGAGATACTGATTCCGGATGCAAAGGGAGTTGCAATCAATCCATTTGGTGTGAATGTACGTCTGGATATTACAAAAGCAAATAAGCAAAAGCCAGAAGCGTAAAATGAAGAGAAGTTAATTTAAAGCAAAAGAAAAACTTTAATTTACTAAAATAATCACTAAGTAACATATTCAACAAAAAAACAGGATAAATATTGTTGAATATTACAGATTGACTGTTGGAAGTGAGTTTGGTTATACTATACGTGGTTAAAAGAGAAAAGCGCACGATAGAGTGTTACTGGTAAAGCAGGCATAAACTATCCTTAATAAGTTCACCAGATAAGGTGGACTTGGTTATTGAGGATTAGTTTATGCCTTTTTTGCGCATTATAGTATAGGATAAGTAAGTTGCAGAACTGTGCCAGCACAAGAAACTATGGGATGCGTCAACTCTATAAGAAATGATACGAGGAGGATTACAGATGAAAGACAAGATTTTTGGAGTATTGCAGAGAATCGGAAGAAGTTTTATGCTTCCAATCGCAATTCTTCCGGTAGCAGGACTTCTGCTTGGAGTAGGAAGTTCATTTACAAATGCAACGATGATTGAGACATATCATCTTCAGGCAATTTTAGGCGAGGGGACAATTCTGAATTCCCTGCTCACAATTATGAGCAAAGCGGGAAGTATTATTTTTGATAACCTGCCGATCATTTTTGCTGTCGGTGTAGCAATCGGTATGGCGAAGAAAGAGAAGGAAGTTGCGGCACTTGCGGCAATGATCTCTTTCTTTGTAATGAATGCAACAATGAATGCCATGCTTCTGATCCGTGGAGATCTTCTTGCAGACGGAACACTTGGAGCCGGAGTTCTGGAAGGAACTGTGACAAGTGTCTGCGGAATCCAGACATTACAGATGGGTGTATTTGGCGGTATTATCGTTGGACTTGGAGTAGCAGCACTTCATAATAAGTTTTACAAAATCCAGCTTCCGAATGCACTGTCATTCTTCAGTGGATCAAGATTTGTTCCGATTATTTCAACATTGACTTATGTAGCTGTCGGAATCGTACTCTATTTTGTATGGCCAACCGTTCAGAATGGAATCTATGCACTTGGTGGACTCGTAACAGGAACAGGTTATATTGGAACATTGATCTTTGGTATTATTAAGAGAGCGTTGATTCCATTTGGACTTCACCATGTATTCTATCTTCCATTTTGGCAGACAGCGGTTGGAGGAACAATGGAAGTTGCGGGACAGCTTGTACAGGGCGGTCAGAATATCTTCTTTGCGCAGCTTGCAGATCCATCCACAGTACATTTCAGTGCGGATGCGACAAGATATTTTTCCGGTGAATTTATCTTCATGATCTTTGGTCTTCCGGGTGCGGCACTTGCAATGTATCAGTGTGCAAAACCGGAGAAGAAGAAACAGGCAGGCGGACTTCTGCTTTCTGCAGCACTTGCATGTATGATGACTGGAATCACAGAGCCACTGGAATTCTCATTCCTGTTTGTAGCACCGATCCTTTTTGCGGTACAGGTGATCCTTGCCGGATCTGCTTATATGATCGCGCATATGTTAAATATTGCAGTAGGACTTACATTTTCCGGTGGATTTATTGACCTGTTCCTTTTCGGTATCCTTCAGGGAAATGCTAAGACAAGCTGGATCAGAATCATCCCGGTTGGAATTATTTATTTCTTCTTATATTATATCATCTTCCGTACTTTGATTCTGAAGCTGAATCTGAAGACACCGGGAAGAGAAGATGATGATGCGGAAACGAAGCTGTATACAAAAGCTGATTATAAAGCAAAAGTAGATGGAAATGATGCAGATTCTGAAAATGAAATGACACCGGAAGATCAGAAGAGCGCACTGATCACAAGAGGACTTGGGGGAAAGAAAAACATTTCTGATGTAGACTGCTGTGCGACAAGACTTCGTTGTACGGTAGTAAAGCCGGAACTGGTAAATGAAGATGTCTTAAGAATGACATCCCCATCCGGAATCGTAAGAAAAGGACAGGGAATCCAGGTAATCTACGGACCGGCTGTTTCTGTGATTAAATCCAATCTGGAAGATTATCTGGAGAAAGCTCCGGATGTTGAATATCTTCCAAAAGAAAACGAAAACAGCGCAGAAGAAACGAATAAATATGCAGAAACAAAAGATGAAGCGAAGAAAGATGAGAACAAAACTGTTGCAGCCGGAACTGTAAAGAAAGAGCTTTGCTCTCCATTCACAGGAGTAGTAGCACCGATCGAAGAAGCGTGTGACGAAGCATTTGCAGGGAAAATGATGGGAGACGGTTATCTGGTTCGCCCGGAAGAGGGAATGGCTTATGCGCCTGAAGATGCAACTGTATCTTTTATCTTCCCATCAAAACATGCAGTTGGTCTGACTAGTGATGACGGAACCGAATATCTGCTTCACATTGGCGTGGATACTGTAAATCTGGATGGAAAAGGATTCGAAACTTTTGTAAATGACGGAGACCGAGTAAAAAAGGGTGACAAACTGATAGGTTTTGATATAAAATATATCCAAGAGCATGCAAAATCCGATGAATGTATGGTTGTATTTACAAGTCTTCAGGAAGGTGAAGAGATCAGAATGTCTAAGAGCGGAAAAGTAGAGAAGCTTGAGAAGACAGCAGAAATCGTAAGCTTGAATTAAGAGAAAGAAAGAGAGGCTCCTGGGGGATGTATCGAGTCATTAAAGTTCTGAATAATAATGGGATTCTTGTATATCATGTTGAGACAGGGAAGGAGATGATCCTTCTCGGAAACGGTGTGGGATTTGGAAAGAAACCTACAGAACAGATCGAGAAACTTCCCGGAGCCAAAGTATATTCCCTTGTCACAAGAAGAAAGCAGGAGTCTGTTCTGAAAACAGTCAATGGAATCCGCCCGGAGTTTATTGAGGCAACAGGAAAGATCATTGAAGAAGCAGAGAACGTGTTTCAGAAGATCAATCATGAGATGCTGCTTCCGTTGGCAGATCATATTGCGCTTGCAGCGAAGAGAGCGAAGGAGAACCGCCAGCTTCCGAATCCATTTACACCGGATATCCGTGTGTTGTTTGGAGAGGAGTATCAAGTGGCTCTGAAAGGGCGGGAAATTATACAGCAGCTGACAGGATATGAAATCTCAGAGGATGAAGTCGGATTCATTACGCTACATATCCATGCAGGCCTTTCTGATGAGGCAGTATCCCAGACTTTGGATGCGACCAGGATTGTAAATGAAGGGATTGCCATGATTGAACAGGAATTCGATCAGAAGCTGGAGAGCGGCTCACTTGGATGTACACGTCTGATGAGTCATATGTATTATATGATTCTGAGAACCCGTAAGGGTGAAGGGACGAATGCAGACTTTAATGATTTCATTTTTCAGAATTACCCAAGGACCGGAGAGGCGGCGAAGAGAGTGTGTGACTATATGTCCAGACAGCTGAAACAGCCGGTCGCAAAAGAAGAAATCGGATTTCTTGCAATCCATATCCAGCGGGTTATTTCGCCGGATACGGTATGACCGTGTGCTCTTGAAATACTGTATACTATGATATATAGTAGTGGATAAGAGCGAAAGGGGAATCCGCAGAATGTATAAGATTCTAATCATAGAAGATGACCTTGTGATGGCAGGGGCAATTAAAAAAGAGATGGAAGCGTGGGGAAATGAAGCACGTTATGTGGAAGATTTTGCAAAGGTTCTTGAGACATTTGCAGAGTACGGTCCACATCTGGTGCTTTTGGATATCACGCTTCCTTTTTATAATGGATACCACTGGTGCAGCGAGATCCGTAAGATATCGAGCGTTCCGGTGATCTTTATCTCTTCAGCAGCGGATAATATGAATATTATCATGGCGATGAATATGGGCGGAGATGACTTTGTGGCAAAACCATTTGACTTAAGTGTACTGACAGCGAAGATTCAGGCTCTGCTAAGGAGAACATATGATCTATCAGGAAAAGTACCGATGCTGGAACATAGAGGAGCAATCCTGAACCTCTATGATACAACAATGACCTATAATAGGGAAAAGATTGAGTTGACAAAGAATGAATTTCGTATCTTGCAGACATTGATGGAGAATAAAGGACGCGTGGTCAGCAGAGACACGCTGATGACAAAGCTGTGGGAGACAGACAATTATATCGAAGAGAATACATTGACAGTCAATGTCGGAAGACTTCGGAAAAAGCTGGAAAAAGCGGGAATGGAAGGCTTTATCAAGACGAAAGTCGGCGGTGGATATATCATCGAGAAGGAGTAAAAATGTTTTTACAATATTTGAAAAGAATTCGCTTTGTGCTTCTGTGGAGTTTGCTGTGTGCGGGAATCTTTTTTCTGATTTTTGTGTTGGAAGAGATTAATCTGAAGGCAGCGGTTTATCCGACAGTGTTGTGTCTGGCATTTGGATTACTTTTTCTTCTCTGTGGATATTTGCGGTATAAGAAAACCGGGCAGAAGCTGGAACATTTGCTGCAAGGAGAAGGACCTTATGAGGATTCACTTCCAATCGCACAAGATGGAATTGAGTCAGGATATCAGGAGCTGATCAGAAAAGAAGAACAACAGCAAAGAAAAGAACATGCCAGATGGGAGAAGTCCGGTCAGGACATGGAGGACTATTATGCAACCTGGGTGCATCAGATCAAGGCACCGATCGCTGTGATGAATGTGCTGCTCCAGCAGGAAGATACCGAGACGAATCAGAATCTGAAAGCCGAACTGTTCCGGGTGGAGCAGTATGTGGAGATGGCACTTGGGTATGTGCGTCTTGACAGTGGCACGAAGGATCTGGTGATCGCACGGTATCCTTTGGATGAAATTATAAGAAAATCGATCCGTAAATATGCAGGACAGTTTATTCGAAGGAGAATCCGTCTGATCTATGAAGGATCAGATTGTTTTGACGGATGAGAAATGGCTTTCGTTTATCATTGAACAGCTGTTGTCCAATGCGGTGAAATATACACTGAAAGGAACTGTGACGATTATTGTCAGTGAAGAAAAGAAATTGACAGTTACAGATACCGGAATGGGAATTGCACCGGAAGATCTGCCGAGAATCTTTGAAAAAGGATATACGGGATATAATGGAAGAATGGAACGGAAATCAACGGGAATCGGTCTGTATCTGAGTCAGATGGCGGCAAAGAAACTTGGGCATCAGATCACGGTTGTGTCGAAGCTGGGGGAAGGCAGCAGTTTTACAATAGATCTGGCAGAGTATCCGTTGAGAGCAGAGTAAATCACTAAATCACACAGAGAGAAGCAAGTGACAAAATTGTCACATCAGACAGCTGGAATGTCACAGAAATCAATGTCGGCATTCTGGCTGTATTGTTATACTGAGGATGTTGAAAGAAAGAAGAGGAGGTCGTAAGAAATGACAGTTTTGGAAGTAGAAAATTTGAAAAAAATATACCGTCCGCGTTTTGGCGGTAATCAGGTACAGGCACTCTCTAAGGTGACATTCTCAGTAGAAGAGGGCGAATATGTAGCAATCATGGGAGAGAGTGGTTCGGGGAAGACGACATTACTGAACATGCTGGCAGCATTGGATAAACCAACTGAAGGGGAAGTTTATCTGGATGGAAAACCGTTATCAGCAATCCGTGAGAAGGATCTGTCCAAGTTCAGGAGAGATCATCTTGGGTTTGTATTTCAGGATTTCAATCTTTTGGATACATTTAATCTAAAGGACAATATCTTACTGCCATTGGTACTGCAGGGAGTTGATTACAGGAAAATGAATGTCAGGATGATGCCAATCGTGAAAGAACTTGGAATTGCAGGACTTCTGGAGAAGTATCCCTATGAGGTGTCAGGAGGACAGAAGCAGCGTGCAGCAGTGGCGAGAGCGCTGATCACAGATCCGAGACTGATCCTGGCGGATGAGCCGACCGGGGCGCTCGATTCGAAATCAACGGATGAATTGCTCGGGGTATTTGAGCGGATCAATCAGTCGGGACAGACGATCCTTATGGTAACACATTCTGTCAAAGCAGCGAGCAAGGCCGGGAGAGTGTTATTTATTAAAGACGGAGAAGTTTTCCACCAGGTATATAAAGGCGAACAGACAGATGAACAGTTCTATCAGAATATCTCAGCGACACTGACAATGCTTGCGACAGGTGGTGAGAGACAATGAAAAGTGGACTTTATCTGAAACTTTCCGTTAATGGAATTAAGAAAAATAAGAAGCTGTATCTTCCTTATCTGATCACTTGTATCTGTATGGTTATGATGTTCTATCTGATCGATTATCTTGCAGTGAGTCCGCAGTTTGCCAAGATCAAAGGTGGGGATACTATGCAGATGATCCTTGGATTTGGTTCCGGTGTGATCTCAATCTTTTCTCTGATCCTTCTGTATTACACAAATTCATTTCTGATCCGCAGACGACAGAGAGAGTTTGGGTTGTATCACATCCTTGGAATGGGAAAAATTGACCTTGTAAAAATCATGGTTCTTGAGAATCTGATCATCAGTGTTCTGACGATTGCAGGAGGAATCGTGGGAGGAATCCTGTTTTCTAAATTGGGGGAACTTCTGGCAGCGAAGATACTTGGAAGTAATGCCGGACTTTCTATGAAAATCAGTGTTCCGGCACTTGTGGCTACGGCACTGTTATTCCTGGTCATTTTTGCATTAATCATGCTTCGGATGATTGTGTCCGTCTATCGGTTAAAACCTGTAGAACTTTTAAAAAGTGAAAAGACAGGAGAGAAACCTCCGAAGGCAAACTGGATCTTTGCAGTACTCGGGTTGCTTCTGCTTGGTGTGGCTTATTATTTATCCCTGACAATCAAAGATCCGCTTGTAGCGATGATCTGGTTTATGGTTGCCGTCGTGCTGGTAATCCTTGCAACGTATCTGTTATTTATTGCCGGCTCGGTCACATTTTGTAAAATAATGCAGAAAAAGAAAGGATATTATTATAAAACAAATCATTTTATTTCACTTTCATCCATGATTTACCGTATGAAACGAAATGGGGCAGGATTAGCGTCTATTTGTATTCTGTCCACAATGGTTCTGGTTATGGTATCTTCTACAACCAGCCTGTATCTGAGTATGGAACATGGCTTGAATCTTCGATATCCGAAATCTGTCCAGATTGAGATGTACACGAAACCGGAGCAGACGGAAGAAATGAAAGAGAATCAGAATGGACAGATTATAGAGCTTGTACAGAAGGTTTTGAAAGAACATAACCAGACCGCGGAGAATCCGGAGAATTACCGGATGCTTACAGTCAGTGGAATTGTTTCAAAAAATGAAATCTATTTTAATCCGGAGAATGCTCCGGGAGTCAATGAAGTGAATACATTTGATCATTTAAAAATGTTCTATGCTCTGCCGTTGGAAGCGTATAATCGGATCATGGGGACGAATCTGGAGCTTGCTCCCGGGGAAGCGTATCTGTATGCGAAAGATTCCGATTTCCCCTATGATCAGATCACGGTGGAGAATTCCGGGACATGGAGGATTAAAGGACATTTGGATAAAATGATTTCAAATGGAAATAATATGGCAAATATGAACAGCAGCTTCTATCTGGTGGTTTCCGGACTGGAAGATATAAAAGCTTTGGAAGAAGGAAATGTTTCCGTTTACGGTGTCAATGGTTCTTATGAGAAATGGTACTACAATTTTGATCTGTCCTGTGGAGATGAAGAGCAGATCCAGATTCAAAACGAGATTGACAAGAAAATCAATGCATTGGCTGAACAGGAATCAGAGGAATCAGATACCCTATTTTTTGGAGCTTCTACAGACAGCAGAGCCGCATCAAGAGCTGATTACCAGGCTTTGTACGGCGGTCTGTTCTTCCTTGGAATCCTTCTTGGAGTCGTATTCATTCTTGGAATGGTGCTGATCATTTATTATAAACAGATTACAGAAGGCTATGAGGATCAGGACAGATTCCAGATTCTGATGAAAGTGGGGATGACACAGAAAGAAGTGCGTCAGACGATCAATTCTCAGGTAATGACAGTATTCTTCCTGCCTCTTGTGGCTGCCGGAATTCATACGGCATTTGCATTTCCAATGATAGAAAAAATGGTGCATCTGCTTGCTTTTTCTGACAGAAAATTCCTGATTCTGGTGACAGTGTGCTCCTATTTAGTATTTGCATTATTCTATATCATTGTCTACATGGTGACTTCGAAACAGTATTACAAAATTGTTAGCGGAAAACAGGAAGAAAGTCTTTTTTCTTAATTCAAAGAGTGATAGAATAGAATTATCAGAAAAAGGAGGACTTGCTTATGATGAATCATACAATTATTACAATTGGAAGACAGTTCGGAAGTGGCGGTCATGAAGTAGGAAACAGACTGGCAGAGAGACTGAACATTCCTCTTTACGATCACAATCTGATTCGAATGGCAGCAAGAGATCTTGGAATTTCGAACGAAGATGCTGGAAGAGTAGATGAGACGAGACTTGGAAATGTGTTATCAAGCTATTATATTGGAATGGGTGATTATACTACATTTATGCTCAGTCCGGAAGTGGAGAAACCATTAAGTGATCAACTTTTTGACGCACAGTCAGCAATCATCCGCAAGCTTGCGGAACGCGGACCGGGAATCTTTGTGGGACGCTGCGCAGATTATGTTCTTGGGGATTATTCAAATGTTGTGAATACATTTATCTATGCTTATAAGGATGATAGAATCAATCGAATCATGGATATCTATAAGCTTTCCGAGAAAGAGGCTGTAGATAAGATTAAGAAGATTGACAGAGAGAGACGCCTGTATTATGAAGGTAGAACAGACCGTAAGTGGGGCAGTATTGAAGCGAATGCAATTCTGCTGAATTCAAGTCTTCTTGGAATTGATGGTGCGGTAGATGCACTTGAGGCGATTTATCATAAGTGGGAAAACAGATAACAAAATAAGCAGAAAAAATGAAATAATTAACAAAAAGTAAGAGGGTGTCGTTTGGTGCGACACCCTCTTTGCTACGTCTTTATTCTGGAATCTGTATTTATTTCATCATGCCGGCAAGAATCTGATTGACTTCTTTACCATCAGCTTTGCCTTTTACCTTCGGCATGAGTTCTTTCATGATCTTACCTTTATCCTTTGCTGTAGGAGCATCGATACCAAGATCTGCAAGAACGGATGTGATCACTGCTTTGATCTCATCTTCGCTCATCATCTTTGGTGCATATTCTTCAAGAACAGCAAGACGCTTCTGAGCCTCTTCAATCAGATCTGTACGATCTTCAGGTGTCATATCAATTGTTTCTTTTAACTGTTTGATTTCTTTTAAGATTACCTGTCCTTCTTCCTCTTCTGTCAGGTCGGCACGTTTGTCGATAGCTTTATTCTTCAGAGAGGAGAGCAGAAAGGAAAGTGCGGCTTTTCGTTCTTTGTCTCCTGCCTTCATTGCAGCGACCATAGCGCTTCTGATTTCATCAATTTTGCTCATTTTAGAGTCCTCCTTATAATTTAATATGCTTGAAATAGTTATAATTATTGAAAAGAGCGGATTGCTCTTGATTCATAAGATAAATTTTAGCAGATGGTGGTTTATATTGCAAGAGTGCACTCTGTTTTGTGAAAATATATGAAAGAAATGCATGAAAAGTATAAAAAATCAGAAAATTTACGAAAAGTAAAAATATAGGTTGACAACATTTGGCTCGAGGAGTAAACTACGTGACATAAAAGCAAAGGCGCTTTGAGAAACAGATCTCAGAGTGCCTTTTTCTTTTAATAAAATATGGTACCTATAGATTTGCCGCGAACAGCAGCAAGTCTCAATGACACAAAGGCGTGTCTTACAGAAAGAACCGATTCAGGGGGATGGTTCAACGAAACTGTAAGATACGTCTTTTTAGTTTCTAGGTATGAGGAGGAAGTAGTATGACACAAGAAATTATTACTCAGATTACAGACACAGTCGGAACAGAAGTGTTCGGCATCTGGTTCCTGATCGGAGCTGCATTTGTATTCTTTATGCAGGCAGGATTCGCTATGGTAGAGACAGGATTCACCAGAGCAAAGAATGCCGGTAACATTATCATGAAGAATCTGATGGATTTTTGTATTGGAACAATCGTGTTTATTTTCCTTGGATTTGGATTGTTACTCGGGGAAGATGCACTTGGCGGACTGGTAGGAGTTCCAACACTTGGAATCTTTACAGATTATGCAAACTTTGACTGGTCTAATTTTGTATTCAACCTGGTTTTCTGTGCGACAGCAGCAACAATCGTATCAGGAGCTATGGCAGAAAGAACAAAGTTTCTTTCCTATTGTATTTATTCCGCAATGATCTCCGCAGTTGTGTATCCGATCGAAGCACACTGGATCTGGGGAGGCGGATGGCTTTCACAGCTTGGCTTCCATGATTTTGCAGGATCTTGTGCAATCCACATGGTAGGTGGAGTAACAGCATTTATCGGAGCTGCAATGGAAGGAGCCAGAATTGGTAAATTCTCAAGAGATAAGAATGGAAAAGTAACAAAAGTCCACGCATTTCCTGGACATAACCTCGTAATAGGTGCTCTTGGATGTTTCATCCTCTGGTTTGGATGGTATGGATTCAACGGTGCGGCAGCAACAACAGGCCCACAGCTTGCATCTATCTTTATGACAACAACAATCGCACCGGCAACAGCAACCGTTGTATGTATGATCTTCACATGGCTTCGTTATGGAAAACCAGATGTGTCTATGTGTCTGAATGCATCCCTCGCAGGCCTGGTAGCAATCACCGCACCTTGTGATGTGACAGATGGATTAGGAGCGCTGATCATTGGAGCAGTTGCAGGAGTTCTCGTAGTATTTGGCGTTTGGTTCTGTGATAATGTAGTGCATGTAGATGACCCGGTTGGTGCCGTAGCAGTTCATTGTTGTAATGGTATCTGGGGAACAATCGCAGTTGGTCTTTTTGCAACAACAAATGCGCCGGAAAGCACACTGAAAGGTCTGTTCTACGGCGGTGGATTCGGACTTCTCGGAACACAGCTTCTTGGTGTAGTAACAGTTCTTGCTTGGACAGTTGTAACAATGACAATTATCTTCAAAGTAATCGATATGACAATTGGACTTCGTGTTTCAGAGGAAGAAGAGATTGTTGGTCTGGATTCCAAGGAGCATGGTCTTGCATCAGCATATGCAGGATTCAGCATCATGGATATTACAGAAGGTGCAATGAATGAAAATGAAAACACAGATCTTGGTGTAGCAGATTATGACGCAGCATCTCCAATCCAGAGAGCAGCAGCTGTACCTGTAGCCGGACCGGTAGATGCAGATACAGGAATGCATAAAGTAGTTATTATCGCAAAGCTTTCCAAGTATGACAGGCTGAAATCAGCGTTGAACAATCTTGGTGTTACAGGAATGACAGTTACCCAGGTTATGGGATGCGGTATCCAGAAAGGTGCCGGCGAGAAATATCGTGGAGTTGAGATGGACGTTACTGTTCTGCCAAAGGTAAAAGTAGAAGTTATCGTTGGAAATATTCCGGTTGAGAAAGTCATCGAAACAGCATCCAAGACACTGTATACAGGACATGTCGGTGATGGTAAGATCTTTGTATACAACGTGCAGAAAGTAGTAAAAGTACGTACAGGAGAAGAAGATCTCGAAGCATTGAAAGATGTAGAATAATACTTGATAAAAAAAATAATCTCCCAAAAGCAGTAAAGACTGTTTTTCCGGAGATTATTTTTTATGATTATTGAACGATTTTTTGAATAATTTTTTTTATAAATAAGATTGAAATCTTATATACTACTATATTTAATAAGAAGTAACAGCGTAAAAAACAACACAGGATGGTAAAAATTACCTAAAAATTTTTTAGATTATCATATAATTTGAAAAGAAAAATGTGAAAAAAATACTATTTTATGTAAAGAGAGTTAAATAAATATAAAATTTTTCTTTAAAAAGCTAAAAAAATGTGATATAGTGTAATACAAACATATGATATTGAAATTCAGGAGGGAAAATTAAGAATGAACAATTATATGTATCTGGTTCCAGTTGCAGCTGTCATTGCTCTTCTTTTTGCAGCGTATCTTGCAGCAAAGGTTAGCAGACAGGATGCCGGAACTGAAAGAATGAAGGAAATCGCCGGTGCGATCGCAGATGGTGCACGTGCTTTCCTGACAGCAGAGTACAGGATCCTTATTGTATTCGTAGTAGTACTTTTCGTACTGATCGGATTAGGAGTAGGTAACTGGGTAACAGCAGTTTGCTTCGTAGTAGGTGCTCTGTTTTCAACAATCGCAGGTTACTGCGGAATGACAGTTGCTACTAAGGCAAATGTCAGAACAGCTAACGCAGCTAAAGAGAGCGGAATGAACAAAGCTCTTTCCATCGCATTTTCAGGTGGTGCCGTTATGGGTATGTGTGTTGCTGGACTTGGTGCACTTGGTGTCAGCCTTGTGTACATCGTAACTAAGAATGTAGATGTATTATTCGGATTCAGCCTTGGTGCTTCTTCCATCGCATTGTTTGCACGTGTTGGTGGTGGTATCTATACAAAGGCAGCAGACGTTGGAGCTGACCTTGTAGGTAAAGTAGAAGCAGGTATCCCGGAAGATGATCCGCGTAACCCGGCTGTTATCGCTGACAACGTTGGAGATAACGTAGGTGACGTAGCAGGTATGGGAGCTGACCTTTTCGAGTCTTACTGTGGATCTCTGATCTCAGCACTGACACTTGGTGTTGCAGTAAGCGAAGTTTCAGGAGTATTATTCCCACTTGCAATCGCAGGATGTGGTCTGATCGCTTCTATCCTTGGAACATTCTTCGTAAGAGGCGGAGAGAACACAAATCCTCAGAAAGCTCTTACAAAAGGAAGCTATGCTTCTTCAGCAATCGTAATCATTGCTTCTTTAGCACTTAGCTGGGTGCTTTTCGGAAACATGAACGCAGCAATCGCAGTTATCGCTGGTCTGATTGTTGGTGTTATCATTGGTAACATCACAGAGTACTACACATCAGCAGATTACAAACCGGTTAAAGGAATCGGAGAGCAGTCTGAGACAGGTGCAGCTACAACAATCATCAGTGGTCTTGCAGTTGGTATGAAATCAACAGCTATCCCGCTGCTTCTGATCTGTGTTGGTATTTTTGTTTCTTATAATGTATTTGGTCTGTATGGAATTGCTCTTGCAGCAGTTGGTATGCTTTCTACAACAGGAATCACTGTTGCAGTTGATGCATATGGTCCGATCGCAGACAACGCTGGTGGTATCGCAGAGATGTCCGGTCTTGATGAGTCCGTTCGTGACATTACAGACAAGCTTGACTCTGTAGGTAATACAACAGCAGCTATGGGTAAAGGATTTGCTATCGGTTCTGCAGCACTTACAGCTCTTGCGCTGTTCGTATCTTATGCAGAGACAGTAGGTCTGAAATCCATCAACCTTCTTGACTACAAAGTAATCATCGGTATCTTTATCGGTGGTATGCTTACATTCCTCTTCTCAGCATTCACTATGGAGTCTGTATCTAAGGCTGCATATTCAATGATCGAGGAAGTTAGACGTCAGTTCCGTGAGAAACCAGGCATCATGAAAGGTGAAGAGAAACCTGACTACAAGTCATGCGTTGCTATTTCTACAACAGCAGCACTTCACGAGATGCTTCTTCCAGGTCTGATGGCAGTTATCGTTCCTGTAGTAGTAGGTGTTCTTCTTGGAGTTGACGCTCTTGGCGGACTTCTTTCAGGATCCCTCGTAACAGGAGTTCTTATGGCGATCTTCATGTCAAATGCAGGTGGTGCATGGGATAACGCTAAGAAGTATATCGAAGAAGGAAACCACGGCGGAAAAGGTAGTGAGGCTCATAAGGCAGCCGTTGTTGGAGATACTGTAGGAGATCCGTTCAAGGATACATCAGGTCCGTCTATCAACATCCTGATCAAACTTATGACAGTTGTATCACTTGTATTCGCTCCACTGTTCCTTTCTATCGGAGGACTTCTGTAATACTTTTGTCATCCATATATGGATGACATTAAGAATATAAGTTGAAAGAAAACGTTCTCCGGGGATTTCCCCGGGGGACGTTTTTTTTCTGTGTTGCTTTTACTTGTTTTGTTATATAACTATAAAACTGGCTTGTATAAATATTTTAAAACTGGATATATCTAACAGACCAGGGCGCTGATATAATAAGGCGGTATGTTGGGAAAATTCACTTACAAGTCTCACGGATGTTCGACTTGAATACTCAACATAAGAGATAACAAACAGGAGATTTACAAAATATGAAAAACGAAAGTATCAGCACAAAGAAAATCGTAATGACTGCATTTTTTGCAGCTATTATTTATCTGGGAATCCAGTCTTTCCGTATTCCGCTTCCGGCGGCTGTTGGGACACCGTTTCTGCATTTCGGACACATTTTCGTAATGCTTGCAGTATTAATGCTTGGACCTAAGCTTTCAACTGTGGCAGGAGTTCTCGGACTTCTCGTCTTTGATGTATTGAACGGTTATATTCAGGCAATCCCGAATGTATTCGTCAGCACAATTATCAAATGTCTGCTTGTGGGCATGATCTTTCAGTCTCTGAAGAAAAAAGCTCAGGGAGATGCAAAGAAGGAATATGGTTATGCAGTCCTCTGTGCGGCTATCTACGGCATTACGAACATTATCGTAGACTTTATCTGGTCAACAGTTGAACTGGTTGTTCTCGGAAGTTCCTGGAGTGCAGCGTTAGCAGCAGAGATCACATCTATCCCGGCTACGATCATCAATGCAGGATTTACAGTAGTAGGAATTGCGATTCTGTATGTGCCGGTGAAGAAGGCTTACAAGAGAATTCTTGGAGCATAAGGAATCAATGAGTATAGGAAGTCAATGCCATAGTACGTATGCCTGATAATCAAAAAGGAGAATTATTAAGTTGGATATTGCAAAGATACAGAAGTTATTGCAGGAAGCAAAACTTGACGGATGGTTATTTACAGATTTCCAGGGACATGATTTTATCACAAAAGAGTTTCTTGAGCTTGGAAATCGTTTCTGTACAAGAAGGATGTTCTATCTGATTCCGACGCAGGGTGAACCAGTCAAGGTGCTTTCAGCAATTGAGCCGCATCTCCTTGATCATCTTCCGGGAGAGAAAATGTTATATCATGGAATCGAAGGACAGAAGAAAGTGCTATCAGAGCTGTTGAAGCCGGGCATGAAGATTGCCTGCCAGTACTCTCTAGGCGGAAATGTTCCGACGATTAGCTCTATGGATGCCGGCCTGATCGAGTATCTTAGAACTTACGGAATCGAACCGGTTACAAGTGCAGATATGATGCAGCATTTCGGTGCGGTACTAACGGAACATCAGATCGAGACACACCGACAGGCTGGAGTTATCATACATAAGATTCTTACTGATACATTTTCTTGGATCAGAGAGAATATAGATGCAGGTAATTATATTGATGAGTATGCGATGCTTCTGAAAATGCAGGAACTGACAGGGCAGGAGGATATCTACATGGATTCACCACCGTTTTTCGGTATTGATGAGCATGCTTGTGATCCGGGATATGAACCGAAAGAAAATGGTTCGAAGCAGATTCGTGAAGGCAGCAGATTGATCATAGATATTGCCGGACGTCTCCCTGAGGAAGATGCGGTATATTATGATGTATCCTGGTGCATGAATGTCGGAGAAAAGATTGATCCGGAGTATGAGAAATGGTTTCAGATCGTATATGATGCGCGGGAAGATGCAAGACAGTTTATTCAGGCGAGATTAGATGCAGGAGAAAAAGTCAGAGGATATGAAGTGGATCGAAGGCTGAAAGAAAGATTCGAACAGCTTGGATGTGCACAGTATCTGATGCACCGGACAGGACATAATATCGGTCACAGATGTCATGGAATTGGTGCCAATCTGGATGATTATGAAACACATGATGACCGCTGTCTGCTCCCTGGTACGATGTTTTCCATAGAACCGGGACTGTATACAGAGAAGTATGGTGTAAGACTGGAATATGATGTTCATATTACTTCGGAGAGAGAAACGAAAGTGTACGGTCCGGTGCAGGATGAGATTCTTGTGATTTGATCAAGGGTGAAAGGAATATAGTTGAAAAAGTGAAAGAAAAGGCGAAGATTTGTACCGATGAGGTGTAAGCTTCGCCCTTTTTGTTAAATACAATTCTTGATAATGTATAATAGGTGTAGTATTCTTATTAGAAATAATACATCAGTAAAAGAAATAAACAGGAGGTTATTCAAAATGAAACAAGTAGAGACAACAAGAGAAGCAATAATCAACAGACGAAGTGTTCGCAAGTATAAAACTGACATGATTCCAAGAGACATAATAGAGCGAATTGTAGAGGCAGGTACTTATGCAGCAAATGGAAGAGGACACCAGGCATCTATTATTCTGGCAGTGACAAATAAAGAATTACGAGACAGACTTTCAGAGATGAATCGTAAGATTGGTGGATGGGATGAAGGATTTGATCCGTTTTATGGAGCACCTGTGGTATTGGTTGTACTGGCAGAGAAAGACTGGCCAACACATGTGTATGATGGAAGTCTTGTAATGGGTAATCTGATGCTGGCAGCACATACAGAAGGAATTGGAAGTTGTTGGATTCATCGTGCAAAGGAAGAGTTTGAAAGTGAAGAAGGAAAACAGATTTTGTCTGATCTTGGAGTGACAGGAGAGTATGAAGGTATCGGACACTGTATACTTGGATATCCGGATGAAGAAATAGAAGAGGCGAAACCCAGAAAAGATGATTATGTTTTCTGGGTGGAGTGATAGTCCATAAATATAATAGAGGGTTACTCACCATAGCTTCAAACTATGGCAAACGCATAAATTTATATATTTTTCAAAATAAGCATGGAATGATAAGATGATTGCAGATAAAACATCACTTACAAAAATAAAAGGAGAATTAATTTATGAGTAAATATCAGACACCATGCAGATACGATTTTGTGGGAAGTTTTTTGAGACCGGAAGAGGTTAAAAAAGCGAATGCAGATTATCAGGAAGGAAAGATCAGCGAAGCAGAAAAGAATCAGATCATTGATAAAGCGGTTGCAGAAGTTGTAGCAAAGCAGAAAGAGCTTGGATTTCATGTGATCACAGACGGAGAGTTCAGAAGAACTTACTGGCATCTGGATTTTATGTGGGGATTTGAAGGTGTCGGTCATGAACAGACCGGCAGCGGGGTACAGTTTGATGGAGAGCTGGCATCACTGGAAGATACTTATCTGACAGGAAAGATAAAGGCAAAGGCGCATCCGTTTGTAGAACATTTCAAATTCCTGAAACAGTTTGAGGATGAGAACACAGTTGCAAAATATACAATTCCGGCGCCGGCGCAGATGTTCCAGCAGATGATTATTCCGGTCAACTACAAAAATACGAGAAAATATTATGAGACAAACAAAGAACTGATCCACGACATTGGAACAGCTTATCAGGAAGTGATCCGTCAGTTCTATGAAGCAGGATGCAGAAATCTTCAGCTTGACGACTGTACCTGGGGAGCAATTGTCGGAGATGCGGCAAAGCAGAGATACAAACTTCTTGGAACGGATATTGAAGATGTGAAAAAAGAGCTTCTTGAAGTGAATAACCTTGCACTGGAAGGAAAACCGGAGGATATGGTAATCACTTCCCACATCTGTAGAGGAAATTATCATTCAACATTTTTTACAAGCGGACCGTATGATTCTGTAGCAGATTATGTCTTTGCAAAAGAAAATGTGGATGCATTATTCCTTGAATATGATGATGCAAGATCCGGCGGATTCGCTCCGCTTGCAAAGGTGTCTCCGGATAAAAAAGTGGTATTAGGGTTAATTACAACGAAGATACCTCAGCTCGAGGAGAAAGAAGTTGTGATCAAGAGAATTCATGAAGCTGCAAAATATATCCCATTAGACAGACTTTATCTCAGTCCACAGTGTGGGTTCGCTTCCTGTGAAATCGGAAACAAACTGACAGAAGAGGAACAATGGGCAAAGTTAAAGCTTGTGAAAGAAATTGCAGAAGAAGTCTGGGGAGAGTAATAAGAGTTGAGTTGCTGCTTATACAGAGTGTAAACGGCAACTCAATTTTTATGCACAATACTTCTTCAACATTCTTCTGGCCATTTTTTCATCTTCTCCATGAATAACGAGGAGAAACGGAAGACCAAGCTGGATCGTGGCAAGCTCAGAAAGATCTTTTCCGTTGATATCTACGCGATTGTGGTTCTCAAGATCCTGGATGCGCACATCCGAAGAAAGATTTTTACAAGTGTGTGAAAAAGTGAGAAATTGTCCGGTTGTGAGAAATTTAATATTTTGCTTGATCATGATATCGCCCCTCGTAAATGAATGTGTTTGATTTTTTCGTCATTCAGTATATAATAAATAACAAAGAAATAAAAATACATATTTGTTATGACAGATATACATTTTTTATATGATTTATCAGATGTGGTTTGACTCCCACCTCTGCAGGTGGAGAGTAACAGATTAGTGTCAGTTTAGGGGGGACTTATGGAAATTACTTATGATTATTACCGGATTTTTTATTATGTAGCAATGTATAAGAGCTTTTCTAAAGCGGCGAAAGTATTGATGAGCAACCAGCCGAATATTACTCATTTTATGAATAATCTGGAGAATCAGCTTGGGTGTAAATTGTTTGTCAGATCTAATCGAGGAGTTACGCTTACAGCGGAAGGAGAGAAGCTGTATCAGCATGTTTCTGTTGCATATCAGCATCTTCATGCGGCTGAAGCGGAACTTGCAATGGAGCGAAGCATGGAGAGCGGAAGTATCACGATCAGTGCAAGTGAGATTGCACTTCATCTTTTACTTCTTCCTATACTGGGGCGCTTTCATAAGCAATATCCGGGTGTTCGGCTGAGACTTTTGAATCATTCCACGCCGGAGGCAGTTGAGTCCGTCAAGAACGGACTGGCGGACTTTGCAGTTGTGACTACGCCGCTTCAGGCAAAGAAACCGTTGAAAAGTACTTCTTTAATGTCTTTTAAGGAAATTGCAGTGGGAGATCATTCTTTTCAGGGGAAAGAAAAACCAATGAGGCTGAAAGACTTAATTGAGAATCCGTTGATTTCTCTTGGGCAGGGAAGCACAACCTATGAGTTCTATTCCAAATTTTTCCTGGAGAATGATCTGGTTCTATCTCCGGATACGGAAGTTGAGACGATCGATCAGGTGTTGCCGCTTATTATGAATGGACTGGGCATTGGATTCCTTCCGGAGCTGTTCGTAAGACCAGTGATCGAGGAAGGAAAGGTCTGTCAGATTCCACTAAAGGAGAATATTCCGGAGAGAGAAATCTGTCTGGTTGAGAATCATACATTTCCACCAAGCATTGCGGCGGATATGTTCAAAAAAATGTTAGTTCTGAAATAAGGCATTTTTTTAAGAAGATATTATGGATTCAATCTATTCCTATGTAGAAAATATATATCAGATATGTGAATAAAACAGTATGCGCCGGTTTGACTTTAGAACCGGCGCTTTCTATATTAATAGGTAGGATTTTGTTCTGTTTTAACAGGCGAAAAACAAGAAATAACAAAGGAAGTGTGAGTATGCAGACAGTATTGCCACGTGAGGAAGCTGTAGAAGGAGTTATATCTAAGGTTCTTGAGTCTCAAGAGGCCTGTGATCGGTTAAATGAAGTATTTTATGAGCATTTGGAGAATTATCAGGAAATAAATGACGATGGCGACAGACATTTTGCAGAGGTCTTGCTCCAGGCGTATAAAAATGGAGATGTCAGCGCGTTGCTACTTGAATTGTGCGGAGGAAGTATGTTTGATCTGCTTCGGGACGCATATCTGATTCCAAAGAAATTTCATGGAAAATCAGGAGAGAATCCGGTTCTCCTGACTGATGTAGAGGGAAAGCTTCTGGAGAGTAAGAAAAGGGAAGTAACAGCTCATGAATATGAAAAGTTCCATGAGACGTACAGGCAACATCAATGTGCACCTAGATCAAAACTGTATCTTGCTGACGGATATGACATAGTTCGTTCCTATACAGAGGGCATGCAGATTCAGGAGAAAAAAGAGAACAAGAAGCGTGGCGTGATGGCGTTATATGCATTACCGGATACCAGAAAGCTTGGACTGACAGAAGCACAGGCCTATGCAGTTGTCTGGGATACTTTCCAGAAGATTCAGAAACAGGCTCCGAGAGTGGAAGTTTATTATGGGCAGGATACCGGTGAGAAGCGTCAAAAAGGATTTGATGAGATAGGAGTTTTGCTTCCGATTCATGGATTCGAGAAACGAATGCTTCATCATCTGGATGAAATTGACGGGATTGTGCTTTCGTGCAGAGAGAAGATGATGGAAAAGGCCGGAGTGGAAAGCCTTGATCTGGAATAAAGAGGAAGTGAATGAGATGCAGACTCAGAAAATAAGAAAAAATCATATGGATATTCTCTGGCATGAATACACAGATAAAGGTGGAGAAGAAATACCGGTAACACAGGCAAGTCTGACGGAGAAAGCTTCGATTGTCGGAAGAGTTGGGATTATGCTTCTCTCCTGTGGAACCGGAGCTTGGAGAGTGAGGAGTTCTATGAATGCTCTGGCAGAAGAGATGGGGATTACCTGTACAGCAGATATCGGTCTGATGTCGATTGAGTATACCTGTTTTGATGGTGACGATGGATTCACGCAGTCTTTGTGTCTGACGAATACAGGCGTGAATACATCTAAGTTAAACAGACTGGAACACTTTATCCGTGAGTTCGAACAGGGCGGACAGGATATGTCTGGTGAACAACTGCATAAGCTGCTGGATCAGATTGAAGAGATTCACGGACTCTATTCTCCAATTGCATTGGGAATGGCAGCAGCATTGGCATGCGGTGGATTTACATTTCTGCTTGGCGGTGGATTGATTGAAATGTTCTGTGCATTTGTCGGTGCAGGGATTGGAAATTTTATCAGGTGCAAATTGAGTAAACATCATTTCACATTATTTTTGTGTATAGCCTCATCTGTTTCGGCAGCCTGTCTGGTTTATGCGGGACTCTTGAAAGCAGCTGAGATTTTGTGGGCGATTCCAATTCAGCATGAGGCGGGATATATTTGTGCAATGCTATTTATTATTCCAGGTTTCCCTTTTATCACAAGTGGAATTGACCTTGCAAAATTGGATATGCGTTCTGGCATGGAACGACTCATGTATGCACTGATTATTGTTTTGGTAGCTACAATGTCTGCATGGATCATGGCACTAGTCTTAAATTTACAACCTGTGGATTTCCTGAAACTTGATCTGACGCAGGAAGAATGGATTATTTTCCGGTTACTTGCAAGCTTTTGTGGTGTGTTTGGATTCTCGATTATGTTCAACAGTCCTACACGCCTTGCGGCAGTGGCGGCAGGAATCGGTGCTATTGCCAATACACTGCGATTGGAACTGGTTGATCTGACGGCATTGCCTCCGGCGGCAGCAGCATTTGTCGGAGCATTAACAGCCGGACTTCTGGCAACTATGATTAAAAATCAGGTCGGATATCCGAGAATCTCTGTCACGGTTCCGTCGATTGTAATCATGGTTCCGGGATTGTATCTGTACCGTGGATTTTATAATCTGGGAACAATGAATCTTTCTGCATCAGCTTCCTGGTTTGCGGCGGCAATACTGATTGTTGCAGCTCTTCCGTTAGGGTTGATCTTTGCAAGAATTCTTACGGATAAGACATTTCGGTATTGCACGTAAGGAGAATACATACAAAAAAGGAACAGTTCCAGGTGGGACTGTTCCTTTTTAATGAAATAGAAAGGAATTTATTTCTTTTTATCTTTTTTCTTGTCTTTGTCTTTCTTCTTTCCGGAAGATTTCTCGTTGTCCTTATTCTTCTCGCTATCCTTCGCTTTTGCAGAGAATTTCTTATCTGCTTCAGCTTCCGGCTGATATCCGTTGATATCATATTTCTTTTCATATTCCTCAAAGGCTGTAAGATAAGTTTCATCCTTCAGCTTGCGGACACTCTTTGTATATTCATGAATATCAAAGTTAGAAGAATCAAGCTCGAGAATCGCTACAGCAACGTTAGAACAGTGCGCTGCGATACGCTCGTAGTTTGTAAGCAGGTCATTAAAAGCAAATCCGGTATTCAGATCACACTGACCATTTCTAAGTCTCTTAATGTGACGAAGTTTCAGATCATTACAGAGAATACCAATCAGTTCGCGCAGAGGTTCAACCTTTGCAGCAGTCTCAAGATCTTCATCTACAAAAGAATTTACTGTAAGATCAACAATCTCAACCAATGCCTTCTCAAGCACATTCAGCTCATAAGTAGCAGATTCGGAGAATGTGCGGGACTTTTCATGAAGTTCCTGGGCAACTCTGGAAATGTTGACTGCGTGGTCACCAAGTCGCTCGAAGTCACTGATCGTATGAAGGAACTTGGAGGTCTGTTTCGCCTGCTCAGGTGTCATATCATGCATACTTAACTGCATCAGATAAGTACCAAGTTTATCCTCGTACTTGTCGATCATGTTTTCCTTTTCCTGGATCTTATTGAACTTGCTGTCGCTAAAGTCTGTCAGAAGTTCGAAAGCGCGCATGAGATTCTTGCGGGCGTTCTTCGCCATACCGTTAACAGCCAGCTGGCTCTGACTGATCGCCAGCGGTGGGTAATCCAGAAAACGTTCCTCAAGCAGATCAAAATCAGCCTGCTCTTCGTTGTCCTCGTCAGTATCTTTGATGAGGAAGAAGACGAGTTTCTCAATCTTGCTGATAAATGGAGCAAGAATCAGGATCGTAGCAATACGGAATACCGAGTTCAGCAATGCGATGCTGACAGGACTCATGACCATGTCCATAAATGTAAAGTGGACAGCGGCATTTACTGAGTAAAATACGATAGACCAAAAGATCATTCCGAATAAGTCATTCAGCAGGTAAATAAGTGCTGTACGCTTTCCGTTCTTGTTCGTACCGATAGAAGAAAGCAGTACAGGACAGGCAGCTCCGACACCGATACCCATTGTAATAGGCAGTGCGGCAGCAAATGTAATAGAGCCTGTGATTGATAATGCCTGAAGGATACCGACAGAAGCAGATGCACTCTGAAGCACTGCAGTAAATGCGATACCAACAAGAATACCCATAAATGGATTCTTAAACATTGTCAGAAGGCTGACAAAATGTGGGTTCTCTTTCAGAGGTGAAACTGCACCACTCATTGTCTGCATTCCGAACATCAGGATCGCAAAACCAAGCATAATGTCACCGATATCGGAATAAGGTTTCTTCTTTACGAATGTACGGAAGATGATACCGATGATCGCAACGATCGCAGAGATTGTTGCGGTGGACAGAAGCTGCGCAATGCCACTGGAGCCATCAATGTAAGAAAGACATAAAATCCAGCCTGTGATACTTGTTCCAATGTTAGCACCCATAATGATTCCGATTGCCTGAGCAACTTTCATCATACCGGAGTTTACGAATCCTACGACCATAACAGTTGTAGCTGATGACGACTGAATGATCGCTGTTACGACTGTACCCAGCAGCAATCCTTTGATTGGGGAGTTTGTGAGCTTGTATAAGATAAGTTCCAGTTTGTTACCGGCAACCTTCTTAAGACTGTCTCCCATGAGTGCCATTCCGTACAGGAAGAGGGCAACTCCGCTGAGCAAGGACAAAACCATTGTAATTCCCATTTTCTTTTTTCCTTTTTCTTAAGTTATTAAGTTGACATGTTACGTCTTGCAAAAAATTACGTACATGGCTATTATAAAACACTTTACCTGGAGTTTACAATTATTTTCTTTAAACTTTACAGAAAAATATTGATTGCAAATTGCAGAAAAATTGTAAGGATAAACAAAATATTAATCTTAAGCAAAAAAGTCCTTGACTTGTCCATGGATAATTTCCATCAGATGAGTTCTCGCTTCCACGCTCGCCCAGGCAATGTGTGGTGTGATCAGCAGGCGTTTACTGTCTTTGATCTTGAGCAATGGATTATCTGCGGACATCGGTTCCTTACAAAGGACGTCTAATCCTGCTGCGGCAATCTGATTTCTGACCAGTGCATTATATAATGCCTGCTCATCGACGATCGGTCCTCTTCCGAGATTCAGGAAAATACAGGAAGATTTCATTTTTTCAAACGCTTTGCTGTTGATCAGTCCTTCTGTATGCTCGTTGAGTGGAGCGTGGACGGAAATAATATCAGACTGCGTAAGCAATGTCTCAAAGTCAACCTGTTCATAACCTTCCTGCGCCGGAGCACCGGAGGCGGAGTAGTAAATGACTTTCGCTCCAAATGCACGTGCAATCTCAGCAACACGTCTGCCGATTGCCCCAAGACCGATGATCCCCCAGGTTTTTCCATGGATTTCTGTGAAATGTTCTGCAAAATGAGTGAAAGAGACATCATTTACATAGCGCTCTTCTTTCACATAATCATCATAATAGCGCAGCTTTTCTAATAGAAAGAGAAGCATTGCAAATGTGTGTTGTGCGACAGTCTCTGTAGAGTAGCCGGCAACATTTCTCCAGGCAATTCCTTTTGAATCAAGATATTCCTTATCCAGGTTGTTCGTGCCTGTGGCTGTGACACAGACGAGTTTCAGATTCTTTGCAGTTCCAATAGTCTGCTCATTGACCGGAACTTTATTTAATATGATCACATCGGCATCCGTGACACGCGCCGGGACTTCTTCAGGTGAAGAAAAGCTGTACTTTACAACTTCACCGAGTTCATCATATGCGGAAAGATCAATATCCTCTCCAATTGTTTTGACATCTAAAAATACAATTTTCATTTAAAATCTCCTTGTTTCATAATCAGTATTAATTATTTTATCGTAACTGTTCAGAGCCAACCTCCAAAATGCTACGCATTTCGTCGGTGTGGCGTATCCGCCAAATAAAATTTCAAAAACAGTCTTAAAAATGCAAGCATTTTACACCTGTTTTATGAAATTTTGCTTGGCTCTGAACAGTTACATTTTATCATAAAAAGAACATAATTTCCTATATTTTACCACATACTAATTAAAATATAATTATGGAGGAAATGTGCCATGAAAGCCACAGGGATAGTCCGGAGGATAGATGATCTTGGAAGAATCGTAATTCCAAAAGAAATAAGAAGGACATTGCGGATCCGTGAAGGTGATCCACTGGAAATTTTTACAGACAGAGAAGGGAAGGTGATTTTAAAGAAATATTCTCCAATCGGTGAATTAGGAACACTGGCAGGGATTTATGCAGATAGTCTTTCAAAGACACTTGGCTGTACGGTCTGTATCACTGACACGGATCAGGTGATCGCTGCAGCAGGAAACGGGAAGAAAGAACTTCAGGAAATGCTGTTGAGTGCAGAGCTGGCAGAAGTGTTTCAAGAAAGAAAGACCGTGTTGAAAAAGAGCAGTGACGCTGAGTTTGTAGCAATTACAAAAGACAGGAGTGAATACAGCGAGGAAATAATCAGTGTGATTCTCAGTGAAGGTGATATTGCAGGTGGAGTGATCTTTCTGCAGAAAAATGAGAAAAAGCATTTTGGAGAAATGGAAAAGAAGTTTGCGGCAGGCGCAGCAGATCTGCTTGGGAGGCAGTTGAGTTAAAAGTGTCATATTTTTCCGGGAGGATGCATAGAATAGTATCAGTGGAAAACCGGACATGCATCGAAAGGAAAAGAAAATGAGAGAAAATCATGGGAAAAAAGGGATAATATACGCAGAAAATTTAGTGAAGGCATTACTTTGCGCCTATCTGGTCACAGGAATGTTTCTGTTAATTCTTGCACTTCTCCTTTATAAAGCAGGATTGAGTGAAGAAAATGTAAATCTGGGAATTATTCTCATTTATGTAATAGGAACTTTTTCCGGTGGTTTTGTGATGGGAAAACTGGAAGGCCAAAAGAAGTTCCTCTGGGGGCTTGGAACCGGTGTGGTTTATTTTGTTCTATTACTGCTCATCTCATTTGGAATGTACCGTGAGGTTTCGTCAGGGACAGGCGATTTGTTTCTGACATTTGTACTTTGTATCGGAGGCGGAATGCTCGGAGGGATGGTCTCATGAAGAAAAACCAGACGGATGTGTGAAAAAATACTTTAAAAACCTGGCTGTGTGTGCTATAATAGCGAAAGCAATATGTGCGAAGTTAGGAGGAGTAAAAATGAAACACATTAAAACACTGAATACACAGACACTGAACAACACAGTTAAAAAAGGTGGATGCGGTGAGTGCCAGACATCATGCCAGTCTGCATGTAAGACATCCTGTACAGTAGGAAACC
>ERZ824598.871-NODE-871-length-43649-cov-4.949420_pt1 | contig 43649 bp, 28 predicted proteins | sample MGYA00519934_ERZ824598 | MGnify/ENA primary metagenome ERZ824598 (study PRJEB31778, sample SAMEA3449177) | human gut metagenome | biome: human gut; feature: human-associated habitat; material: faeces | place: United Kingdom | collected 2010/2012 ...
GGTGTTACCCTGGGCTATAAGATAAAAGCCTTTCAGGCTTAGGGGATGCACGCTGGTAAATTATCATTTCCTCCTTTCCTGAACTTTCTATAACCATAATTGTTTCTCTTGCACTATTTCAAACCCTATAATATATATGTGTATATGAAAATCAATACCGGCCGGGGAACCATTCCTCTTATTACATTGATCGGCATCTGGTCTATTTCTGCATTGACCTCTTTGCCGGGATTGGCTGTTTCTCCTATTTTGGGACAGCTTTCCACTACTTTTCCGGATGCTTCGGAACTGGATATTCAGATGCTTAGTTCCTTGCCGTCGTTATTGATTATACCTTTTATTTTGTTGGCGGGCAAGTTGGCTGAGAAACGCGACTTTGTCCGTCTGTTACGCGCGGGGCTCTGGATGTTCGCCGCGAGCGGGGTGCTGTACCTGTTTTCCACAAAAATGTGGCAATTAATAGCTGTCAGCGCCCTGCTGGGAATTGGTGCGGGACTGATTATTCCGCTTTCTACCGGATTGATATCCCGTTATTTTACAGGAACCTATCGGGTAAAGCAGTTTGGATACAGTTCCGCCATTACAAATGTTACGCTGGTGGTGGCAACCGCTGTTACCGGCTATCTGGCAGAAGTGAACTGGCATCTGCCTTTCCTGGTCTATTTACTACCTTTGGTAGCCATCATACTCACTATCCATCTGAAAGACGAAAATATGGGTGGTGAAGCACAAGTCACGTCATCGGATAAATCTCCTGCCGATACTTCTTCATCGGTAGAAACGGCTGCTCCCGCTATCCCCGGTAAGTATGGTATTCATGTCCGTCATCTGCTGCAACTGATGCTTTTCTACGGGCTTACCACTTATATCGTATTGATCGTGACGTTCAACCTTCCGTTCCTGATGGAGGCACATCACTTTTCCAGTGGGAACTCGGGGATGATGATTTCCCTCTTCTTCCTTGCTATCATGGCACCCGGTTTCTTTCTGGGGCATGTTGTAAAGTATCTGAAGGAAAAGACGAAGTTTTACAGCCTGCTGTGTATTGCACTGGGGTTGGCACTGATATGGATTTCCCCCAAAGAATGGCTGATCATACCGGGCTGCATACTGGTGGGATTGGGCTATGGGGTTATCCAACCGTTGATTTATGATAAAACGGTGGATACGGCTGTTCCCCAGAAAACCACGCTGGCACTGGCTTTTGTGATGGCAATGAACTACCTGGCTGTGCTGCTTTGTCCGTTTATTGTAGATTTCTTCCAATCATTGTTTCATGTACGTTCGCAGGAGTTTCCGTTTATCTTTAACCTTTGCATTACGATACTTGCATTGATATGGGCATATAGGAGGAAGAAAGATTTTCTGTTTGGGGATAAGCTGTAAATCGCTAGTTTCACTTCAATGACTGATATCGACGGTTGAATAGCTAAAATAGCCGGTTCAGCATATAGTCACTCTGTGTATAATTCGGATAGTTTACTTTTGTGCAAAAACCAAAAGTATAAAACATGTTCGACGCTATCCTTCGATTCTCAGTAAAGAAGAAGCTTTTTGTGGGGCTTACCACTTTGTTTCTTTTGATTGGTGGAATTTATTCCATGTTGACACTTCCTATAGATGCTGTTCCGGATATTACAAATAATCAGGTACAGATTGTAACCGTGTCACCAACTTTGGCTCCACAAGAGGTGGAGCAACTTATCACAATGCCCGTGGAAATCGCCATGAGCAATATCATGAATGTCACTGAAATCCGTTCCGTCTCCCGTTTCGGGCTGTCGGTGGTGACGGTAGTCTTTGAAGAGAGTGTACCTACTCTGGATGCCCGCCAGTTGGTGAACGAGCAAATACAGAGTGTGGCTGGTGAGATTCCTTCCGAGTTGGGTATGCCCGAAATGATGCCTATCACCACCGGGCTGGGTGAGATATACCAATATGTATTGAAAGTGGAGCCGGATTATGAAGATAAATATGATGCTATGGAGCTTCGTACCATTCAGGATTGGATTGTGAAACGGCAATTGTCAGGTATTCCAGGAATTGTTGAGATAAACAGTTTTGGAGGTTATCTGAAACAATATGAAGTAGCGGTTGATCCGGATGTACTTTTCTCTCTCAATATCACTATCGGAGAAGTATTCGAAGCCTTGAATAAGAATAACCAGAATACAGGTGGCAGTTATATCGAGAAAGTTAATCGTGCTTATTATATTCGCTCTGAAGGGATGATAAGCCGTATTAAAGATGTGGAACAGATAGTAGTAGCCAACCGTAATGGTATTCCTATCCGTATCAGTGACATCGGTACAGTACGTTTCGGAGCACCCAAACGTTTCGGAGCCATGACAATGGACGGCAAGGGCGAATGTGTGGGTGGCATTGCCATGATGCTGAAAGGAGCCAATGCCAATGTCGTAACCGGAGAACTGGAGAAAAGGGTGGAAAAGATACAGAAGATATTGCCGGAAGGTGTTACTATCGAGCCTTATCTGAACCGCTCTGAATTAGTGAACCGCAACATTTCTACTGTTATCTACAATCTGATAGAAGGCGCGATCATCGTATTTCTGGTATTGATTGTTTTTCTGGGCAATGTACGTGCCGGACTGATTGTGGCTTCCGTCATTCCATTAGCAATGTTATTTGCATTCATTCTGATGCGTATCTTTAATGTTTCTGCCAACCTTATGAGCTTGGGGGCGATAGATTTCGGTATTGTAGTCGATGGCTCCATTGTTATATTGGAAGGTATATTGGCGCATATTTACAGTAAGAAGTTTAAAGGACGTACTTTATCGGCAAAAGAAATGGATGCGGAAGTAGAGAAAGGAGCTTCGAGTGTGGTACGGTCTGCGACATTTGCTGTATTCATCATTCTGATCGTCTTTTTCCCTATACTGACGTTGACAGGAATAGAAGGGAAGTATTTCACGCCGATGGCTAAAACCCTGGTATTTTGCATTATCGGTGCTCTGTTCTTATCATTGACTTACGTTCCGATGATGGCTTCCCTGTTCCTGAAACATCATATTGTGACAAAACCGACTTTTGCTGATAAATTCTTTGAAGCACTGAATAAACTCTATGCCCGTGCCTTGTCATTTTGCTTGCGCTTTAAGTGGCAAACTGTTGCAACTGCGTTTGTGGCTCTGGTTATTTCTCTCTTTCTTTTCACCCGTCTGGGAGCGGAGTTTATTCCTACGTTGGATGAAGGGGATTTTGCCATGCAGATGACGCTTCCGGCCGGCAGTTCGTTGAGCGAAAGCATCGAAGTATCCAATGAAGCGGAGAAACTCCTGATGGATAAACTCCCGGAAATAAAACATGTGGTAGCCAAAATAGGTACGGCGGAAGTTCCGACAGACCCGATGGCAGTGGAAGATGCCGACGTAATGATTGTCATGAAGCCTTTTAAGGAGTGGACCAGTGCTGCCAGTCGTGCCGAAATGGTAGAGAAGATGAAAGAGGCTCTTGAACCGTTAGCTAACCGTGCAGAGTTTAATTTCTCCCAACCTATTCAACTTCGTTTTAATGAGTTGATGACAGGAGCCAAAGCAGATATTGCTGTTAAACTTTATGGAGAAGATACACATGAACTCTATCAGAAGGCAAAAGAAGCTGCTGCTTTTGTAGAAAAGGTACCTGGGGCATCGGATGTGATTGTAGAACAGACAATGGGGTTACCTCAGTTGGTAGTAAAGTATAATCGTGGAAAGATTGCCCGCTATGGTATCAATATAGAAGAATTGAATACTATTATTCGTACAGCCTATGCCGGAGAGGCTAGTGGAGTAGTCTTTGAAAATGAGCGTCGCTTTGACTTGGTGGTTCGCCTGGATCAGGATAAAGTGGCTGATTTGAATCTGGATAAACTCTTTGTCCGTTCCAATGAAGGCATTCAGATACCGGTCAGTGAGGTAGCTACCATTGATTTGGTGAATGGTCCGTTACAGATTAACCGGGATGCAACCAAACGTCGTATTGTAATCGGGGTCAATGTGCGTGGAGCGGATATTCAGCAGGTGGTGCAGGATATACAGAAGACGCTGGACAAGAATATTCAATTGAAGCCCGGATATTATTTCGAATATGGCGGACAATTTGAGAATTTGCAGAATGCCATCAACACTTTGCTGGTTGTTGTACCGGTAGCTTTGATGCTGATTCTGTTACTATTATTTTTCGCTTTCAAGAATGTTACTTATACATTGGTGGTGTTCTCTACCGTGCCTCTTTCATTGATTGGCGGTATTCTGGCACTATGGCTACGCGGTCTTCCATTCAGCATTTCGGCGGGAGTAGGCTTCATTGCCCTCTTCGGTGTAGCGGTTCTCAATGGTATTTTAATGATTAATCACTTTAATGATATAAGAAAAGAAACTATGTATGCTCTTTCTACCAGACGGGTGATTGCCCGTGGAACCGCTCATCTGTTGCGGCCTGTTTTCTTGACAGGACTGGTTGCTTCCTTGGGATTTGTTCCTATGGCCATTGCCACCTCGGCCGGCGCCGAAGTGCAGCGTCCGTTGGCTACTGTAGTTATTGGCGGGCTGATTGTATCTACTGTATTGACACTGCTTATTATTCCTGTTTTCTATCAGATTGTAAGCTATACAGTGGTATGGAAACGCCGTTTCTCTGCCAAAAAGTTCTTGTTCTTCTTTCTATTGTTGGCTGTTATGTTGCCCTTTACGGCGAAAGCTCAGGAGAAAGTGACGATGGAGCAGGCTATAGAACTGGCAAAGCAGAACCATCCCCGTTTGAAAATAGCTTCTGCGGCAATCCGCCAGGTAAAGGCGGGCAGGGGAGAAGTTTTGGAATTGTCTCCTACCGAGATGAACTATTCATGGGGACAACTGAATGGTGAACTTAGAAAAGACAAGCAGTGGGAAGTAACCCAAGGCTTAGGATCTTTGTTGACTCCTTTTTATAAGAATGCTTTGGTGAACAGGCAGGTTGAAACGGGGACTTTCTACCGGCAGATCGCTGAAAAAGAAGTGGTGGCGGAAGTGAAGCGGGCATGGGCATATTATCTGTATGCTTGCAATCTTCGTGCCTTATACAGTGACCAGAACAAATTGGCCGGGCAATTACAGCGTATGGGTGAGTTGCGTTATCAGCAGGGAGAAATAACTTTGCTGGAGAAAAACATGACCACCAGTATGGCTGTGGATATGAAGAATCGCCTTTTTCAGGCACAAGAAGAGGAAAAACTGGCTTTGTCACGCCTGAATTGGGTCTGTTATGCAGACCGGCCATTGATTCCGGCAGATACGGCGTTGGTACAATTTCCGGTAGATTATCAGGTGCCGTCTTTTTCGGAAGTCCATCTGAATTATTTTCAGAGTCAGGCTAATGAGGCTAAAGCACAATTGAATGTGGAGCGAAGCCGATTTTTCCCTGAACTTTCCTTCGGTTACGTACGTCAGGATATACTTCCACTGAAAGGATTGAATTCGTGGATGGTTGGAGTTTCCTTTCCGGTTTATTTCTTGCCGCGGCATAGCAAGATAAAGCAAGCGAAAGTGGCTGCCGTCATAGCAAGAACTGAAGCTGAGGCTAATACACAGAATCTATATAACAAAGTTTCGGAAGCTGTTGCCAATTTGCGCCGCCAGTCTGAAAGTCTGCGCTATTATACAACATCGGCATTGAAAGAAGCGGATGAACTGTTGAAGGTGGCCAACCTGCAGTTGCAACATAGCGAAACGAATATAACAGAATTTATACAAGCCGTTAATGTGGCGCGTGACATTCGTCGCGGATACCTCGAAACGGTATATCAATACAATATAGCAGCCCTTGAATACGAACTTTTTAAATAGAATGATGACGATGAAAAAGATAACTTTCCCCTTAATTCTGCTGGTGCTGACAGCATGCGGCGAGAACAAAGAAGTACAACCGGCAGAAGAGGCTACTGCTGTTGTCGTAGCAGAAAACGTGACAGATAGCATTCAGGTAGATGCTATCACTTCAGCTACTTCTAAACCCAATCAGGTATCATTTAACGGTACAATGGTTATTCCTCCACAACGGATGGCGACGGTTTCGCTTACGATGGGTGGGGTTATTAAAAGTACTTCTTTGTTGCCCGGTGAACCTGTACGGCAAGGGAGTGTATTGGCTACTCTGGAAAATCCCGACTTTATAACTTTACAACAGACATATCTGGACAGTCATGCACAGACTGAATTTCTGGAAGCGGAATACCTTCGCCAGCAAGCTCTTTCTGCCGAACAAGCAGCCTCCCAAAAGAAACTTCAGCAAAGCAAGGCAGATTACCTTTCAATGAAAAGCCGTGTGGAGGCGGCAGCTGCACAGTTGAAATTACTGGAAGTGGAACCTGAAGTCTTGCTGAAGGAGGGGATTCAACCTTTTTTGCAGATTAAAGCTCCGATCAGTGGCTATGTGGCAGATGTGAAAATGAATGTTGGTAAATATATGAATGTAGGAGATGCCCTTTGTGAAATAGTAGATAAAAGTCGGACTTTACTCCGATTGACAACCTATGAAAAGGATCTGGCAGATATGAAAGTGGGAAATCCGGTACAATTTCGTGTAAACGGAATGGGAAAAACAGTATTTAAGGCTACTTTGATATCTATCGGGCAGAAAGTGGATGAAGATACACGCTCTGTTGAAGTCTATGCCAGGGTAGATACTTTGGACAATCAATTCCGTCCCGGTATGTACGTCACAGCAAGGATTATGAAAGAGCAGGCTTCGGCTGAACAATAAGGTTCCTTATCTTTGAAAAAATAAGGATGTGATGGAATAAAATGTATCTTTGTATGTAAAATACTGCAAGCATGAAAAACCGGTATACTCTGTTCATACTCATCGTTTCCATTTCCGTGGCAACATTGATTCATTTTCCGGAATTGGTTTCTCTCTTTGATGTCTTCGAGAGCCAGACACTGTTTCCGGGCATGAGGCCTGCTGATGTGGCAAGTGAAGTGTTTTTCACTTTCATCTCTCTTGTGATTCTGTTTGAGGTGAACATTTTGCTGTTCCACTTTAACCAGCCGGCTGTAAAAATTACCTGGCAGAAGATGATATTGTCATTGATACTGACTTGGATTTTAAGCAGTTTGTTAGGGAAATGTTTTGTATTCCTGCATCACACTTTCGATATTCCGGCCATTGATGCCATGGTACATCATTATCTGCATCCTCTGCGTGATTTTATAATAACCTGTACCGTATCGGGAAGTTGTTATATATCCTACCTTATCCGGCGCCAGCAGGAAGTCGTTATAGAAAACCAGCAGTTGCAGGCCGAGAACATTCTGAACCAGTATGAGGCTTTGAAGAATCAATTGAATCCGCACATGCTTTTTAACTCTCTGAATACTCTCCGGTCACTGGTACGCGAAGACCAGGATAAAGCACAGGAATACATTCAGGAACTTTCCCGTGTCTTGCGCTACACCTTGCAGGGAAATGATTCGAAAAGTGTGTGTGTGAAGGATGAAATAGAATTTGTGTCAGCCTACATCTTTTTGTTGAAGATGCGCTTTGAAGATAATCTCTCTTTTGATATTTGTATTGATAATAAATATGCCAATTATTATTTGCCTCCTATGGCAGTCCAGATGCTGATAGAGAATGCAGTGAAACATAATGAAATAAGCGACAGGCATCCATTGAATATCCGTATTTATACCGAAGGGGAAGAATTAATCGTTACCAATCCGGTGCAGCCTAAACTGACTGCTACTACCGGAACTGGCATAGGACTGGCAAATCTTGCAAAACGCTATCATTTGCTTTACAAGCGGGAGATACAAATCAGCGAGAACGAGCAGTTTACCATACGTATTCCTTTAATACCGAGTGTTTCATGAAAGTAATTATTATAGAAGATGAGAAAGCGGCAGTCCGCAACCTGAAAGCTTTGTTACAGGAAGTGAAGCCGGAAGTGGAAGTAGAGGCTACTTTGGACAGTATTGCGGCTGTATTGGATTGGTTTGCCATATACTCTATGCCGGACATGATCTTTATGGATATTCATTTAGCTGACGGATCAGCCTTTGAAATCTTCGAGCATGTAGATATTACCTGCCCTATCGTTTTCACTACGGCCTATGATGAATATGCTCTTCGTGCGTTCAAAGTGAACAGTGTGGATTATTTGTTGAAGCCTATTGGAAAGAATGATATTGAGAAGGCTTTCCATAAGTTGGAGCAGTTGCATGGTTCGGAACAAGGGAGATCCCCTGACAATGCTTTGTTGCAATTAATTCATTCGCTGAAAAAGCGGGAAAGTTATAAAACGCATTTTCTCATTCCGGTGAAGGGTGACAAGTTGCTACCGGTTTCGGTGGATATGATTCTGCTGTTTTATATTCAGGACTGTAAAGTGAAGGTTGTTCTTGCCGATGGTAAGGAATATACATTTCCACAAACGCTGGATGAAATAACAGAGTGTATCGATCCATCCCTGTTCTTCCGTGTCAACCGGCAATTTCTGATTTCCCGTGAGGCTATCAAGGATATTGATTTATGGTTCAACAACCGTCTGTCTATTAATCTTCGTTGTAAGGTATCGGATGAGAAAGTGCTGGTAAGCAAGGCACGTGTGCAGGAGTTTAAGGATTGGTTTTCCAAGACACATTGAGCGTGTCGTGAAGAATTCATGGGCTACGAGTTACGAGCTACAAGCTACAAGTACTTTGCAGCGTGATAGCGCAGCCACTCGTAGCTTGTAGCTCGTAACTATTACAACTCTATCGGCTCATACTTCAGCCCGAATACATCAGCCACCGCTTTATACGTCACCTGTCCTTCTACCACGTTCAGCCCCAGGGCCAGTGCGGGATCGTCCTTGCACGCTTTCCGCCAGCCTTTGTTGGCCAGTGCTACGGTGTAGGGCAGCGTGGCGTTTGTCAGTGCCATGGTGGAGGTGAAGGGTACGGCACCCGGAATATTGGCAACGGCATAATGAACGATGCCGTCCACTACATACGTCGGTTCGCTGTGCGTGGTAGGGTGGGAGGTTTCAAAGCAGCCGCCCTGGTCGATGGCGACGTCTACGAGGACTGTTCCGGGTTTCATCATTTTCAGCATCTCTTTGGTGATGAGGTGCGGGGCTTTATCGCCCGGGATGAGGACGGAACCTATCACGAGGTCTATGTTGGGAAGCTCCATCTTGATGTTGTGCATGGAGGAATAGAGTGTCTTCACGTTCTTCGGCATCACTTCGCTGAGGTAGCGGAGGCGGGAGAGGTTGATGTCCGTAATCAGGACTTCGGCACCCATGCCGGCGGCTATCTGTGCAGCGTTGGTTCCTACGATGCCACCACCCAGAACAAGCACCCGTGCGGGGCGTACACCTGTCACGCCACCCATCAGTTTTCCTTTTCCGCCTTGGGGCTTTTCGAGGAAGCGGGCGCCTACCTGGGTAGCCATGCGTCCCGCCACTTCGCTCATAGGGGTGAGCAAGGGCAGAGAGCGGTCTTCCTTCTCCACGGTTTCGTAGGCGATGCAGATACCGCCGCTTTCTATCATGGCTTCGGTCAATATTTTATCGGCGGCGAAGTGGAAATAGGTAAATACCACCTGACCCTTTTTAATCAGTTTGTACTCGGGGGCGATAGGTTCTTTCACCTTTACAATCATTTCTGCCGCGGCATAGGTCGCTTCGACGGTTGGCAGCATTTTCGCACCCACTGCAGTGTACTCTTCATCCGCGAAACCGCTGTTTGCACCGGCAGATGCCTGTACATACACTGTATGACCTTGTTTCACCAACTCGGCTACTCCGGCAGGGGTCATTCCTACACGGTTTTCGTTGTTCTTGATTTCTTTAGGTACTCCGATAATCATAACCTTAACAGTTTTAATTTGGGGGGTTAAACATAGAGGGGCTGCCGGAAGTACTGCCTGTATGTAGGCGGATGGTTGTCGGCATACCCTCGAAAGACGTCGCAAGATAACGATTTCCCGGTTCCGATGTTCATGCGGGCGGAGTGTTTTACAACAGTATTTTTATGCAAGTCCTATACTTTCCCTTCCTTTCTCTCAGATTTCCATCCCGGCGTCTCCTTCGCTGTCGCCTCCTGTCAGCCAGGGGTTGATGCTGACGGTGGCGGTGATTTCGGCATTGCTCACGGTGACGTTGAGGGTGTAGCTTTTGCCGGCTTCGAATGCGCCGTTGCGGGCGGTGGCGTCGAGGCGGTAGGTCTGTCCGCCGATGGTGAGGCGGAGTAGGGGTTGGCCGGCGGTTATGGTTTGCGGGAGAAGCAGGGCGTGGCGGCGGTCGCGGGTGCCGCTGAGGGTGACGTCGGCGCGGGTGGTGCCGGGGGTGAGGGTGATGCCTTTCAGTTCGTAGGCGGTGATGGCTTGGGGCACGGTTACGGTGGCGGTTTGCAGGGCTTCGGAGGTGATGCCTGCGCCGGGTTTCAGGGTGACGTTGAGTTGGGCGGTGAGGTGGGCGAAGGCGAGGGTGACGGGGGCGAAGCGTTCGGTGGGGGCGGTGGCGGCCATCACGTCGGGCATCTGGTTGCCTGCGGGCGTGTCGGCGGGCAGGTGGAGGGCGTGGAAGGTGGTGGAGGCGGCGGGGTAGGCATCCCAGTAGAGGGGGGATGCGGTGCTCCACTGGCCGTCGGTGCCGAGGGTGAAGAGGGTGCCGGTGCCGGTGGGCGAGCCTGCCCAGAGGGTGAATTGGCTGCCGGGGGAGAAGGAGGTTTCGCTGCCGTCACCACTGCCGCCGCCGTCTCCGCTATTGCTGTCGGAGGAAGTGGTGGCTGCGGCTATCGTCACCGGGGAGGTGGAGAGGTCGGTTTCGGGGGCGTCTTCCCAGGGGTTGATGGTGGCGGTGACGCTGACGCTTTCGGGACTGAGGGTGATGCGGAAGAGGTTGCTTGTTCCGGCTTTCAGTTCGTGGGTGTCGCTGAGGTGGGCGGTGAAGTGGCTTCCGTCGGTCAGGGTGATGATGAAGCTGACGCCTGCGGCGGCGGAGCGGGGCAACACGATGGCGGTGCCTTGCGTGCCGGAGGCGTTGAGGGGGACGGAGATATCTTGCGGGGAGGTGTTATTGTCACCAGAAGCAGCGGTAGTAGAAGAAGTATTACCGGCAGCATCATCAGCGGCACCGGCATCAGCATCATCGACGGTGATGTAAGTATCTGTGTGGAGGTTGTAGTCAGCGCGGGTGTCCATGCCCCGGATGGTGAGGGTAGCGCCTGCGAGGCTGGCGGTGCTGACACTTCCTTTTCCGCTGATGGAGAACACGAGCCGTGTCAGGCGGTGGCTGAAGCGGAGGGCCACGTTGGGATGGTCTTTATCGGCGGTGGCGGTGGCGCTCATCAGGTCGATGGCGGGGAGACTTTGCTGGCGGCTGACGTCGAGGGGCAGGGTGCCGTCGGGGTTGAGGGGGGCGGCGTAGGGGTAATAGGCCAGCAGGTCTACTTGGGCGCCGGTGGTGGGATAGTAGGCGGTTTGCTGGGTGGTGGCGGGGCTGAAGCCGGTGGTGGCGCCGGTGGTGGTGGCGAGGTAGCGGTAGTTGAGCACGGCGGGGGAGGCGGGCTCGGTGGTGCCTGCGGCGTAGAGGCTGAGGCCGATGGCGTCTCCGGCTGTCCATTCGTCGTTGACGACGCGGGTGGGGGCGATGCCTGCCGAGAGGCTCACCGGTACTGGTTGTTCACTGTCCCCTGTGCCGGGGGCGTTTTCGCTGTTGGTGCAGCTTGCCAGTAGGGCGAGGGCTGCGAGGATGCTTAGGTACTTCATATTGATAATGTGATAGTGTGATAAGGTTATAATGTGATAATGCTATAAAGTGATATGGTGATGATGTGACTCATTTGTTTCCCGCCTCCAAGTCCGTTTCCGTTCCCGGGGTCCATCCTGTGATGGTGCCGGAGATTCCGGGGGATTCGAGGCTTTGCTGCAGTTGCAGGTCGCCGGTGAGGGTAAAGACTTCGTCGGCGGTGTCGGGGCTGAAGCGGTTGAAGCCGGAGAGGAAGGAGGTGAGGTCGTAGACTTGGGTCTGCAGTTCGCCCTCGGCGTAGTGCAGGGTGAGGGTGAGTTGCTGCCGCACGGCGGGGGCGATGCCCAGCAGGCGGTGGGTGGCGGAGAGGGTGTTGCCGTTGCGGGTAAAGACGGGGCGGATGCTGCCCACGTCTCCGGTTTCAGCTGTCCTTGTCAACTTGTCCCCTTCCGCCTTCGTCAACTCACAAGCCTCCGCCTTCATCAACTCACAATCTTCCCCCCTTGTCAACTTCTCTCCTCCTCCTATCTCCCTTGTGGCGGCGCAGCCGGTGAGGGTGGCGGTGACGTCGGTCAGTAGTTCGGGGGTGCCTTGGCTGATGTTGAGGGTGAGTTTGAGCAGACGGGTATGGGGCTGCATCTTCAGGGGCGGACGGTTTTCTTGTCCGGCGATGGCGCAGAAGGTGATGGCGGCGGCGCAGAGGGGTGCGGGTTCGGCAAGGGTGCCGTCGGGCAGGGTGGAGAGGCGGAAGCGGGTGCCGTCGAAGGTGAGGCCGGAGGCTTCGTGCCAGGCGATGAGGCTGTAGGAGGCTTCGGGCAGGGTGAGGAGGGCTTCGGGTAGGGCTGCATTGGCGGCGGAGGCAGCGGCAGTGGCGTTGGCGGCGGCTTCGGCAGAGGCGGCTGCGGTACCGGACGCTGCCAGGGTGAAGGTAGTGTCGGTGCTGATGGCGGGTGAGAAGTCGGTGGCGGGGTGCGTGCCGCGGATGCGTATTTGCAGGGCGGAGGCGGTGGGGGACTGCGACTGCCAGTCGGGACGGATGCTGACGGTGGCGGCGTAGAGTTCTTGGTGCTCGAAGAGTTCCTTGCGGTCGCAGGCGGTGAGGCAGGCGAGGGCGAGGAGACAGGCGGTGAGGCTGGTCGTGACGCTGGCCGTGACGCTTGCGAGGCTGTGGAGTGGGTTGGGTAGGTTGGTATTCATATTCTTTCTTCTTTCTTACTTAACTTATGGGTTGGGTTATGGGGGTGCCGCGGCGTGTGTCCCCCCTCAGAAGAGGCGGACGAGGCTGACGTGCAGGTCGGTGATGCCGGGGAGGTTTCGGGTGCGGCTTCCGGTGTGCTCGTAGCGGTGGAAGCGGGAGTTCCAGCGGTAGCGGTCGTAGCGGGTGTGGATGAATCCGGCGCCTATTCCGGTGTCCACTTGCCAGCGGCGGGGGAGGTGGAAGCGGTAGCCCAGGGTGATGCCTGCCATGAGGGCTTCGCCACGGGTGCCGGGGCCGAAGAAGGTGTCGTCGTACTCGCCGCCACGCACGGAGAGGCCGATGTGGGTGCGGCGGAATGTGCCGCGGGGGCTGTGGAGCCAGTAGCGCAGTTCGCCGCCTGCGCTCCACGAGCGGAAGGCGTGGGTGCGGTGGCTCGATGTCCAGAGGCCGAAGGAGGCGTCGGCGGCAAGGCTCCAACGGGGGGCGAGGTAGAGTTCGGCGCCGAGGTTGGGGGCGAGGGTGGCCCAGGAGAGGAGGTTGGCGGTGAGGGCGAGGCGGGGCGGACGGGACGGGGCGGCGGGGGCTTGCGCTACCGGTGACGTTTGCGCTGCCGGTGCTTCGTGCGTAGCTTGGGACTCGTGCGTTTCGTGCGTTGTTTGGGCTTTTGGGGCTTCTTGCGCCCGCAGAGGGGGGCAGAAGGGCAGTGCCAGCAGTGCGGCGCACCACAGGAGTACGGCGCGGCGGGCGATGGGGGTGCGGTGGGTGATGTTCATGGGGTTGATATTCATATTAGTTTCTTGTTGTTCTTGTTGTTCGTTATCGGGCTCACGGGGCTACCCAATGGCCTGCATAGTTTGCCCCGTCGAGGTCGTCACCGGTGCCGTTGTAGTCGTACTGAATGGCCTTCCAACTGATGTCGCCCCAGGTGGAGTAGGTGGATAGGTTTTCATTGAAGGTAGCTTCGGGGACGTCACGCAGGTAGAGGGTGTTGAGCTTGGTGTAAGCGAATGCATTGTAGCCCAAAGTGGGCAATGCAAGCTGATGCTGGTCGTTGATGCCGCTGAGGGATATTTCTTCAAGGTTGCTGCAAACGTCGAATGCCCCGTTTCCTATGCTCGTCACCCCATCGGGCAGGCTGATGCTTGTCAGGTTGCTGCAGCCGTAGAATGCACTTGCTCCTATGTTCGTTAGTCTTTTAGGTAGGTTGATGCTTGTCAGGGAGCTGCAATAAGAGAATGCACTGTTTCCTATACTTGTCAGTTCATTCGGCAGGTTGATGCTTTTTAAGGAGGTGCAACCAGAAAATGTCACTTTAGATATGCTCGTTATCCCATCCGGCAGGTTGATGCTTGTCAGGGAACTGCAACCGCTGAATGTATATTCTCCTATGCTCGTCACCCCCTCCGGCAGGTTGATGCTTTTCAGGGAACTGCACCCATCGAATGCATTGTCTCCTATGCTCGTCACCCCATCCGCCAGAATGACTACATCCGTGATGCTATTACTCTTGATGAAGGTTTTTAGCGCACTCATATCCGCATCATTTATCGTCCCTCCAATCACAATCTTCTTCTTATTCGGATCTGCCCCACTGAGTGCCGTTGACAGTCCTCCCGCCGTGCTGTTCGTCACGGCCGATGTATTATCTTGTCCGTTTATCATCACCTTGCTTCCCGCTATCAGTTTCTCCTTTTCTACGGTGGATATGCTGGCTCCGGCATCGGTGGTAAAGCTGATATTCGTTTTTCCCGTATCGCTGTAGGGGTACGGCAGCGTATAGGCACGATGTATCGACCCACCATCGGAGGGTAGCATCTGCATGGTGCGGAGGATGGGATAACTTTCGAGGTCTCCTATGCTGGTGTTGTTTGTGGCGGAAGGTGCATTGCGCAGCATCACCTTTGTGGATTCGCTGATGATGTCTATGCTTACCAGAGGGCGGCACAGCGTCAGGCTGATTTGGGTATCAGTTTTGGGTTTGTAGTAATAACAATCGCTGCGGATGCCTGTAGAACGCACACGCCCCCACGCTGTGTATAGTTCGTTAGTCCAGGTGACGGGCAGGCTGAAGGCAGGGTCGAACACCATATTGTTGACAACGTAGTTGCCATCGGCATCTGTTCCTGATTCGCTAATTAAGGCTTTCGCCCCCGCCCCGAAATCCACCTCCGTATCATCCACTGCGGGCGAAACGGCGGCGAAGAAGTGACGCAGTGTGCCGCTTTGCCAGCAGAGGGGGGCATCGGGGTTGGTGGGTTTCCAGGAAGCAGAAGTGCCGTCATAGATGTAGTTGGCGTGGGCGGCAGGGGAATATGCTTTGCCGAACACAGCGTCCGTCGGCACGAAGCAAAACACCGTCATCGTGCTTCCTTCTACGGGGAAGTCGGGATCTGTGGAGATGGCACGAGTTTCCGCCCCGTCATTGGGTGCCAGACTGACGACGCTGCCTATCTGTATCGGTTTCCCGGTGAGGTCTTCTTCTTCATCATCGGTGGACACGCCGGTGGAGGGCACGTCGGCCAGGGGGGCGACGGCATCGGTGCAGGAGGCGGTGGCGAGGGCGGCCATCACGAGGATGGCGGCAGACAAGGCGGACAAGCGGATGGTTCGTTTCATAAGGCTGTTTTTATAATTGACAATTGACAATTGCCGTGCGGACGGCTGTTTAAACTATGTGTATTTATCTCGGTGCTTTTTCTTTTCAGACACGGATTTCACTGTTGTGGTTTACTAAAATCCGTGTAATCCGTGTAATCCATGTCTAAAAAATCATCATTATATCAGCTAATCCGATTGAACAAGGCGCTAACGGGGGCAGGCATCTACTGCCCAATGGTTAGGGGTGTCACCTGCCCAATGGTTAGGGGTGTCACCCGCCCAATGGTTAGGGGTGTCACCCGCCTAATGGTTAGGGGTGTCACCCGCCTAATGGTTAAGGGTATCACCCGCCTCTCCTTCTGCGCAAAGGGAGAGGCAGCGTTGTAATCATCGGATAATTATCCCAGCGGATCGGGGTCTATTATGCCTCCTCCTCCGCCTTGTCCTCCTCCGCTACCGCTTCCGCCTTCTTCGGCGGCTGTGCCCACAGCGATGGGTTCGTCCAGTTCGTAGGTTCGCAGGTTCTTCACGACACGGCTACTGCCGCTGCCGTACTGTGTGGAGATGCTTACTCGCCATAGTCCGTCGGTGACGGTGGCGGGCAGGACGAAGATGAGGCGTTTGGGTTCGTTGATGGTGACGTCTTCGGCGGGGACGAACACTTTCTTTGAGGGCGTCTCTACGGAGGTGAACGTTACGCCTACGGCGGGGTCGGTGCCTGCCAGTTTCAGGTTCCGTCCGGTGAGGGTGATGTTCTTTCCGGGCAGGGGGACGCGGGTGGTGGCGCCGTCGGCAGTGGTGCGTGTGGCGGCTACGGCTCCGTTCAGCAGGGGGCCTACGACGGCGGGCTGGGTGAAGATTTCCAATTGGCACGCCTCCATGCTTTGGCGCAGGGCGGGGCCCATGCTGAGGGTGGCGTACACTTTCACTTTGGTGCGGTCGGGGGCTTTCGAGAGGTCGGCTTTCAGCACGGTGCCGCTGGCGCAGGGTTGCATCAGTGCGGTGGGGGTGGCTACGATGTAGCCGGACGAGAGGGCATCGCACTTCACGCTTTCGGCGGCGTTGAGCAGGGTGTAGACTTCGTCTTCGTTCTTGCCGCCCAGGCGGAGGGCGGTTTCGCGGGCCACGGCGTGGAGGTCGATGGTGTCGGGCATGGTTTTGGCGCGGAGGTAGAAGTCGTCCGGGCGCTCGGTCAGGGTGGCGTCGTAGGCCACGAGGCTGATGAGTTTGGTAAAGGTGGTGGTTGCCATAAGCTTTTAGTTTTTTTAATGGGTTTGGTGAATAATCGGGTTTATTATTGGGGGTTCTTTAAGTTAGCGTTTAAGCCAGTGCCCGCTGTAGTTGTCGGGGTTGGCGTAGTCGGCGGGGGTGGTGCCGGAACCGGGGGAGTAGGCGTAGTGGACGGCGGACCAGGCGGGGGTGGGGGAACCCCATTTGGTGTACTTGTCGGTGGTGGCGGCGAATTCCTCGGCGGATATGGCGGGGAGGAAGAGGACGGGGGAGGGGGATTGCATGTAGAAAGCATTGCCACCACAGGTGGGCAGGGTGGTGCCGGTGAGGAGGATGACTTTAGTAAGGGCGGTGCAATTTTGGAATGCATAGTTTCCTATGCTCGTCAGCTCTTTCGGCAGGCTGATGCTTGTCAGGGCGGTGCAATTTCTGAATGCCGAGTTTCCTATGCTCGTCAGCTTTTCCGGCAGGCTGATGCTTGTCAGGGCGGTGCAACCGTTGAATGTCGAGTTTCCTATGCTCGTCACCCCTTTCGGCAGGCTGATGCTTGTCAGGGCGGTGCAATTTTCGAATGCATAGTTTCCTATGCTCGTCACCCCTTCCGGCAGGCTGATGCTTGTCAGGGCTGCGCAACCGCTGAATGTCGAGCTTTCTATATTCGTCACCCCTTCCGGCAGGCTGATGCTTGTCAGGGCTGCGCAACCGCTGAATGCCACGCTTCCTATGCTCGTCACCCCTTCCGGCAGGCTGATGCTTGTCAGGGCTGCACAACCGTAGAATGTCAATTCTTCTATCTTCGTCACTCCATCCGGCAGGCTGATGCTTGTCAGGGCAGCGCAATCGCTGAATGCATTGCTTCCTATGCTCGTCACTCCATCCGGCAGGCTGATGTTTGTCAGGGCTTTGCAACCGAGGAATGTCGAGCTTTCTATCTTCGTCACCCCTTTCGGCAGGCTGATGCTTATCAGGGCTGCGCAACCGAAGAATGCCGAGTTTCCTATGTTCGTTACCCCTTCCGGCAGGCTGATGCTTGTCAGGGCTTTGCAACCGCTGAATGCCGAGTTTCCTATGCTCGTCACCCCTTCCGGCAGGCTGATGCTTGTCAGGGCTTTGCAACCGAGGAATGCCGAGCCTTCTATGCTCGTCATCCCTTTCGGCAGTGTAATGACCTTTAAATTACTCTTCCACTGAGCAAATTTCTCCGGCAATGCCGTCGTCCCGCTCAGCGTAGCGTTTATATACAGTTCGCTGAACTTGTCCATACTTTTACTTAGCGTTTCGAGGTCTGTCCCGTCTATCTGTCCCGTTATCATCAGCTTGTTATCTGTCCCGGACAGGTCGGCGGGTAATGACAGGCTTCCTGCGGTGATGTTGTTTATCACTGTCACTTCACCGTCCATCGTCGGCGGTTCTCCCGTAGTCACCTCGCTGTCCCATCCGGTGGATGAAACGTTCAAGGCGTTGACGGCGGTCTTATCCACCTGCAACTTCAGGTTGAGGCAGTTTCCGGCGGTGGGGGTCACGTTTCCGGTCGGGGTGTAATAGTAGATACCGCTGCCGATGCTTATCTTTATCATCCGTCCCGAAGAAGGGAATACCTGTCTCGGCAGCAGCAGGGCATAGTGCTTCAGCGAGGTATCGCCGTTCTTCAGCAGGGTGATGTCCTTGGTAGTGGGTGAGGAGGTGGCGGTGGCATCTTCTGCCTGGCACGCTACGGGCTGTAGGCTGGTGGCATCGGTGGTGTAGCAGCCGTATGCGCCCAGTATGCTGACGGTGGCTGTCTTCACGTCGTCTTCCGTCATGCCCTTACCTGCCGTCAGCTCCACGCATAGCTGCGCCATGCTGTGGCTCAGTTCGGCACTGAGGGCGGTGTTTTGGGCGGGGATGTCGGCGGCTTGGTAGTGCAGCAGGTCGCAGCAGCGCCACAGGTTGGCGAAGTTGGTGCACTTCGTGTAGTTCCACATCTTCGCTTTCATGTCGCTGCCGGGAAGTGCGTCGTAAGAATCGGGCAGGTGATACACCTTTCCATCCGCCTCGGGTCCCCACAGGACGCTGACGGTGTTTCCGGTGCTTCTCTGCCAGTAGGCCGCTTTCGTAGAGTATTGTGGCTCCCATCCGCCGGTGCTGTTGCGGCTGTACACTCCCTTGCTTGCCTGTGTGCCGCTTCCGGTGGCCTGCACGTACACGTTCAGCAGGTCTCCGGAGGCAAACTCCCACCCGCTCATGGTGGTGATGGCCGACGATGCCCTCGTCGGCGCCTTGCCGCCACGCTCCATGCTGACGGTGCCCAGCCGCAGGGCGATGCCCGTACCCGTGGGGCGGTCGTCGTCGAGGGTCTGGGGCGTGCAGCTGTGCAGCAACAGCCATAGGCATATCATCACGCCCGCTGTGGCGGTTATGGCCAGTGCCAGGCGCAGGTTGCTTCCGAAGTTATTGTCGGTCATTCTCATAATGGTGGTCGGGGGGGATGAAGGGGTTAGTGTATTAGGGTTTGGGGGTGGTGCCGGGGAAATCCATACCTGCGTTGCCGCTCTTGTCGGTTTTCGTCCATTGTGCAATGGTGAGGCCGCTCAGTGTGACGCTTCCACGATTCAGCTTCAGCGCGTAGTTGTAGCTGGTGTTGGCTGTGCAGGTGAGGGCTGACTCCAGCTTGTAGGTATAGGTGGTGCTGCCGCTGGTGTCGTCGCTGGTGGTGAAGCGGATGAAGGCGCTACCGTTGGCAAACGCCTGTCCCGGGAAGACGATGGCGTACCAGGTGTTGGTGTCCTTGCTATCATTGTCCTTCGGTCTGTAAGGGGTGATGGCCTGTGTTCCGGCGGTTACTCCGTTTGTGGCGGTCACTTTTCCTGCACTCAGGCTGAAAGTTCCGGTGGTGTACATTCCTTTGTTATTCAGTATTTCGGCTTTTGTGATGGTGGGCATGGCTTCACTGGCTGTATATCCCGCACCCTTTTCCACGGTGAACGTAATCTGGCTCATGCAGTGGCTCAGCTCCAGGCTGATACCCTTGTTGGTGGCTTTGGAGTCTTTCTCGCCATACATGAAGTTGGCTTCATTCAGCTTCGCCAGGGTGGAGTTGTCGATGTTGCTGCCGGTGGTGGGCAGGGTGAAGCTGTGGGTATAAGTATAAGAAGCGTCGTCGGCTTTCTTGGGGAAGTTCGTCTGTGCGGGGTAGTAGGCGTAGAAGCTGTGCATATCACTGGTGTTCTGCCAGTAGAAGGCTTCGTCTGCGGTAAGTCCGGTGTCGTAAGTATAGGTAAGGGTGTTGCGGTAGGTGGCACCTTCAACGTCGATGGCTACCGGGGTGTCTCCCGTCTTGGCTTTGGTCACGGCGGTCAGGCTGATCTCGTCGCCCGACGTGAAGGTGGAAGTGCTTCCTCCGTTAGATACAGAGGCACGTGTGTTAGTGCCGGGCTGTCCGATGCTCAGGTTGAGGTCGATAGGCTTGTTGAGGTCTACCGTTTCCAGGTTGTCGTCGTTGCTGCATGCGGTGATTGCCGCGGTGGCTGTCATCATCGTCAGTGCGATGAATAGGTTTCTTGTTCTCATGTCTTTACTCGTTTTTATTAATAGGGTGAATACTTGTAGTAATGAAATATGCGGCGAAGTTCATAAGAACTGCGCAGATGAGCAAGAAATACACCCTACCTCCTGTCCGGATTTGTCGCCTTGGTGTCCGAATTTGTCTCCACCCCGCTCAGAAGGGCTTCTGGGAGGGGGAGGGGAGAGGAAAATAATTGGTGAATCACAGAGAATACGGAGGGCATGGAGAGGGCGGATGAATGATTTACTCCCTCTCTTTGTCCAATTCACCGCCCTTGTGCCCTCTGTGTCCTCTGTGGTGAACCCTTCTTGAGATTACAGTTTAGAGAAGTTTATCTCCAAATAACGAGGTGCGAAGTGAGGATTGGGAGGAAATTATACCTGTACGTGAATAAGCTAATACAAAAAACTTTCGTACTTTTGTGGGTGTAACAAAGACAGTGATGAATATGAACAATCAAGTAAGTATAACTATCCCTTATGCGGTGGCGGATTTTGCTGAAATGCGCAACCGTGGGTTCTATTATGTCGATAAGACAGACTATATCCCCCGTCTGGAGCTTTACAAAGCTCCCGTTTTTCTGCGTCCCCGCCGTTTCGGCAAGAGCCTTCTGGTGTCTACCCTGGCACATTATTATGACCGCACCTTGGCGGGAAAGTTTGAGGGACTCTTCGGCGGAACGTATGTAGGTAGCCACCCCACACCGGAGCATAACCAATATATGGTGATTCGCTACGACTTCTCGAAGATGGTGATGGCGGACGACATGGAAGGGCTGGAGAAGAACTTCAACGACCTGAACTGTGGTCCTGTGAAAATCATGGTGACACATAATCGCGACCTCTTCGGTGACTTTCAGTTCACCACTCTCGGCAATGCCTCAAAGATGCTGGAAGAAGCCCTGAACTATGCCCGTGAGCACGACCTGCCAAAGGTGTACGTCCTGATTGACGAATATGACAACTTCACCAACCAACTACTGACTTCTTACAACGATCCGCTCTACGAGAAAGTCACCACCAAAGACAGCTTCCTGCGCACCTTCTTCAAGATAATCAAAGCCGGTATCGGCGAAGGCAGCGTCCGCACCTGTTTCTGTACCGGCGTGCTGCCCGCGACGATGGACGACCTGACCAGCGGTTACAACATTGCCGAAATACTGACACTGGAAAATGACTTCATCAACATGCTGGGCTTCACCTACGCCGAAACGGAAGTGTACCTGCGCTATGTACTCGATAAATACACCGGAAGCCAGGAACGTTACGATGAAATCTGGCAGCTCATTGTGAACAACTACGACGGTTACCGCTTCAGCCCCCGTGGCGAGAAGCTCTTCAACGCAACGATACTGACCTATTTCCTGAAGAAATTCGCAGTCAATAACGGTGAAGTGCCCGAAGAACTGATTGACGAGAACCTGCGCACCGATGTCGGTTGGCTGCGTCGGCTCACCCTTTCGCTTGAGAACTCGAAGGAAATGCTGGACGCCCTTGTCATCAACGACGGGCTATACTACAACGTTGCCGACCTCTCCAGCAAGTTCAACAAGCAGAAGTTCTTCGACAAGAACTTCTATCCCGTCAGCCTTTTCTACTTGGGCATGACCACCCTGCAGAATGCCTACCGCATGACGTTGCCCAACCTGACCATGCGCAGCATCTATATGGATTATTACAACGTGTTGAACCGTATCGACGGCGGCGCTATGCGCTATGCACCCGTCTACGAACGCTTCACGGAAGAACGACGGTTCGAATCGCTCGTGCAGAATTACTTCGAGCAATACCTTGGTCAGTTCCCCGCACAGGTGTTCGATAAGATTAATGAGAACTTCATCCGTTGCTCTTTCTTCGAACTGGTATCACGCTATCTGAGTATGTGTTACACCTTCGCCATCGAGCAGAACAACTCCGAAGGTCGTGCCGACTTTGAGATGACGGGTATACCGGGCACGGACTATTATACGGACGACCGTCTGGTGGAGTTCAAATACTTCAAGGCAAAGGATGCGGAAAAGGTGCTGGCGCTGGATGCCCCTTTGGCTGACCATGTAGATCAGGTGCATCGCTATGCGGACGATACACTGAGGCGTTTTCCGAACTATCATGTACGTACCTATGTGGTCTATATCTGTGCCAATCGAGGATGGAAATGCTGGGAGGTGTGAGGGTTATTTAATCCTCCTCTTCCTGTTCTTCCTCCTCCGTGTCTATCGTCTCGCGATACTGTGCCGGTGTCATTTTATATATCTTCTCGAATGCATCGTAGTAAACGCTGCGGCTCTGAAATCCGGCCATGTCGGCTATGGCCTCTATGGAGTAGAGCCTCTTCTGTTTAAGCAGAGACACGGAGTAACCTACGCGCAGTTTGTTGAGGTAATTATTCCAGCTGGTGCCGGTGTTCTCTCTGATGAAGCGGCTGACATCGTTCTTTTTCAGTCCGCTAAGCTTCTGTAAATCTTCACGTTTCAGCTGACGCAGGAAAGCCTTTGTTTCCAATAGTTCGATTTCCATTTGCATGAAGCGGCGGCGACTTTTCTCACTGACGTCGGCTGAGGGGATATAGCCGATAGGCGATTCCTCGTCTTTCTCTTCCTCGTCCTCCTGCACATCCTCTTGTCCCTCTTCTCCCTCGTCAACCTCTTCTCTTCCCCCCTTGTCAACTTTTACTTCCGCATACATCTTTCTCAACTCCTCCCTCTGTGCCAGCAACTCATCTATCTGCCGGGCGGCTATGCGGTTGCGCTGACGGGTTTGCCGCAGATTCATTTGCCGTTCTCTGAGTATAATAATCAGCAGGACTATGACAAGGCAGGCAATGGCGATACTGACACGCAGGAGGAGGGCGGTGCTGCGTTCTTTCTGCAACTGCATATCCTTTTCGTAGGTCTGGTAGATGACTGCGAATTCGTGTGCCCGGCTCTGTTTTTCGCGGGCATATATGCTGTCGGTCAGCACGGTGATGCGTCGTTGGTAGGCATCGGCAAGTGCGGGTTGCTTCAGCCCACGGTAAATCCGAGCGTAACGGTCCAGAAGTACCAGATAGCCGTAACTGATGCTGTCTCCATCGGTAAATACTCCCTGCCAGGTGTTGTTGCGTTCCAGGACTTCCTTATATTGCCCGGACTTCAAAAGGTAGGGGGTGATTTCGGCATTGCCCGGAAACGCCTGCGAGAAGTGGGGGGAGCGGTAACGGGCGTATGCATCGGCTGCCTTTTGCGCTTGTCCCGCTTCCTGATAGAAGCAGGCCAGCTTGGAGTAGAGGTAGCCATATTGCTGGTCGATATACCCCGCCGGAGGGCCAGGCATTTCGCTCATGCGGCGGATGACGTCGGCGCGCGCTTCGGATGTGCTGATGGCGTCGTCGTTTTGCTTCCGGTCCTCGTAGAAGGAGGACAAATCACCGTAGAAAGTGGACAGCAGGGCCAGTTCGCGCACGTTGTCGCTGCCCTTCAGCAGGTTGATGGAACGGAGCATATACTCCAGCGCCTGGTCGGGGTTCTTCATGCCCTGGTATATCCGTCCGATGGTGAAGAGAAGTTCGCTCTCGGCACTTCTTTGCTTCAGCTCTTGGGCGAGGGAGATGGCTTCGGTGGAGATACTGATACCTTCTTCGTATCGGTTCAGGCGGTCGAGGGTGGAAGACAATTGTGAGAGCAGACGCAGCCGGCGTGCAGGTACCAGTCGCACGGAGTCGCTCTGCAAGGCACGCCGCAGGCAACGTTCTTTAAGGACGTACATGGCCTGGCTTTCGTACACCATGCTGCGCAGGATGTCGATGTGGAACGCAGGCATGGAGGGGAGGCGGCGTTTTTCGGCCTCGTCGAGCAGGTGGAGGGCACTATCGGGCGCAGATATGTATATGCTTCGGATGTATTTTTCTGTCAGCAGACTGTCCGGAACGGTGCTTGCTCCGGAAGCCAGGGCAGGCGTAAAAGCCGGTAAAATGCACGCCAATACGAGGATGGAGGTGCGGAAATAGTAGGTGATTTGCATATTATTTTGGCATTTGTCGCGGTAAAGGTAGGCATTTATCGGGTAATATTTGCTTGCATTCCTTTATAATCTACCCGGAATAATGTACATTTGCCCGACAAATTGTTTATTGACCTATATGAAACATTCTATATTATCCCTTATACTGTTTGCATGGGGAGTGCAGGCCTATCCGCAAGCGGGTGGGGATGTGCAATCTCAGGCAACGTTCACTCCTCCTTTCGATTTCCCTATTGTGTTCTCCGGTAATTTCGGTGAAATACGTGCCAATCATTTCCACGGCGGACTCGACTTCAAGACGGGCGGTACCATCGGTAAACCCGTGCGGGCGCTGGCCGACGGATACATTTCGCGTATCCGTGTCACTCATGGTTCGGGCTATGTGCTCGATGTGGCATATAATAACGGGTATAAAACAATCAACCGCCACCTCAGCGCTTTTGTGGGCGACATAGCCCGCCGGGTAGAAGATTTGCAGTACGAAAAGGAGACATGGGAAGTAGAGATTATCCCCGAACCGGGCGAATATATCGTCAAGGCCGGGCAGGTTATCGCTCTGAGCGGTAATACCGGATATTCCTTTGGCCCTCACCTGCATCTTGATGTGTTTGAGGCAGATACGGATGACTACGTGGACCCTTTGCCCTTCTTCAAGAAGAAAGTGAAGGACAACACCGCCCCGCGTGCCGAAGGCATCATGCTGTTTCCGCAACCCGGCAAGGGAATGGTGGACGGAACCCAGAAGCGTCAGGCTTTTCCTCTCAGCCCTAAACAGCCGATCACTGCCTGGGGACTGATAGGAGCGGGCATCCGTGCATACGACTATATGGATGGCGTGCGCAACCGTTACGGTGTGCACACGGTTATCCTGGAAGTGGACAGCGTGGAAGTGTTCCGCAGTGTGGTGGATCGCTTCTCGGAGAACGAGAACCGCATGATTAACTCGTGGACATACGGGCAATATATGAAATCGTTCATCGAACCGGGAAATACATTGCGGATGTTGCATGCTTCAAATGATAACCGGGGACTGATTGATATCAACGAAGAGCGTCCGTACCGCTTTGTCTACACCTTGAAGGATGCCCTGGGAAACACTTCGAAAGTACGCTTCATCGTGCATGGAAAGCGGGCGGAGATAGCTCCTGTGGAACATCGGGAGAAGTACATCTTCCGCTGGGACAAGGTGAACTATCTACAGGAACCCGGTCTGTCGCTGGTGATTCCTCGCGGGATGCTGTATGACGACGCGTACCTGAATTATGCCGTGCGTGCAGATAGCGAGGACGTTGCCTTTACTTATCAGTTGAATGACACACGCATCCCTTTGCATGGCCGTTGCGAGTTGAGCATCGGCTTGCGTCGCCGCCCGTTGGAAGATACCACGAAGTATTACGTGGCAGGTGTGAACAATCGCGGTAAAAAATACAGCATAGGTGGCAAGTACGAGGATGGTTTCATGAAGACAACCATCCGGGAGTTGGGTACCTATACCATTGCCATCGATACCGTGCCTCCTGAAATCACTCCGCTGAACCCGCAACAGTGGGGACGCACGGGACGCATTACGTTCAAGGTGAAGGATAAAGAAACCGGCATAAGCAGTTATCGCGGCACCATCGACGGGAAGTATGCCTTGTTTGGCAAACCTAATTCCATCAGTGGGAACCTGGTCTATGAGATTGACCCTAAACGGGTGGAACGGGGTAAGCATGTGGTGGAAATCACCGTGACGGATGGTTGCGGCAACCGGGCAACAGAACAGTTTACGTTCGTCTGGTAAACAAGTCTGTATATATGTGACACATGAATTAATAATTTAAATAGCTAAAGTATGAAAAGCAAAAGACTGACTCTTTCCGTCTTATTTGTGGCTGTTGCAGTAGTGAATGCACTGGCTTGTACCAACCTTATTGTTGGTAAGAATGCCTCCACGGACGGTTCTACAATCGTTTCTTATTCTGCCGACTCTTACGGGTTGTTCGGCGAGTTATATCATTATCCTGCGGGCATACATAAGAAAGGTACCCTGATGGATGTGCATGAGTGGGACACCGGCAAGTATCTGGGACAGATTGAGCAGGCACGCCAGACGTACAACGTCATCGGCAATATCAACGAATTCCAGCTTACCATTGCTGAAACCACTTTCGGAGGTCGTCCGGAACTGGTAGATACCACCGGTATCATCGACTACGGAAGCTTGATTTATCTCGGTCTGCAACGTGCCCGTACCGCCCGTGAAGCTATCAAGGTGATGACTGACCTTGTACAGGAATATGGCTATTACAGCAGTGGCGAGTCTTTCACTATCGCTGATCCGAACGAGATCTGGATTATGGAGATGATTGGCAAAGGCCCCGGTGTGCGTGGTGCCGTGTGGGTGGCTGTGCGCATCCCTGATGATTGCATCTCGGCACATGCCAACCAGTCGCGCATCCACCAGTTCGATATGAATGATAAGAACAACTGTATGTATTCTTCCGATGTCATCTCTTTTGCCCGCGAAAAAGGTTACTTCAACGGTGTGAACAAGGATTTCAGCTTTGCTGATGCATACGCTCCTCTGGATTTCGGTGCACGCCGTTACTGCGAAGCCCGCGTATGGAGTTACTTCAATATGTTTACCGACCGTGGTGAGGAATTCCTTCCTTATATAGAAGGTAAAACCAATCAGCCCATGCCTCTCTATTTGAAAGCCAACCGCAAAATTTCCGTACAGGATGTGAAGAATGCCATGCGCGACCATTACGAAGGTACTCCGCTGGATATCAGCAAAGATTTTGGTGCCGGTCCTTATCACACCCCTTACCGTCTTTCTCCGCTGTCCTTCAAGGTGAACGACCAGGAATATTTCAACGAACGTCCCATCTCTACCCAGCAGTCAGGTTTCGTTTTCGTATCTCAGATGCGCTCTACCATGCCCGATGCTATCGGTGGCGTGCTGTGGTTCGGTACGGATGATGCCAACATGACTGTTTTCACCCCTGTATATTGCTGTACTGATAAAGTGCCTGTATGCTACTCTCGTGTAGATGGTGCCGACTATATCACCTTCTCCTGGAATTCTTCTTTCTGGATTTTCAACTGGGTGGCGAACATGGTTTATCCCCGCTACGACCTGATGATTGGCGATGTACGTGCAAGCCAGTCGGAGATGGAAACTACTTTCAATGATGCACAGGAAGGAATCGAATCGGCTGCATCCAAACTCTATTCCAAAGATCCTGCCCAGGCAAAAGCATTCCTGACTAACTATACGAATATGACCGCGCAGAGTACGCTCGATACCTGGAAACGTCTCGGCGAATTCCTTATCGTAAAATACAATGACGGTGTGGTGAAACGTATGAAAGACGGTAAGTTTGAACGTAATGCTATCGGTCAACCGGCAGGTGTGATACGTCCCGGATATCCGAAAGAGTTTCTGGAAGAATACGTGAAACAAACCGGTGATCGCTATAAGATGCCGGAGTAACACCCTGTTGCAGGCTTTGTAGATTTCGCAGGAACAATAAGAAGCCTGTGAAATCTGTACAAAGCAGTGTAAATCTTTAATGGAAAAGTAGGATATTTGAACTTATTCGCCTACATTTGTGTCTTACAACTAATAGATATATTTTAACCTCTAAAATAACAATAATTGTATGGAAAATCAGGAACTTATCAAGCAGGTAACTGAGAAAGCCCAGATGTGGCTCACCCCGGCATACGATGCCGAAACTCAGGCTGAAGTAAAACGCATGTTGGAAAACGAAGATAAAACTGAGTTGATAGATTGTTTCTATAAGGATTTGGAATTCGGTACGGGTGGCCTGCGCGGCATCATGGGTGCTGGAACCAATCGCATGAATATCTATACCGTAGGCGCTGCAACACAGGGGCTTTCCAACTATCTGAATAAGTGTTTCAAGGACAAAGAGCAGATTTCCGTAGTGGTAGGTTATGACTGCCGTAACAATAGCGACAAATTCGCTAAAATCTCTGCCGACATCTTCTCTGCAAACGGCATCAAAGTATATCTTTTCGATGATTTGCGTCCTACACCAGAAGTTTCATTCGCTATCCGTCACTTCGGATGCCAGAGCGGTATCAATATCACTGCCAGCCACAATCCGAGAGAATATAACGGTTACAAGGCTTATTGGGATGATGGTGCTCAAGTACTTGCTCCGCACGATACCGCTATCATCGATGAAGTAAACAAGGTGACTGTTGCCGACATCAAATTTGAAGGTAACAAAGACCTGATTCAGATCATTGGTGCTGATGTAGATAAGGTTTATCTGGATATGGTTCATTCTATTTCTATAGATCCGGAAGTTATCAAGCGTCAGAAAGATCTCAGCATAGTTTATACTCCTCTGCATGGTGCAGGTCGTGTGCTTATTCCTTCTTCTCTGAAAGAATGGGGATTTGAGAATGTAAATTGCGTACCCGAACAGATGGTGAAGGACGGTAATTTCCCGACTGTGGTATCTCCGAACCCTGAAAATGCTGAGGCGCTTTCTATGGCTATCGCATTGGCGAAGAAACTTGATGCCGACATCGTAATGGCGAGCGATCCGGATGCTGACCGTGTGGGTATGGCTTGCAAAGATGATAAGGGCGAGTGGGTGCTTATCAATGGTAACCAGACTTGTCTGATCTTCTTGTATTACATCATCAAGAACCGTATTGCAATGGGCAAGATGCAGCCCAACGACTTCATCGTGAAGACCATTGTAACGACTGAACTGATTAAGGCTGTCGCTGATAAGAATAAGATTGAAATGCGTGATTGCTACACCGGTTTCAAATGGATTGCACGTGAAATTCGTTTGAGCGAAGGCAAGCAGCAATATATTGGTGGTGGTGAAGAAAGTTACGGCTTCCTGGCAGAAGATTTTGTTCGGGATAAAGATGCCGTTTCTGCCTGTTCATTGTTGGCTGAGATCTGTGCCTGGGCTAAGGATCAGGGCAAGACGCTGTATGATGTGCTGATGGATATCTATGTAGAGTATGGTTTCTCTAAAGAAACGACTGTAAACGTAGTGAAACCCGGTAAGAGCGGTGCGGATGAAATCAAAGCCATGATGGATAACTTCCGTGCTAACCCGCCGAAAGAAATCGGAGGTTCACCTGTCAAATTGATCAAGGATTATAAGACATTGAAGATGATCGATGCTCAAGGAAATGCTGTTGATCTGGATATGCCGGAGACTTCAAATGTTCTTCAGTATTTCACGGAAGATGGTACAAAGATTTCTGTTCGTCCGTCGGGTACAGAACCGAAAATCAAGTTCTATATCGAGGTGAAGGGCGAAATGGGTTGCCCGAAATGCTACGCCAGTGCGGATGCAGAAGCAGAAGAAAAGGTGGTGGCTGTTCGTAAGTCACTCGGTATCTAAAGATAAACTGCTGTAAGGCAGAAGGAAAGGTGTAATCCTGCGAAGGGTTGCACCTTTTTTGTTTTTTGCCGGGCAGTGTGTGCTTTCTTTCCGGATTAAGGTTCTTTTACTTTCTTTAAGTCATTCCTCTAATCATTCTCTGTTAAATGCCGTTCTATAAGCAACATCTAAACCTAAACTAAAATAGTTATGAAAGATCTTGTTGCCGGCATTAAGTATGATGCCGCTAAAGTGATTGAACAGGCCGTAGGGCCAAGTAAAGAATTCTGCATGGGTTACATGAACCCCGGTGCTCCGAATGGTCAGGGATACATCTCTACCATGAAACTCTCAGTGGGCACAGTCGATGTAAAAGACCTTGACGTAGTTACCGAAAACATTGTTTCGTATGACCGTTGCGAAAAGAACGATGCCTATATCGGACAAATCAATATGCTGACCGTATCTTCTTTCTGTGGTCAGAACGGTGCTGTATGGGGATACGACCTCGCTGTACACGAAGATATTGCTACAGGTAAGGAGAAACCCATGTACATGCAGGAACAACCGGATGGAAAACCCGCTATTCCCGTATATAATGCCCGCCCATTGCTGGAAGCAAGCGAACGCCTCTTCGGACGTGAGGGCCAGCGACGCTTCCCACCCATGCCGGGAGCACACGTCATCTGCGCCAACAAGGATGTGACAGCCCGCGGACCTGTGTGGGTATGGTCGGCCATTGGCATCGCTATCCTGAAAAATCGTAGTGACGGCTCTTGCCTCTTCATCGAGGATGCCAACACGTATGGCGATGATAGTACTACCGAAGCCGAAATCATAGGTTTCCTGGAAGGCTCACTCCGTAAAGTAACTAACAGTATTGTGCTGTGTGGACAAGACCAGTCGGTAGAGTACGACCGCATTTACGTAGGCTACAAGTACACTTTCGTAGAACCGAATCAAGTGGGTTGCGCGTTGACTTGCGCCCCGTACATTTATCTGGCTCAGAATGCCATTCCCGAAGGAATGAAAGCTGCCGACCTAAAAGGCATGCCTATCGACGAGTGGGAAAAGAAGCTGGGACTTGAGCACCTGACAATGATTGAATAATAAGACCTAACCTAGACTTTACCTATATAAATATTTTTATCATGGATGAAATGAAAGGGACACGTTATCCCATTTTCGGATTTGTAACAGGTGGTACAGGCGCTTTTAATGACGGTATTCCACCTCAGCCTTATGAAACCTTTGCCTATGACCTCGCCTTGCACGAAGCCGGAATTGAAAACTTTAATGTAATTCCTTACACCTCTGTTATGCCGCCCGAAATACGTGGCAACCTGGTGACCATTACCCCGGAGATGAATCAGAAATTCCATTATCTGCCTTTCCGTCCCGACATTAAAGACCAGTTTCATCATGGAGCAGTGCTGGAAGTGATTGTCGCCGGATCGGGTGCCAACTATGTCGAACATAAAGCAATTGCTACCGGCGTGGGCATCGTATGGGCAAAGAAGAACGGTAAGTTTGTGGGAGGTTTTGCTGCCGAGTATGTGCAGTATTACGACTCAAAGATTGATGATGAAATAGCGGGTGCAGAAGCACGCATGTGGTTGAATAAGTCGTTGAATCATGAACTCTCCATGCGTGGCATGGAACAGGACGGTGATAAGGAGTTATTCCATAATTTCATCAATATACCTTCCGATAATCCGTTTGCATACTGTCTGACGGCTATCGGTTTCCTGAACTTTGGTTATGCACCATTAGCTAAATAAGTGATATGGCGGATACTTCAAAGAAATTAGGATTGGGCGGACTCGTCGCTATCGTCTTCGGTTCCATGATTGGTGGAGGTATTTTCAATATCTCGCAAAACATGGCACAAGGAGCGGGGTTAGGGGCCACTCTTATCTCCTGGGTCATTTCGGGAGTGGGAGTATTGTTCCTTGTGCTCAACTTCAAGGTGTTGGCCGATGCCCGTCCTGATCTCAATGCAGGTATCTATCAGTACGCAAAAGAGGGTTTTGGCAATTATGTGGGATTTAACATTGCCTGGGGATACTGGCTGTGTGCAGCTATGGGTAACGTGGCGTTTGCTGTGATGCTCAATGACTCGTTCGGTGAGTTTCTCCCTGTGCTGCTTCATCATGGCTGGCAGACGGTGGTGTTTGGATCGTTCTTCATTTGGGCCATGTATTTCATTGTGGCAAGAGGTGTGAAAGCTGCTGCTGCTCTGAATACAATAGTCACTATCGTGAAGTTCGCGGCGTTGATATTAATTGTCATTATCCTCTTTATTTTCTTTAAAATAGGCGCGCTGAGTTTTGATTTCTGGGGACATACGCCTGACTTGGGATCCATAGGAGCACAGGTGAAGAGTACCATGCTTGTCACCCTTTGGTGTTTCATCGGTGTGGAGGGTGCCGTGGTGATGTCTGCCCATGCCCGCAACAGTAAAGATGTGGGTAAGGCGGGTGTTATCGGCTTTCTGCTGGCGTTGGTGCTTTATGCATTAATCAGCGTTTTGTCCTATGGTATCATGCACCAGCCTGAACTGGCAAAGTTGGATGACCCGTCCGTGGCATACGTGCTGAAACATGCGGTGGGCGACTGGGCTTATACCTTTGTGGTGCTCAGTGTCATAGTCTCTGTTATTGGTGGTTGGATTGCCTGGACGTTGATGTGTGCGCAAGTACCCTATACGGCTGCTCAGGTAAAGATATTGCCGAAGTCATTCCTACGTGAGAATAAGAAGTCGACACCTATTTATGCCTTGCTGATATCCAGTATCATCATGCAGGTGTTTATGGTGATGGTTGCTATGGCAAAGTCGGTTTACGATGCCGCTATCGACATTACCGGTGTCATGATCCTTCCCGCTTATCTGTTCTGCGGAATCTATCTGGTGAAAGCCAGCTTTATGAAAGGGGAACTGAGCACAACAGATCCGAAGAAGATTGGTCAATACCGCTTTATCGGTATCGTGTCTTCTTTATTCTGCCTTTGGTTGCTCTATGCAGGTGGATTGTTGCTTTTGCTTGTGACGTCCATTTTCTATTTGGTGGGTATCTATTTCTATGTAGTGGCACGCAAACAGAACCGGGCGCAGGGGGAACCAATCTTCTCTCATGCTGAACGTTGGCTGGCACTGGCCATTGCGGTTTGCTCCGTAATAGCGGTGATACTGTTGATTGAGGGAAAGGTGGGACTCTGATCATTTAAAATTGAAGAATTAAGAGTTAAAAGTTGTCGGCTGCCGGGAGGCAGTTGCCGATAGAGATAAAATACAGATTGCGGTTGCACGCGATTGGTTGATGTGAATGAGAGTCGTTTCATTCGTAGTTGTTCGTTTGTTGAGTGCGTGTCCTCCGCAATCTGTTCTTATTTCATTTATCTCTCTCCTTTTAACTTTTTAATTCTTCTTTTTGATTTAGCCACCAGTCTATCATTTTCCGTGCGATACTTAGTTTACGTGGTATTTCCGGAAGGTTCTCTTTGGAGTAGAAAGCACCGGCACTGAGTTCGTCTTTCTGTAGTTTGATTTCTCCGTCTTCATAATCGGCAATGAAACCTACCATTAATCCGCTGGGATAGGGCCAAGGCTGATTTCCGAAATAAGTGATGTTTTTCACTTTTAATCCCGTTTCTTCCATTACTTCCCGTTCTACACATTGTTCCAGCGTTTCTCCGGGTTCAAGGAATCCCGCTACCAGTCCGTAGAATGTTCCGCGGAAGTTGCGTGCATGCACCAGCAAAAGTTCTTCTCCACGGCGTATCAGTACGATGATAGCGGTAGAAATGGGTGGATATATTTCGTAGGCACACGAAGGGCACTTTTTCATGATAGCTGTTTGTTGTTCCGTAGGCGTGCCACATACCGGACAAAAGCGACTGTGCTGATCCCAATACAATATCTGATAAGCCTTTCCGGCAGCTTTGTAGTCATCCAGGGTGATGTATTCGTAAGAGCCTCGCAGGTTGACCATGATCCAGTCTTCAGTTTCCTCAACAAGTTGTTCGATGTCGAATGCGTGCACCATTTCATCCGTAGGCAGAAATACTTCATGAATAGTGCTACCTGTACCGGGTTTCAACGGTGGTTCCGTACCATAAGGTACACTGTATTTAATCTCTCCTTTTTCTGTTCTTTCTTTTTTCAGCAGCAGTTGGTCCTTAAAGAAGACGAACCACTGCGTAGGGTTTTGATCTAGTTCTTTCATTTTCCTTCTTCATTTTTGATGTATACTACATTTCTGCCTGTTCCGCGTCGGCGCAGGACGCCTTCAGTGATAAATGCATTCAACTCGTTCATGGCAGTTCGCTCTCCGCTACCGGTCAGCCTGATGTATTCTCTCCGTGAGACGCAGATATTTTTATCGAGAAATGTGAGCAATGCTTCTTTTTTCTTTTCGATATTGATGTCTCCCTTTGAAGGACGGGTAGGTGACTGGATACGTTCTAAGGTCATTTGAGTTCTCATTTTCTTTTTGAACGCCTTGCTAGTGCGCAGACACACATTTTTAAAGACGATTGATTCTGCACGTATCTTTTTCTCCGGTGTGGCTTCTCGCAGACATTTCAAGGAAGTGCTAAGGAAACCGAGTTCTCCTAATTCTACGATATTACCGTCCGATAGCAATTCGCACAATTCGTCCGTAATACCCTGTAGAGCTCCTTCCAACAGGGCGTACGGAAGGTGTTGGAGCATAGCTACTTGTTTCAGAAACTCTTTGGTGGTGTACGTTTTTTTAGGATAGATACGGGCGTGAAGCGCTTTTTCTGCTTTTTTTCCTTTCGGAGCGGGCGTTTCGTAAAGATCATAATATGCACTCATAAGCTTTTGAGTTAAAGGGTTAATGATGTTGTTTTTACGAAGTGCATAAATATATTCTTGTTCTTTCAGTAATTAAATTCTTTAGTTCTGACGAATTAATATTGCATTCGCATGAATTTATTTGTGCAACAAGTATAACTCTTTCATGCAATATTTGTATATGTTTCGTGCAACAAATGTTGCATGAAAAAATCACATCCTTTGCATGAGAAAATTTTAGCATGCAAAGGTATAAATAATAGTGAAACGATGGAGAGTTTTCAGGAAAAGAATTAATAATTGTGCATGGTGTTGAAAGTGTAGTAGGGGCAAGGCATAAAAAATCCCCCGTTAAAGGACGAGGGAACCTAATGTTTTCACAACGGAATAATCCTTATTGTGATTTTCTTTCATTTTAGTACGACAAAGATAGGAAATAAAAATGGTATAATCTATACTTCTGATATTTATTTTTTCTACTTTTGTGAATATGAACTTTAAAACATGATATTATGAAAAAAGTAACACTGGGTTTGGATCTGGGAACCAATAGTGTGGGATGGTCTGTCATAAATTCGATAATTACCAAACAAAGTGAAAAAATATGGTTAGAGATGGCTGGCAGTCGAATAATTCCTATGGATGCTGCTATATTGGGAGACTTTGACAGGGGAAATTCCACTTCACAGACGGCAGAAAGAACTCGTCTCCGCGGGATAAGACGTTTGCGTGAAAGATGTTTGTTGAGGCGTGAACGATTGCACAAAGTATTGCACATATTAGAATTTTTGCCGGAACATTATTCTGAGCAGATAAGCTGGGATAAACATCCAGGACAATTTATGAATCTGACAGAGCCTAAATTGGCCTGGAAGAGGAGTGAAACTGGAAAATATGAATTCATCTTTCAGGCCGCTTTTAACGAGATGCTGGCTGATTTTGCACAACATCAGCCAACATTAGTGGCAAATGGTAAAAAAGTGCCTTATGACTGGACTATATATTATTTAAGAAAAAAGGCTCTGACAGAGAAAATAACTCAACAAGAATTAGCGTGGATTTTATTAAATTTCAATCAGAAACGTGGATATTACCAACTGAGAGGTGAAGAGGAAGAAGAAAAATCCAATAAGCAGGTTGAATATTATGCTTTGAAAGTAGTGTGTGTGGAGGCAACGGACGAGAAAAAGGGAAAAGATACCTGGTATAATGTACATTTGGAAAATGGATGGATTTATCGTCGGTCAAGTAATGTCCCATTAGATTGGGAGGGCAAAATTAAGGAGTTTATTGTGACAACAGATCTGAATGAAGATGGAACTCCTAAAGTTGATAAACAAGGTGAGGTTAAACGTTCGTTCCGTGCCCCAAAGGAAGATGATTGGACACTGATAAAGAAGAAAACAGAAGCGGATGTGGCCGATAGTCGTAAGACTGTGGGCTGGTATATCTACGATATATTACTGCAAAAACCTCAGCAGAAGATAAGAGGAAAGTTAGTACGTACTATAGAACGTAAATTTTATAAAGAAGAGCTAAAGCAGATATTAGAAAAACAGTCTGTTTTCCATACTGAATTGCAAGACCGTGATTTATATAAGAAATGTCTTGAATGTTTATATCCGCAAAATGATGCACACAAGCGCAACATCGCTAATCGTGATTTTGTGTATATGTTTACAGAAGATATTCTTTTTTATCAGCGTCCATTGAAGAGTAAGAAATCGTTGATTGACGATTGCCCTTATGAGAAGAATGAATATGTGGACAAGGAGACTGGTGAAATAAAGCATGCGTCATTAAAGTGTATAGCTAAGTCGCATCCATTATTTCAAGAGTTTCGTTTGTGGCATTTTCTATCGAATATCAGGATTTATCAAAAAGAAAGGCAGCAAGGAGACAGATTGTTGACTGATGTGGATGTGACTAGTGAATTTTTGAATACAGAGGAAGATTGTGTAGCTTTATTTGAATGGTTGAATGAACGTAAGGAAATTGACCAGAAGAATTTTCTGAAATATCCTCAGTTTAATCTGAAAAATAAAGCAGTCAACTATCGTTGGAATTATGTGGAAGATAAAATGTATCCTTGCAATGAAACAAGATATTTAATAAAATCCCGATTAGACAAAGCAGATGTCTTCTCCGGAGACTTTATTTTATCTGCAGAAAATGAGATGGCTCTGTGGCATATACTATATTCAGTCAGTGATAAAGTTGAATTAGAGAAGGCTTTAGCCACATTTGCAACTAAGCATGCTTTAGATAAGGTCGCTTTCGTTGAAACCTTTAAGAAAGCGCCTCCATTTGAAAAAGAGTATGGAGCTTATTCTGCCAAAGCTATAAAGAAACTGTTGCCATTGATGCGAATGGGAAAATACTGGAGTGCAGATGCTATTGATGAAACGACTAGAGAGCGTATAGACAAAATCGTAACGGGCGAATATGATGAAAAGATTCATAATAAAGTTCGTGAGAAATCTATACATTTGCAGAGTGTTGATGACTTCAGAGGTTTACCTTTATGGTTGGTTTGTTATGTTGTATATGGGCGGCATTCTGAAGTGAAGGACATCGCTAAATGGGAAATGCCATCTGATATAGACGCTTATTTGAAAGCATTCAAGCAGCATTCTTTGCGTAATCCGATAGTAGAGCAAATCATAGTGGAAACACTACGTGTGGTCCGTGATATTTGGAAGCGTGTAGGGACTATTGATGAAATTCATGTGGAGTTAGGGCGCGAAATGAAAAATACAGCAAAGGATAGGGCAAAAATGACGATGCAAGTTTTGGAAAATGAAAATGCTAATCTTCGCATCAAGGCATTATTGACGGAATTTGTGAATCCCGAATATAACATTGAAAATGTGCGTCCCTATTCACCAAGTCAGCAGGAGTTGTTACGTATTTATGAAGATGGAATATTAAATTATGTAGCGGATATCCCGGAAGATATTGAGAATTTCCTGAAAAAACTGAAAGACAGTAAATCTCCTTCAAAATCAGAATTTATGCGATATAAACTATGGTTGGAGCAGAAATATCGTTCTCCTTATACAGGAGAAATTATTCCTCTTGCCAAACTGTTTACACCGGCTTATGAGATAGAACATATAATTCCCCAATCTCGTTTCTTTGATGATTCGTTCAGCAATAAAGTAATTTGCGAATCAGAAGTGAATAAGTTGAAAGATAAATACTTGGGATATGAGTTTATAAAAGAGCATCATGGACGAAAAGTCGAATTGAATTTCGGTAAAGTCGTTACGATTTTTTCTGTTGAGGCTTATGAACAGTTTGTGAAGGAACATTATTCGAAATCGAGGGCTAAGATGAAAAAGCTGCTGATGGATGATATACCGGAAGAGTTTATCAAACGCCAGTTAAATGATAGCCGTTATATTAGTAAGGTAATTAAAACTTTACTTTCCAATGTTGTCCGTGAGAAAAACAAGGATGGCGAGTATGAACAGGAAGCAATCTCAAAGAATGTGGTGGTTTGTACGGGTAGCGTTACGGATAGATTGAAGAAGGATTGGGGATTGAATGATGTTTGGAATAGTATTGTTTCTTCCCGATTCGAACGTTTAAACCAATTAAAAGATACCCAATGCTTCGGACACTGGGAATGTAAGGATGGAAAACGCTTTTTTCAGATTGAACTGCCGCTGGAACTTCAAAAGGGATTTAGTAAAAAGCGTATTGACCATCGTCATCATGCGATGGATGCTATCGTTATAGCTTGTGCCTCACGAAATCACATTAACTATTTAAATAATGAGTCAGCAAGGAAGGATGCTGAAATAACTCGGCGTGATTTACAAAGATTATTGTGTGATAAATATAAGACGGATGATAATGGAAACTATAAATGGATGATCAAGAAACCGTGGGATACATTTACACAAGATGTGCAGGCTGTTTTGAATGATATTGTGGTAAGCTTTAAGCAGAATATTCGGGTGATAAACAAGAGTACTAATTATTATCAGTCTTATGATGAAAAAGGTAAGAAGACGTTATTAGCACAAACTAAAGGGGATAATTGGGCGATAAGGAAGCCTATGCATAAAGACACGGTATTCGGTAGAGTGAATCTTCGAAAAGTAAAGGAGGTACGATTGTCTGTGGCTTTGGACACTCCTGAAATGATTGTAGATAAAAAATTAAAAGCGAAGATATTGCAGCTCTTTTCTTATAACTATGATAAAAAACGTATTGAGAAGTATTTTAAAGAAAATACAGCTCTTTGGAAAGATTTGAATCTGACAAAAATAGCTATTTACTATTTTACAGATAATTCTTCGGAACCATTGGTAGCTGTGCGCAAAGCTTTGGATACAAGTTTTACAGAGAAAAAAATTATTGAATCCATTACAGATACTGGAATTCAGAAAATATTATTGAAACATTTGGAGTCTAAAGAAGGAAAAGCGGATTTAGCTTTTTCTCCTGATGGCATTGACGAAATGAATAGGAATCTGGAATTTCTGAATAATGGTAAACCTCATCAACCTATTTATAAAGTAAGGGTTTACGAACCACGTGGTAATAAATATAGTGTGGGTGAGACAGGACAGAAATCAACTAAATTTGTAGAAGCAGCTAAGGGTACGAATTTATTTTTTGCTGTCTATGCTGTGGGAGATGGAAAGAGAGTGTATGAAACAATTCCTTTGAATATTGTAATTGAACGTGAAAAGCAAGGCTATACTCCTGTTCCGGAGAAAAATGAGGCTGGAAATAAATTGTTGTTCTGGTTGTCACCGAATGACTTGGTTTATGTGCCTACAGAGGAAGAATTGGAGCGGGGTAGGATTGAGGAACCGATAGATAGGAAAAGGATATATAAAGTTGTTAGTTTTACAGGAAATCGTTTATATGGAGTTCCTTATGCAATTGCAAATATGATAGTTGACAAGGTAGAATATTTCTCTTTAAATAAAGTTGAGATTACAGATAGTAAAGAATCAATTAAAGAGAAATGTATTCCTTTAAAAGTGGATAGGTTGGGTAATATAATAAAGATTGGAACTTTAAAATGAGTATACTTTTTGTGAAAAAAAACATTTGGTTTGGAATAGAAAAGAGTTCTTTGTTGATGTAATAGGTCTATTGACTGACAGAGTCAATTTTACAGATTGTAAAAAACAGAATAGAAAATGGTAAATGTTCTGGGGACAACTTGTCCCCAGGTAGAAATAATCATAGAAGGGTTCTTGCTGTTAATATCAAAGCTCTATTTAGTAACTCCAATTAGTTGATATTTACAAACGAATAATATGCATCAATTGCCATTTGAAGTAGATGATGAGTGGTAATCATTAAAATAGAAATACTATGATTAAAAAGACATTTTATTTTGGAAATCCGGTTTATTTATCTTTAAAAAATGCGCAGTTAGTGATAAAATTACCGGAAGTGGTAAAGAATGGAATTTTACCAGAAGGATTTAAACAGAAGTCAGAAGTGACTAAGCCAATAGAAGATATTGGTGTAGTGGTGTTGGATAATAAACAGATAACTATTACTTCGGGAGTATTAGAGGCTCTGCTTGAAAATAATTGTGCTATTATTACTTGTGATAGTAAAAGTATGCCTGTTGGTTTAATGCTTCCTTTGTATGGTAATACAACTCAAAATGAGCGTTTTCGGCAGCAATTGAATGCTTCACTTCCATTAACAAAACAATTATGGCAACAGACTGTCAAGCAGAAAATAGAGAATCAAGCTGCTGTATTGCAGAGATGTTCGGGTGAAGAGATAAAGTGTATGAGGATATGGGCGGCCGATGTGAAGAGTGGAGACCCAGATAACTTGGAAGCTCGTGCCGCAGCTTATTATTGGAAAAATTTATTTGAAATAGAGGGCTTTACAAGAGATAGAGAAGGTATTCCACCTAATAATTTATTGAATTATGGATATGCTATATTACGAGCTGTTGTGGCGCGTGGGTTGGTGGTGAGTGGACTTCTGCCTACATTGGGTATTCATCATCACAATCGGTATAATGCTTATTGTTTGGCTGATGATATAATGGAACCTTACCGGCCGTATGTGGATGACTTGGTTTATGGTATTGTGAAGAGTGGGATAGGTTATGAGGTATTGACAAAAGAGATAAAAGGGCGACTTTTGTCAATTCCAACATTGGATGTTGTCATTTCGGGCAAGCGTAGTCCTTTGATGATAGCGGTGGGGCAAACAACTGCCTCTCTTTACAAATGCTTTAGCGGTGAGTTACGCAGACTATCATATCCTGAGATGTGATGGAACGCTTTAGTGAATATCGCATTATGTGGGTATTAGTATTGTTTGACATGCCTACTGATACTAAAAAGGATAGGAAGGCATATGCCGATTTTAGAAAAAATCTGCAAAAGGATGGTTTTACTATGTTCCAATTTTCTATTTATGTACGTCACTGCGCAAGTAGTGAAAATGCGGATGTACATATAAAAAGAGTTAAATCTTTTTTGCCAGAGTTTGGGCAGATAGGAATCATGTGTATTACAGATAAACAATTTGGCAATATTGAACTTTTTAATGGAAAAAAGGCTCAGGATGCGGGTGCGCCAGGACAACAATTAGAGTTGTTTTAAAATTAAAATCCCGCCAATTAGCGGGATTTTTAGTTGAAAACAGCTTGTTTTTTATAATTCTAATTTGCAATGTAATGGATTGATTATTAGATTGTAATAGGGGATCTGCTGTTTCTAATGGTTCAAAGATACTAAAATGAAAGCAAATCACAACCCTTTGCAAGCTGGGCGGCTCCGCGTTGCGGCTGTTTCTAATGGTTCAAAGATACTAAAATGAAAGCAAATCACAACTGTACACCATATAAAACGATATGAAAGAGTGCTGTTTCTAATGGTTCAAAGATACTAAAATGAAAGCAAATCACAACACAAATGAAATAGAAATAGCTCCCGGCACCGCTGTTTCTAATGGTTCAAAGATACTAAAATGAAAGCAAATCACAACTCATTGTACCCATATTGCAACGCCATACCTGCTGTTTCTAATGGTTCAAAGATACTAAAATGAAAGCAAATCACAACACTTCAGTGTTATTCTCATTTTTGAGAGTGCTGTTTCTAATGGTTCAAAGATACTAAAATGAAAGCAAATCACAACCAGGGTCTATATACGTTGTTAAGTCTGCAAGCTGTTTCTAATGGTTCAAAGATACTAAAATGAAAGCAAATCACAACCGTCCGTAATGGTGAGGCACAGTGGCAGCGGCTGTTTCTAATGGTTCAAAGATACTAAAATGAAAGCAAATCACAACGTACCCTAAGATAAGCTTGTACCTTGTCAGGCTGTTTCTAATGGTTCAAAGATACTAAAATGAAAGCAAATCACAACTATGAACAGGATAAGACTAGAAGCCAACACGCTGTTTCTAATGGTTCAAAGATACTAAAATGAAAGCAAATCACAACTATTACGGCGAGGGGCTACGAAAGATAAAAGCTGTTTCTAATGGTTCAAAGATACTAAAATGAAAGCAAATCACAACCGTCGAAGTAGCATACGCTACCGTATTTGAGCTGTTTCTAATGGTTCAAAGATACTAAAATGAAAGCAAATCACAACTAACGTAAGTTTCACCGTCTCTTTCAAACCGCTGTTTCTAATGGTTCAAAGATACTAAAATGAAAGCAAATCACAACACTATCTGAATGGGTATGATGAAAATCTGAGCTGTTTCTAATGGTTCAAAGATACTAAAATGAAAGCAAATCACAACAAACTTTTGTGAGTAAAACATGATTAGAGTGCTGTTTCTAATGGTTCAAAGATACTAAAATGAAAGCAAATCACAACAAGTATCGAAGAACAGCAAAAAATGACAAAGCTGTTTCTAATGGTTCAAAGATACTAAAATGAAAGCAAATCACAACTACTATTCATAATTGTTGTTGTGGATTATGGCTGTTTCTAATGGTTCAAAGATACTAAAATGAAAGCAAATCACAACAACCCTGAGCGTAAGATAGGCAGACATGGCGCTGTTTCTAATGATTCAAAGATACTAAAATGAAAGCAAATCACAACCGGCGTGAGATGGCGGAACGATCGGCAGCAGCTGTTTCTAATGGTTCAAAGATACTAAAATGAAAGCAAATCACAACTAAATCAAGGAACTAACCATGTTCTTGTTGGCTGTTTCTAATGGTTCAAAGATACTAAAATGAAAGCAAATCACAACGCGCAGAGCGGGGCGTATTCCTGAACGGCGGCTGTTTCTAATGGTTCAAAGATACTAAAATGAAAGCAAATCACAACTACTAAAGGTACAGAAACTTACAACAACTGCTGTTTCTAATGGTTCAAAGATACTAAAACAGAAGCAAATAAAAGACTAAATGAGCGATTATAGTGAGGATTGGTAAAACTTTTTGTAAGTTATGAGAACATAGGGTATATTATATTCTAAGCTGGTTTTTGTATTATATTCTGTTATCATTACTTGAAATAAATAATTTTAGGGGCGAAAGCTCAGATGAAAGATCATATTTTATTTGTTCTTCGTCTTTTACTTGATTTTTCCTTAAAAGTTATCTGATTGTTTTTTGGTATGCGATTCTTGCTGTCCCGTTAGATACATACACAACTCCGCAACGGACAAACCCGTTCCGCATGAGCAAGTTTTGCATGATAATATTGTCTTTATGTGTATCCGCACGTAAACTGGGATATTGCTTGGCGCACCAATTTAAACAAATATCACCGATACCTTTATAACTTCCATCAGAGGCAATGCGGTGGATGACGTAATAGGGCTCATCATTCAACCAAGCTCCGTCTTCGATAAGAGCATAAAACGGATCGGGACTCGGAACAAAACAGAATGTTCCGACGATTTTTTTATATTCATCTTCACATACATAGCAATGTCCGTCGGTGATTTCTTTGGCAATCAGTTCACGCTGTGGGTAGCCGTTGATCCACTGGTTACCGTTTCCTACAGATGCCATAAAGTTGCGGGCATAATCGAATATCTCCATCAGGCGGTCTAAGTCTGAAAACTGGCTGGGACGAATTTGTATCATATATGTAAACCTGTTAAGTTGCTTATTCCGGAATACAAAAGTACATGATTATTTTGATAAATGATAATTTACCAGCGTGCATTTCCTAAGCCTGTAAGGCTTTTATCTTACA
>ERZ824598.874-NODE-874-length-43494-cov-31.330878_pt1 | contig 43494 bp, 33 predicted proteins | sample MGYA00519934_ERZ824598 | MGnify/ENA primary metagenome ERZ824598 (study PRJEB31778, sample SAMEA3449177) | human gut metagenome | biome: human gut; feature: human-associated habitat; material: faeces | place: United Kingdom | collected 2010/2012 ...
CCCTTTTCGCGATTGGGTTGGTCGCACTTTCATGCTCCTTCCGCGTGCAGCTTTTGGGGCTTCGCCTAATCCCTTGTTTGCTCCCCCAACTTTCCGTGAAGAACCACAAAAAGGCGCTCCGAGCCATTTTCGCCCGAAGCACCCAATTTCATGATTTGCTTTTCCTTCCCTCCACCCACTGGAACAGCGCCGGATACAGCACAATCGCGAACAGCATCAGCCCGAACATCTCTGCAAAGCCCAGCCAGTGTGCATCCAGCAGCAGATTACCCGCCGCCTTCAGCCCCTTCCGCACCGCCAGCAGCAGCGCTACGCCGACCACGCCGCGAATCATGCGCGCCTTGCCCGCACCCTTTGCATCAAAACCGACAAAGTGCCTCTCCAGCACCCAGCCAAGGCAGAAGCCCATCATCGCCCCCGCCGCCTTGTAGCAGTCCGTCACCATGTCCCACGGGTCAACCAGCAGCGTTCCATCCGGCAGCATATCCATCGGATACGGCTTCACGCTGGTGTAAATCAGCATCGCGGCAGACAGGATGACGCCGATAGTCGCCAGCAGCCAGTCGCGGTTCTTGCCGCCGTCCGCCCAGTTCAGCAAGTATTTTGACAGCAGCAGCACGACCAGCGCAATCATCATCCCAACCAGCACGTCCTGCGGCGTGTGCGCGCCGAGCCAGTTGCGGGCAAACGCCGTCAGCAGCGTCAGCAGCACGCACGGCAGAATCCACCATTTGCTGTACTTTTTCAGGTACGCCGCGATGTTGCCGTAAAAAGACGCTGCCAATGTCGCATGTCCGCTGGGGAACGAGTAGCCCGTTGCCGTTGCCGCCGCTTCCGGAGCGATTTGCAGCCGCGCATCCTGCTTCCACGGGCGATAGACGCACGCGATATTCTTGATGAGCTGCGTCACCATCGTTGCGCCCGCGAAGCACAGCCCCATCCGCTGCCCGGTGCTCTTGTCGATGCACCAGTAGAATGCGACAATAATGACAACCGGCAGCGACCCGGCGGCAAATTCCGAAATGAAGAGCAGCAAGCTGTTGATGAAGTTCGGCGCCTCCGCCCGGAGGTTCTGCAAAAACAGCAGATATTCAAAATCCAACGTTGTTTGACTCCTTTGTTACTTAATGACACTCATGTCCAGCGCCATCTTCGCCCATGCGTCCGAAGCGCCGCTTGCGCCCGTGACTTCCGTGCCGGGCTGATAATCCGGCGTGGTGTACCAGCCGCAGAAGGTCATGTGCGGGTAGGTCGGGGCATCCGGCAAATCCGCCTGATGAATCGCGCTGCCGTTCACATGGTAGGTCGTCTGCGCCGTCGCCATGCCCTCCACCTTGATGCGGTAAGCGGTAATCTTCCCGTTCGTCGCGATGACATAACAATTTTGCAGCTGTGCAGGGTTATCAACGCCGTTTTTGCGCATTTCCGCCAGCAGGATTTCGCTCGTGAACCACGCGGTTTTCGTACCGTCATCATTCTTCTGTATCTCCGCCGCATCCACCAGAATCCACCAGACGCTCTTTTCCGCGCTGTCCAGCACGATTTTGGGCGTACCCGCGCCGGAATAGCGAATGCCAATGCGCGCGCCGTCCGCGAACCACTCCATTTTCGCTTCGAGCTGGATGTAGGAGGAATCCCATTCCTTCTGGCTCGTCAAGCCGTCGGCGTTCGCCCAGAGGATGCTCTCGTCCGCCTCCGCGCGCACTTCCGTCAGCGCACTGCCCCATGCCGTGCTGTTCTTGCCTTCCCACAGCGCGTCCAGCACCTGCGGGTACACCACGCTCGTCGCCTGACTGCGCAGCTTCGGATTCACCGCGCGGCGAATCCAGGCGTGGCACTCACCGCCGGACGTCTGATTGTTCCCATTGTCCCAGATGACAATCGGCACGCCATAGCGCTGGGCATTCTGTGCGACACAGTACGCCCACTTCGCGCGCTCGTCGTGATTGCCATTCGTGTTCGTCGCGCCCGTTTCGCCCATCACGACCGGAATCCCCCGGTCAAGGAAGGTTTCCTTGATGTTCTCGAACACGCGGTTGATTTTCGCGCCATCCTTCTCCGGGTCGAACGTCGTCTGCGTGTCCTGCAGGCAGAAGGTCTGCGGATCATACGAATGCACGGACACGATGATGTTTGCCGCCGCTTCGCCATCCACCGTCGGCAGGGCAATCGCCGCCGTGCCCGCCGGGGAGCTGGTCGCCGCGTAGCCCGGAATCATCAGGCAGCGCTCGGCGTTGCAGCCCTTGGCATCCTTGCGGATGGTGTTCACGAACACTTGGTTGAGGTAGTTGACGGCAGCGTAGCACGCCGCGTTGCCGCCCCACTCATAGTTCGTACCCTGCGCGCGCGGCTCGTTCATGCCCTCGAAAATCACATGCTGGTCAAAGTCGGCGAAGGTGTCCGCAATCTGCCGCCACATTGCCGTCAGCTGCTCGCCGATTTTCTCCGCGTCCGCCGCGAAATTCGGCTCGTTAATCCACGCTTCGTGGTGCACATTGAGGATGACGAACAAGTCCGCCTCGCGCGCCCACTCGACCACTTCGCGGACATGCTGGAGAAAGTCCTCGCGGATGGTGTACGTCCCATCGTCCGAGGTATAGCGGTACCAAGTCACGGGAATGCGGATGGTGTCAAAGCCCGCTTCCTTCACGCGCACCATCAGTTCCGGGGTGATTTTCGCGTTCCCCCACGACTGCTCCTGCGCAGTCACATCCGCGGTATTGCCGCCGGTTGCGTCCAGCGTATTGCCCAGATTCCACCCGAAACCCATCATCTCAACGATTTCCGTCGCTGTTTTGCCTGTCAGCATGTTTGATTCCTCCTCGGCGGCTGCCGGAAGCGTCGGCAGCAGCATGGTCAAGAATAGCGCAATCCATTTTCGCATGTTTTGCATGAATTTTCCTCCTATTGCTTATAGGATTGGATTGTTACACAGGGATTTCGCTCCTTCGGGAGCGACCAAAGGGCTTTCCGATCGCTCTTTGGAAACCTTCGGCGTCCCTTCGGATGTTACAGGTCTGTTATGTTAGTTTTTTAGTTTGTGTGCTTTTGGTTGTTGAGAAATTGCCTTCCCCTTTCGCCGGCGGACGCATCGTCAGGCTGATGCGGTTCGTTTTCGCATCCGCTTCCAGCACCCACACGGTCACGATGTCGCCGACTCGGACGACTTCGCTCGGATGATTCACGCGTCGCTGCGCCATCTGGCTGATATGCACCAAGCCGTCGCGGTGAACGCCGATGTCCACAAACGCGCCGAAGTCGGTCACGTTGCGCACCGTGCCGCGAAGTTCCATGCCGGGCTGCAAGTCCTTCAAATCCATCACGTCGCTGCGCATCAGCACCTGCGGCAGCTCATCACGCGGGTCGCGGCCGGGGCGGGACAGCTCCGCCGCAATGTCGCGCAGGGTCGGTTCGCCCACATTCAGCTGCTTCGCCAGCGCTGCGAACCCCTCCGCATCCGCCAAGGTCAGCAGCTTGCCGACCGCCTCTGCCGGGGTGAGCGAAAAGTGCTTCAAAAGGGCGCGCGCCGCGTCGTAACTCTCCGGGTGAACGCCTGTGTTCTCCATCAAGTCCTTGCCGCCGGGAATGCGCAGGAAGCCTGCGCACTGCTCGAAGGCTTTGGGGCCAAGGCGCGGCACTTTCTTCAGCTGTGCGCGGGTCGTGAACGCGCCGTTTTCCTCGCGGTACGCCACGATGTTCTTCGCGACGGTCGTGTTGATGCCCGCGACGTAACTCAGCAGCGACACGCTCGCCGTATTCACGTCCACGCCGACGCTGTTCACACAGTCCTCGACCACGCCGCCCAGCGCCGCGTCCAGTTCCGCTGCTTTTAGGTCATGCTGATACTGTCCTACGCCAATCGCCTTCGGATCGATTTTGACCAGCTCCGCCAGCGGATCCTGCAGCCGCCGCGCAATCGACACCGCCGAACGCAGACTGACATCAAACTGCGGGAACTCCTCCGCCGCCAGCTTCGACGCGGAATACACCGACGCGCCCGCCTCGCTGACGACCATGTATTTGAGCGCGTCGCCCAGCGCCAGCTCCTTCATCACCTCGACGAAGAACTGCTCTGTCTCGCGCCCCGCCGTGCCGTTGCCAATGGCGACGATGCCGACGTGGTGCTTCTGTATCATCCGCTTGACGGTTTCCTTCGCCTGCGCAACCTTGCCGTGGCTGGGCAGCGGGAAAATGACGCCCGTATCCAGCACGCGCCCGGTTTCGTCCACAACCGCGACCTTGCAGCCCGTGCGGATGCCGGGGTCAAGCCCCATCGCGACCTTTCCTCGCACCGGCGGCTGCATCAGCAGCGGGCGCAGGTTCAGCGCGAACACGCGAATCGCCGCTGCACTCGCCTTGTCGGTCAATTCCGCGCGCAGTTCCGTGTCCAGCGACGGCGCAATCAGCCGCGTATACGCGTCGTCGCATGCCTGCGCGACGTACTTGCACGCCGGACTGCCCGTCTGCTGCACAAAGCCATAGCGCACGAGCTGCTGCGCTTTCTCCTTGTCCACGTCCAGCGCGACTTTGAGGAAGCCCTCCTTCTCCCCGCGGTTCATCGCCAGCACCCGGTGCGACGGCATCAGGCGCAGCGGCTCACGGTGGTCGTAGTACATGCGGTAGGTGCTGTCCTCGTCCTTCGCCGCGACCGTCGCGACCATCGCCGTTTGATGGTAGTACGTTTTGAGCTTCGTTCGGACGGCGGCATCGTCGCTGACGACCTCGGCGATGATATCCATCGCGCCTTGCAGGGCATCCTCCGCCGTTTCGACGCTCTTCTCCGCGTTCACATAGCGCAGGGCGATGGTTTCCGGCGCCATCATGTTCCGCTGCTGGAGCATCAGCGCGTTCGCGAGCGGCTCCAGCCCCTTCTCCTTGGCAATGGACGCGCGGGTGCGGCGCTTCGGGCGGTACGGGCGATAAATATCCTCCAATTGCGCCAATGTCGCGGCAGCATCGAGGTCGCTTTGCAGCTTCTCCGTCCAGACATCTAACTTTTGCAGGCTTTCACTGATTTCCTGCCGACGCGCTTCGAGCGCCCGCAGCGCCGTCAGCCGTTCGCTGATTTCACGCAGCTTCTGGTCATCCAGCGACCCGTGCTGTTCCTTGCGGTAACGCGCGATAAACGGCAGCGTGCAGCCCTCGTCAAGCAGGCGAATGACGGCGTCGATTTGCCACGGGGCGGTTTGGAACTCCTGACAGAGCGTTTGTGTGATAGTCATGTCCTCACCTCAAATAATGATGCCTTCCAAATGATCCACCTCATGCTGAATCACCTGCGCGGTGAAACCAGAGAACCGCTGCACATGCCGCTGCAGCTGCTCATCCTGATATTCCATCAAAATCTGCTGATACCGCAAACACGGGCGCTCGCCGTCCAGCGACAAGCACCCCTCCTGCGCCGCGAAGGGAATCTGGCGATCCGTGATGACCGGGTTGAGCATCACCAGCACGGTTTTCCCCGCCATCACCGCAATGATGCGCTTGCGGACGCCAATCATGTTCGCCGCCATGCCGACACACTCGTGCGCATGGGCGCGCAGGGTATCCGCGAGGTCACGCGCAACGGGCAGATCCTCCGCCGTCGCCATCTGGCTCTTGCAGGACAGGAACATCACATCTCTCACAATCGGCTGAATCATTGCTTCTTCACCACCACGCCGCCAGTTTTCCAGATGCTTCTTTCGGGCACTTCACCACGCACGCAGCTCAGCGGGTAGATTTGGCTCTCCCGCCCGATAACCGTGCCGGGGTTCAGCACGCTGTTGCAGCCGACTTCCACATAGTCGCCAAGCATTGCGCCCATTTTCTTCAAGCCGGTTGCCATGCTTTCGCCTGCGCCGCGAACCGTCACCAGCGTCTTGTCGCTCTTCACGTTGCTGGTAATCGACCCTGCCCCCATGTGGCTGCAATAGCCAAGAATGCTGTCACCGACGTAGTTGTAGTGCGGCGTCTGTACATGGTCGAAAAGAATCACGTTCTTCAGCTCCACAGAGTTGCCGACCACACAGTCTGCCCCTACCAGCGCACTGCCGCGGATGAACGCGCAATGCCGCACTTCCGTCCGCGCGCCGATGATGCAGGGCGCACCCAGATACGCCGTCGGCGCAACCGTCGCGGTTTTGTGCACCCAGACGTGCTCGCTGATTTCGGTGTATTCCGCCGGGTCAAGCGCCGCGCCGATGCGCAGGATTTCCGCCTTGATGCCCGCAAGTGCCTCCCACGGATAGGTAAACTGCCGCAGGTAATCCGCCGCCAAAGTGTGGTTAAGGTCGTAAAGCTGTTCGATTGTCAGCATAATTTGCCTCCTATTTATTATGTTGATTTCTTTTTCGCCCTGCGCCGCCGAATCAGCCAGAGCATGAACATCGCCAGCAGCAGCCCCGCCAACGCGCCCGATGAATCCAGCAGCACATCCTGCCACTTGCCCGTGCGCCCGGCAACGAAAAGCTGATGGATTTCATCCGTCGCGGCATAGAGCGTACATCCCGCCCATGACAGCCAGTGCCAGCGGGCGCGGTAGCTGTCCAGCAGCAGCGTCAGCAGCATTCCCAAGAGCGTGTACTCCAAGAAATGCGCCGTTTTCCGCACGGCAAAATCCACCTGTGCATACAGCTTCCAGTACGCCTGCCCCGTCAGTCCCTGCCGCTGCGCCAGAGAATCCGTAATTGGGCGAGCAATTTTACCGCTGATGCTGCCGGACTGCACGCCTTCCTGTGCCGAGAAACCGAACATCAGCAGCAGCAGGGACAGCGTAATCAGCCAGAGGATAGCACGATAAAGGTGTATTTTCCAGTTCAAGTTTGCTTTCCTTTCCTGCGGCGAAAGTAACGCCGTGCTTGTTTATTTCGCGCTCCACCCCGTCAATTCCTGCCGGATTGCACGGATTCCACGAAAAAAGGGCTGCCCGTTGCAGACAGTCCTTTTGTTGGATTATTTCACGCGCTCGCAGTACACCGCCACGCGTTTTGTGCCGCTGAGGGTGCAGGTCACGAGCGTCAGGTCATAGCCGGAATGGGCAATTTCGTTCGCATCGTTGGGCGAAATCGTGTTTTTCTCCCGCACAACGTAGCGGAAAACGTTATTCTCCATGTCCGTGAAGGTAATGGTTGCGTCCAGCGCCAAGCTGCTCAGCTTGCCAAAGTGGTAGGTGTGAGCAATAATAGCGAGGTTGTCCGCGTAGGCACTGCCGGAATAGCGGCACGGCGACACGCTCAGGTTCTCGTACGACCAGTTGCGCTGCACCGGCACTTTCAGCCCCAGCGACGGGATGGACAGCGTGCCGATGTACTCGTGCCCATTGACCTTCTCGCCCGGCATTTCGATTCCCGGCACGCGCTCGTAGAGCTTGCCCGTCGGCGCGGGCGTGGGTGTCGACGTGGGTTCGGGGGACGGTGTCGGTTCAGGCGTCTCCGTCGGTTCGGGGGATTCCGTCGGCATGGGCGTTTCGGTGATTTCCGGCGTGCTCGTCGGATTTGATGTCTGCGCGGCATCCGGCGTGCTCGTCGGCTTCGGCGGATTCGTCGCATTCCCTGCCGTTGGCGCGTTTGTCGGCTTCGGCGGATTCGTTGCAGTCCCTGCCGTCGGCGTGTTTGTCGGTTTCGGCGGATTCGTCGCAGGATTCGCCGTTAGCGCGCTCGTCGGATTCGGCGGATTCGTTGCATTCTCTGTCGTCGGCGCGCTCGTCGGCTTCGGCGGCTTCGTCGCAGTCCCCGCCGTCGGCGCGTTTGTCGGCTTCGGTGGATTCGTCGCAGTCCCCGCCGTCGGCGCACTCGTCGGCTTCGGCGGATTCGTCGCAGTCCCTGCCGTCGGCGCGTTTGTCGGATTTGATGTCTGCGTGGCATCCGGCGCGCTCGTCGGATTCGGCAGGTTCGTTGTAGGATTCGCCGTTGCGGGCGCATCCGTCACAGGGGTGTTCGTGGCGGTTACGTCATCACGCGGAATGTCAGTCGTCAGTGCGTCAGTTACGGAGGGCGTGGATACTGCCGGCGCATCCGTCGCAGTGGCATCCGCCGTCGGCGCGTCGGTTATCGGCGCATCCGTCGCGGGTGTGTCTGTCGGCATCATCGTCGCGGTGACTACGGGCGGTGCAGCGGTTTGCTGCGATTCCATCTGCCGCTGAATGCGAATCTGCTCCAGCGCCATCAGCGCATCATCCGACTCCTGCTGCGCGCGGCTGGCATCCCACTGGTTGTAGCCCACCAGCGCCAGTGCCGCCAAAATCAGCACCAGCCCCAGCGTCATCAGCAAATTGCCCTTACGGTTCTTCATGCTCTTGGCTCCATTTCCGATGCAGAATCCAGCCAATGACGAACAGAATCATGCCCGCGCCCGCCAGAATCGGCACCGGCCACCACAGCTGCCCCGTTTCGGGAATCGGGGCGGTCGGGGTCGGCGTGACCGTGCGGCGATTGGTAATCACATACACGCCGTTTTCGATGGAATATTCCGGCTCATAGTACACATCAGCCCCCAGAATCTCGTTGAGGGTGTACACATGGTCAGCCGGCAAATCCTTGAAGATATGATGCCAGTTGTTTTCGCTGTTCAGAATCACCGTGTCGATATGCTGACCGTCCTGCATCAGATGAATTTCAATCTGCACAGGGCGATATGTGCCGCGGTTGTCGTCGTCCCACACCTTGACGCACTCAAGGTCAATCAGCGCGGGCGATCGCTCCAGCTTGATGGTGGAGAGGACGTCATACTGCCACTCGTCGTCCACATTGCGCGTCGGCACAGAGGTCAGGAAGGACTGGAAGCTGTACGCCCAGCCGCCGATGATGACCGGCGTGCCGGAAACAAGGTACAGACCGGGGTTGAGTCCCGCGAAGGCAACTCGACCGTTTTCGTCCGTCGTGCCGGTGAAATCAGGCGTTTCGGACGCAGCAAGGGCTTTCATCGCTTCGGACGCAGCTGCCCAGTCCGCCGCGTTCTTCAGCGCGTTAATGTCGATATTCAGGGTGCTGTACGGGCTGCGCAGGGCGAACCGAGCGTCCGCATCCATGTCCGCCACCTGATACAGCTGGAAGGTCACGCCGGGCAGGTGCGCATCATCCTCGTTGTCATCCGCCTGAATGGCGAACGTCAAGGGGTGCGTCAAATCCACCCGTTCAAAGGCAAGCGCGCAGGGCGCAAGCAGAAGGCAGCACAATGCTGTCAGCAGGACAAGCGCCAGCAGGCGCGAGGGTTTGCGGCTCATCACGACCGCTCAGCTCCTTTCCGCTTCTTGTGTTTCGGGCTGGTCGTTACCAGCATGAGAATGAGGAGAATCAGCAGCATCGGCGCGGCGACAATCGGCGCGACGATGTAGGGGTCAATCACGAGTGCGTCCGCGGAGATGCGCACGGATAGCTGCGCAAGCGATGTTTCGACCCGATGTCCGCGGACAAGCAGCCGGTGCGAGTTAATGCCATAGGGTGTGCAGGTGACGAGCGTACACAAATCCATGCCGTCATAGATTTGCAGTGCGCTGACGTCATGCGGCTCGACAATGAGAATCTGGTCGATTTCGTAGGTCAGGACCTTGTCCAGCACGCGGAGGGTGAAGGTATCGCCGTAGGTGAGCTGGTCAAGGTTGGTAAAGAGCTTGGCGGAGGGCAGCCCTCGATGCGCCGAGAAGGCGGAATGCGTCCCCGGTTCGCCAGTCGGCAGGCTTGTGCCCTCAATGTGACCGACGGCGACCTGAAGCACGTTGGCGTTCGTCGAGTGATACAGCGGCAGCGTCACGGCAATCTGCGGAATCTCAATCACCCCGATGATGCCCGAACCGCCGACATTCATCACCGCGTCGTACTCCTCGCGCTCCTCGTCGGTCATGATCAAGCGATCAACGGTGGACTGTGCGCGGAGTTTTTCGTTATAAGCGTTTGCCGCCGCCCAATCCGCCTCGTAATCCTTCTTGGACTCCTGCTCCACCACCGTGTTGTAGGTGGCTACGGCACGCGACTGGTGGAAGGAATTGTAGAAATCCGACACGGACGGGTACAGAAGGAGCGCCAGACCCACAAACAGCACCACAAACAGCAAAATGGTTGTCATATTGCGCTTCATGAGCCGCCTCCTTTCTGCAAACATGCTCCATTATTTCCACTTGGGAATGCCGGGCGGCGGCATTGCGCGCACCGCCCGGCAGGGGTTTCATCAGAACATGGGGATGTTCAACGAATTGCGGGAGAGAAATCAGATTTCGTCCGCTTCGGCCTTGCGGCGAACGATGAGGATGAGCGCCGCGCCCACGAACATCATGCCGCCCAGCACATAGAAGATGGTCGTGCCGATGCCGCCGGTCTCAGGCAGGGTCGCGCCGGACTTGTTGACGAGCTTGTTGTTCATCGTAGAAGCCGCCGTGAGTTCCATAGCTGCACTTGCACCGCCAGCAGCTTCCTTGTGGTCTGCCGAAATCGTGATGGTGACAGGATCCAGCGGATTATAGGTAGCAGGAACCGTGGTTTCCTTCAGCGTGTACGTGCCGTGATCCAGACCGATGATGTTGAACGTACCATTGGCTTCCGTAATCATTTCATTGTTTGCGACATCCGTATAGGTATCATTCGGCTTCGTGGTGCCTGCGACAACGTAATTGCCAGCGGCATCCTTCCACAGCGGAACAACACGATCATTTTGGTCATAAAGCGTGAAGCCAGCGCCTTCCAGTTCTTTGCCTTCGTCAGCCGTGTTCGCATACTTCGTGTTGTTCACAACATAGGTGAAGAGCCACACATGGTCTTCCGGCGTTTTACCCATGCCATCAGCATTGGGGTTGTTGGAGTATTCCAAATCGACGCTGTTCTTGTTGTTCGTGCTGTTTGCGCTCGCGTTGAAGACCTGCGCTTCTTCGTTCAGATACGCCGTGTAAACAACCTCAACCGTAATCTTGTCCGTAACAAGGATGCTGGTGTTTTCTTTCATCACCTTCTTCAGGTCTTCGATTGTGAGCGTCCAAGACGGCTTATCCTGATTTTCACCAACCTTGCCTGCGCCCTTCTGACCAGGCGTTGCAGTGCAAACATAATCGGTAGCTTTCAGTGCGATGCCGTTCACCTTCACAGAATCAATCTGAACAAAGGTAATGCCCTTGGACATGGTGTCGTTGAATACCAGCTTGTACGTCGGATAGTCATTATAATCCGCATTGACCGGAATGGTTGCGACCAGACGGAACTTGAAGTTTTCAAACAGCGCGTGGTCGGCACTCTCGCCCCAGCCTTCCGGATTCACTTCTCCGCCGTTCTTTTCGGCATCAGCAACTTCGTCCTGTACCTGCTTGTCCACAGAGGGCTTTTCAGACTTTGCAGTCGCAACGATGTCCTGATCCAGCACCTTTACAATCAGCAGCGTGGCAGCGCCGTCCTTGCCTTCCAGCTTTGCCTGATTGTCCCGCACAAGGTAATAGCCAGGGGTCAGTTTCTTGCTCTTGCCGGGGGCTGCTTTGGTGGAAGAGAACTTATCAACCGGAGTGGAGTCAGCCTTCCAATACTTCGTGATTTCAGCCAGCTTTTCCTGATTCGTGCCCGAAACAGTTTTCAGAGCCTCCAGAACTGCGTCCGGCACAGGATCACCAGTCCTGACCGCAGCAGTGTCGTTCTTGGCGTTTGTGCCCCACTTGACGCTCGTCAGCACTTTTTCACCTGCATTTGTCTCAACATCAGCAGTGAAAATCTGGTACACTTCGTATTCGTGTGTCACATCGTCCTTCGGATTTACCTGAATCGTAAAGCCGGTAGCAGTCGGCGTAGTGCCTTCCGCGCCCGTAGACGGATTTTCCACTTCCGTTGCGCCTGCGACAGTGACCATGCTCAGCACGAGCATCATGGCCAGCAGAATTGCCCAAAACTTTTTCATGGTTTTTCTCCTTTTCGTTGTCGTTTTTCATTCATTGGGAAACGTTTTGCGGGGATTACCGGGGTTGCCTACGTCGGGAGGTCTCCTGACGTATAGCTGCTATGCTTTTTTCATTCCTCCTCCCGTCGTTTTTTTTCCCATGTTTATACAAGGGCTTTCGCCCGCGTATACGGATTGAGAATCCCCCGGAAGGGGGGCTGCCGACTGCTCAGCAGCCTTCCCTCCGGCGTTTGATTTCCTGCCCCAGCAGCAATGCCGCCGCTGCCATCAGCAGCAGACCGCCCGCCGTGTACGGCATTGTACCGATGCCGCCCGTCTCGGGCAGCGTGTAGGTAATGGGTGTGTTCGTAATCTGGAAGACGCGATTTTCGCTGTTCGCGGGAATCGGCGCGGTGTTCGTGGCGTTCGGGTCGTCCGTCACCAGCTGCCAGCCGCTGCCCACCGGGGTCTGCTCTTTGGCGTAGTAGCGGTAGATGTTGCCACTCGCGTCATACGCCGGGAGATTGTACCACTTGTAGCCCCACCAGATGTTCTTGCTGCCTTCCGGCGCGGTGTATTCAACCACTTCGCCAAACTGCCAGCCATCCAGATTCTTCGTGACGACCTTCCCCGCTTCCGCGTCCCAGCCAAGGGTAACGGTCGCGATGATCTTGTCGCCGTCCGCCGCCGCTTCCGCGGTGGTCTGCTTGAGCGTCAGCGTGATGTCCGGGAGGTTCGCGGGATTCAGTGTGAACTGATTGTCCAGCGACGTCCAGACCTTGCGGGCGCTGACGTCAGTCAGGGTGTTGGTGACAGTAAGGGTCTTGACGTTCAAGTTGATTTCCGGCCGTTCGCCGTTCGTCGGGGCAGAAGCCGAATGGACTTCGTTGCCTTCTGCGTCCACTTCCTTGACGTAGTAGTACCATTCGCCGCTTGCGCCTGTATCCTTGTCGAACCAGTAGCGCGGCAGGCGGGTCAGCGTCAGCGTTGCGGCGTCGGTCGGCGTGTTCGTGCCGACCGTCAGCTTCACGGTGCCGTCCGGCAAGAGCGTCGCGTCCATGTTCGCTTCCAGCGTACCCAGCAAGGGCGTGGTGTATCGTTCCTGGGATAGGGTAAGACCAGCGCCGTCACGCTTTTCGCGCCAGATTTGCAGGTACACGACGGTATTGCGGACATTCAGCGGCAGTTCACTTTCGCTTCCTACGGGGAAATACGCCTGCTTGAACTGTTTGGTGATTTTCAGCTTCGTCGGCGTGTTGGTAATTGTGCCGATTTCGTTGAAGCCCAGCTCCAGCTTGCCGTCCGGCAGGTTGTTCAGGTAGCCCGCCAGCTCCACTTCGCGGATGATGAAGGACGCACTGTTGTAGCCCGGCAGATTCCGGATGGTCACGCGCCACGGTTCATCCGCCTTCGCCAGCCCCGACACATGCAGGTAGGGCGCGCCGTTAATCTGCACCAGCTCCGCCGTGAGCGAACTCGGCGTGCAGATAACGTTCTTCAGGCTGAAGTAGCTCTTTTCCAGCAGGTTTTCCGTTTTCCACTGCGTGGAGTAGACTTCCTGATACTTCATCATGACTTCAAGGTAGATGTCCTGCATCATGCCCTCTTCGCCGAACGTGTCCGCGTCCGCCCATTGCTTGACAATGCTGATGCTCTTGGGCACGTTGGTGATGGTCACGTTGTTTTCCGTCGTATCCTTGAAGGTGATGTAGAGAATCGAGCCGACGAGTTCGCTTTCATCCGCCGTCATCACCGGCGTGTAGCGGTCCAGCGTGTCGTTGCCGACGCTCGTGTTTTCGAAGATGTAATAGCGGTACTTGCGCAGGCTGCCGTCGGGATTGAGGGTCGTGTCGTACAACGGCAGGTTGTCGATGGTCAGCTTCCAGCCGTTTTCCGCCGACAGGACGTAATTCTGCTGGAAGGGGTCATGGGACCAGTTGTAGTGCACCACGCCGTCCGAATCCGTCCAGTTTTCGCCCCAGACGTTGCGTAAGAGCGAAATCGACACCTGCTTGATGTCCAGCGGGTTCTGTGCGCCGTCGTACTCCACTTCTTCCGCCCACTGCTTCACAATGTTGAGCTTGCCGGTCTGCACGTTGGTGATGGTCGCGCTTGCGTCCGCGATGGTGACTAAGAAGCTTCCTTCCATTTGTGACGAAGAGGCTTTGAACGCATCCTTTGCCTTGATTGGCTCGCCAGCCGAATTGAGTTCAAGGACGTCGCCCACTTCTTTCGGCCAGTTCTCCGAGAAGGTGTAACTGGGAAGCGTACCGTTCACAGGGTCTTCCGTCAGCTCATAGGTGTAAACATGCGCCGTGTGAATAGAGCCGTCCGGATTATACTCAACAGAGTACGCTTCCAGCGGGTACGTTGTCGTCCAGTTTCCATTCGCATCCGGCATTATTTCAACGGTATCCGAATTGGGGTCGTAAGTTATCCACCCTGCCTCTTTTGTCCATGAATGCGTTGTCTCAGTCAAGTTGAGCGTAACCTTTTCCGGCTTCTTGGTGACATTGACCCATTCTTTCGTCAAATTGAGGTTGAGATTTCCCACTTCATACCCCGGCAGGTTCTTCGCGTGGATGTTCGCCGTTCCGCCGTCCGCAGGCTGGTTCACCGCACCGGTGGTTTTCTTGACAAGCGTAGCGTCGCCTGTGTAGCTCACCTGATACAGATACGGGTTTAGCGCACCATTAATCGTTTCGTACCCCTCTACGATGTAATAGTAGTACGGCTTCTTCGCCGCTTCGCCGTTCTCATTCACCGTAAAGTAGTACTTCGGCAGGTTGTTGAACTCCCAAACCGGTTCTTCGCCGCCCTCCGTCCAGTTTTTCGTGACGTAGGTGTACTGCTGATCAGCCGTCTTGATGGGCTTGCCATTTCTGTCAAAGGTGAGCTGCTTCTTCGCCTGAATCAAGCAGAACGTCAGCTCATCCCTGTCGCGGAAGCGCGCCCAAGTCTTGTCCACCTTGACGTTGAACCGCTCGACGTAGTAGTTCTTTTCGGTCACTTCCGGGAGCGTGTCCGTCAGCGGCTGGCGATAAATCTCCTTGATATCGGTCAGTGCCGCGTCTGTGAAGTAGTCGCTCGGCTGCTTCGGGAAGTCCGCAGGCAGATGCTGCGTGCCGAAGTAGCCGTCAATCGCCGCTTCCGACACCTCGTAGGTGTACGCCCACGCGGATTTCACCGTGCCGTCGGCGTTGTATTGCGCATAAACCGACTGCGTTTCGTTCCATTCTGCCCAAAGCGCCGTATACGTTGCTGTGGTGTCCAGCTCGATCGTCTTTGCGGTGGGCGTTTCCGCTGTCCAGCCCGTATCCGGGGCATAGACATGGCGGGTGCGCGTCACGGTAATCTTCGCCTTCGTGCCTTCCGGCGTGGGCTTGTCCGCAGGATTGCCGGAAGCATCCAGCCACTGCTTCGCCACGTTGAAGCGGTACAGACCTTCCTTCTCGCTCGTCAGCTTGTTGTTCGTCACGGTGACGGTGGTGCTGGTGTTCGCATCGCCCTCCGTCGTCACGAAACCGTCCGCCGGGCTATAGCTGACGCTGAACGGGAGGGTGGCTTCGTTTTGGTACTTGACCTCCTCCACCTTGTAGCGGTAGCTTTGCCTGATGGGCTGATTCTGCTCGTCGAAGCCCGTCACAGCGTACTTCGGGAAAGTGCCGAACACGACCTTGCTTGTGTTCAGGCTGCTGATGCTCATGACCCTCGTGACCGCTTGGAAGCTGTCGTCCGCGACCCACGCACCGTTCTCCTGCTTTTCGCGGGTCAGGCGGAAGGTCAGCGTATCCTGCATGTTTTCAGGCTTCGCGCCTTCACCCCAGCGCTTCTCGGCTTCGATGGTCAGCTTCGCGATCTCGTAGTTCCGCAGCGTCGCCGTGCCGCGTGCGTTCTGCGTGTCCGCCTTCGGATGGGCGGGATTCCCGTCCGTGAAGTACTCGCTCGGGTGCTGCGGGAGACCGCTGTATGCCAGCTGGCAGTAGAAGCCGCTCGGCACGTTCAGTTCCCGGAGGCTGTAGGTGTAGGCTCGGGCGTTTTGGACAACGCCGTTTTCCATGGCGACCGTGTAGGTTTCCAGCCCCTCGAACTTGGCGCTCCATTTGTTCGCTTCTGCCAGCGTGACCGTGTCACAGCGTTCCGTGCTGCCCTTCGTCCACGCGCCGTTGACGTAATCCCAGCGCGTCTTGTAGAGCGCGACCTGTACGCCGCCGAATTCCTCGGTAATCGTGTGCTTTGTGCCATCCGGCGCGTACCATTCCTTGGACAAGTCGATGCTGATTTCGCCGTACTTGTCCTCCGGGCGGTAGACGTTGGTCAGCGTCGCCGTGACCGTGCCGGTGGTTTTGCTGGCGTTCGGGTCGATGGTGTAGGTGATGCCGGATGTGGTGTAGCTCGGCACTTTGCCCTCGACGATGTAGTAAATGTAGTAGAGCTTGTTGCCGTTCGCGTCCGCGCCGGTGGATTCCAGCTGCGACCACTGGGTGTGCCAGCCGTTCGCTGCCGTCAGCGTAGCCTCGCGACCGCCGTAAGCGTCGTCCGGGTGCTGGCGAATTTTTGCCCACTGCGCGTCGGTGAACTGCGTGACCTGCGTCGGCACTTCGTCAACCGGTGTGCCTTCCGGGGTCATCGTGATGCTCACGTTGTTATAGTAGCGACCGTCCTGCCATTTTCCTTCCCAGTTTTTCCACTGCAAGCAGAAAATTACTTTTTTCTGATGCGTCATCTTGGTGGTGTAAACGAACTGTTTTCTCGACGTATCTTGCGGTTCCAAGACCACTTCTTTTCCGTCTACGCGAGCCACAATACGCGCAGCGTTGTCAAGTGCGCCATCAAGCAGGTTCAGCGTTAGCGTAACGTCCTGATTTTCCGGGAACTGCTGCGCAACCTTCGTGCTATTGTTGACCATTTCCGCAGACAGGATGCATTGCGGATTCTGCGTTGCACCCGTGTCCAGCACGTCGGTATACTGCTCCTGCGTCAGCGCATAGCGGCGAAGCATCACGAGGACGCTGGCAGGGCGCGCATTCTCATGGGCGTCGTCGCCAGCCCAGTTCTTCTGCACCTCCATGTCGTGGCGGTCCTTGCTGTTCTTCACCTGAACGTTGATGCTCGCAGAGCCGTTGACGGTGTGCGGTCCATCCACCACGCCTTTGATGCCGGAAGCAGTCATGAGCTCCTGCAGCCGACTCTTCGAAATCGTGCCGAAGTTGCCATTGTTGAGACCGTCCGGGTATCTCTCCGGATGTGCTTCGGTATCGTCCGCTCGCGGAACGATGTGGAAGACGACCAGCGGGCGATCCTCCAGCACGAGGTGGTACGGCTCGACTGCCTTCGTTTCCGCCAGCATGTACGCGACGTTCGGGTCGAGCGGACGCTCGTTCAGCTTCTCCGAATTGTATTGGTAAGTAATCATACCGCTTTGATCCGTGTAGACCTTACCATTTTCGCCGCCAACCGCCTCGAACTTGTTGGTTTCCGTGTTCCATGCGTAGAGGGTGAACTCCGTCCCCGGCAGCAGCAGCGAGGTGTTCGCGCTGTCCACCTTGCGGATGACCAGATTGTTGTGGATGTAGCCGCCGCCCTGACTGAAGTAGTCGTTATTGCTGTTGTTCAGTTCGGTACTTGAGCCGTCTTTTCCTTCAAGGTTTGCGTGGTTTCTCAACGCCGGACTGATGCCCTTGTGGTTCACGTCGTTGAAGTTGTACTCGTTCGTCACCTCAGGCGGCAGCAGAATGTTCTCCTGCGCCGTGTATTCCAGAATCAGCGCCTTGCCGTCCGGAACGGTGACGGTTATGTTCAGGTAACGTTGAGTGGGAACCGTTCCTTTTACCTTCTCATTGTAATTGTAGTTGGAATTACTGTTGATGTTTTCCGTTTCCGTGAACTCCATCTTCCAGAGATACTTCTCTATCTCTGCGCCGCGCAGCAGATGCCCCTTGCCGCTTTCATCAACGTCCAGAATCGGATTGCCGTTTTCATCCTTCAACGCCTCATAGAGCCTGAAGGAGCCTTCATCCAACGTCACATTGCGCAGATAAGGATACACGCCAGCCCATCCAAGAACGTCATAGGTCAGCGTATCCGTCAGCCTGAGCGTGCTGGATGCCGGATTCAGCTCCGCGCCTGCCTGGTTGATGTCGATGGTGTAGGTGATTCGCGCCTGCTGGTCGCCGCCCTTGACGCTGTAGCCCTTCTGGACGTTCACCGCCTCGACCGTCTCTTCCTCGTAGGTCAGCTCGGTCTTCTGCTCCTTGTGATAGAGCGCCGCGTCGTATCTCACGTCCAGCTGGTTGTTCAGCACGCCCAGCACCAGAGTGCCGTTCACCGCATTCTTCAAGAAATCGTCGGCAATCTTGCAGTGAACCTTGACGGTCATATCCGCCTTGCCGTTGAGGATCGTTTCCGAACCGCCGGTATTCTCATTCGGCTTCATGGAGATGTTGATTCTCTGCTGCTGCTGTGCGCCTTCGCCCACCGTCGTCAAATCAGCCTTGATGGAAATGCGCTGCTCGCCCCACTCGTTGCTGACCTCATAGCCATCCGGAATCGTACCGGCATTGTCCAGCTTCTTATTGACAACGGTCATCTTCGTGCTGTCCGTTTCGCTAAGAATCAGCCTCGAGCCGCCGTATTCGATGTACTCCACCACAATGTGCGGCGGGAGCGTTTCGGTCAGGGTGATTTCGTCGTGCGCCACGCCATCATTGCGCAGGAGGATGGTCCAGTACAACTCGTTCTCATGGATGATCTGTCCGTTCAAATCACCAACGCCATGGTTGCCGAACTTCTTCTCCACCAGGTCGTTCGGGGCGGCCTTGTACCACGCGTCTCCGTTTTTGCCCGCGTTAACAGCCGTGTTCTTGAAGTCAACCCCGCTCGTGCGGGACTCTTCCAGATAGATGGTCGTCTGGTACGGGAGCGTAACGCTTGTCGTCGCGTTCACATCCGTATTGGCGTCGTTCAGCACAACGCCTTCGCCCGTCGTTTCAAACCGGAAACCATAGTAGTAGCCTTCCGTCAGCGTCGTTTCCGCAGACACCACCATCGTGCCTTCATTTTTGCCCTGACTGTCGCAGGTCAGCAGCGTAATGGTGTACGGCACATTCTGCGCATCATGCTTTTTCACAACATCGAGGTCTTTGATGGCGTTGAGCAATGTCTGCGCCTGAGCCGCCGTCATGTAGTGCTGCATGATTTCTATTCCGTTTTTCCTTTCCACCTTCTTGTCAAGCGTATCGCCGAAGTTCAGCTTATACTGAACATCCTTCGTCGCCGGGAAGGTGTACGTCGCGTTCCACGCTACCGGATACAGACCATCGGTGTATTCGCCGTTCTTCGTCGGATCCGCCGGCATACTCGCGTCAACCGACTTCACCACATTGTAACGCTCGTCCTGCCCTACGGTCGCGGTGCTTGTCTTTTGTTCGCCGTCGAATTCCGCCGTGTTTGTAATCTGTTGATCCTGCGCGGTTGCTTCCACCGGCGTTTTGTATTGGATTACGATCTTAGCGTCGGTGTCCTTGAATTTCAGCTGCGGTTTGCCATCCGCGCCGGTTTCCACGGTGAAGTAATCCGTGTAGTTTTCAGCGGTGATAGGCGTGTTATTCGCCGTGATTTGCGACACATAGCCCTTGCCGTCCGTCTTCGAAAACAGCAGATTGCCGTTTTCGTCCACAAGCTGGTCGAACATCGTGTCCGTCAGCGTCTTGTCCTTGATGTTGAAACGGTTTTCGTTGACGGTGAGCGTCCACTGAATGCAGCCCTCATTGCTGTTGTACCCGCTGCTCTTTTGCAGCTTTCTAATCTGAACGTCAGTAGGGTTGCTGTTAGAGGAACTCTGGGAATGATCCCACTTTCCGCCACTCTGCGCAGTGAAAGTATTTGTCAGCTGATCGTATTCACCGGTCATTCCGTCCTTGTCGAACGTGTATTCATACTTAATTTCGTATGTTTCATTTGCCGAAAGCGGCGGCAGCACATAGTCCGTCGTCATGGTATAGACCTTGCCGCTTTCGTCCGTCGTGTTCGCATAAACGTAGTGAATGTGCGTTCCCGTCGTACCGCAGGCGCATGTACCGTCCGTCTTGATTTCTGTCGAAGCAGAGTCAACAGCGGGCACCTGACTCCAGTTAGAGTGTACTTTAACCTCCGTGACGGTCATGTTTGTCAGGGCCATTTGCTTATTCACAGCCGTCATGACGTCTTGAGCAGTCGCGTTCTTGCCGTTCGTGCCCTTTGTGGATTCAATTTTGACGGTATACTCAATCGTTCCTTTTTCCCAGTTGACATTAGCCCCGCTTTTCCAAGTTCTCAAATCGCTGAGGAGGGAGTTGTTGCCCCTGTCGATGTCCTCCCACTTCACGGTAGTCGATGCGCCACCGAACTTAATGGTCAGGTCGTCGTTGCCCAGATTCTCAACATCGTCCTTGCGGATTTCGGCGCTCATCTTCATGGTGCCGGTGCGGTCGTCATGGCTGGGGTTGTTCCGGACAAAGTCCATATACTCGTCGGTGAACCACATTTCAACTTGTTTCGTTGCGGGATTATACTGGAACTTAAACGCCGGCTTTTCATTGCTGAATTTGGCGTCCGTGCCCGACCAGACAGAAGTGCTGTCCGTTTTGATATGCGTATTCTCTGCCGGAATAATAATCTTGTTGCCTTCGCCATGGCGCAGAATAGCTTCATCCGAAATCTTGAAGTCCGCCGCGAAGCTATAGTTGTACGCATTGGCATTTTCCGGAAGTATAATGTTCGATACCGTAATATTGGTAATCTGCATGCCGCTCTCGCTGACGGCAGGCGGTTCGTTCGCCATCATCAGGAAGCCCGGGTCGAGTCCAAACGACGGCATCATCATGTCGTCCGGCTTCGCGGCATCAGCGTCCATCGACGGAATCACCGTAAGCGCAGGTGTCGGGGACGGCTCGTCCATCGGGGCAGCCGTTTCGGCGGCGTTTTCCGTCGGCGCGGGCGTTACAGACGGCGCAAGCGTCGGTTCTTCCGTAGGCGCAGGCGTTGCTGTGGGCGCTTCCGTGGGCGTTAACGTTGCTTCGGGGGCTGCCGTCGGCTCAGCCGTCACTTCGGGGGCTGTCGTCGGCTCAGCCGTCACTTCGGGAGTTGCCGTCGGCTCATCCGTCACTTCGGGAGTTGCCGTCGGCTCATCCGTCACTTCGGGGGCTGCCGTCGGCTCAGTAGTCACTTCGGGGGCTGCCGTCGGCTCAGCTGTCACTTCGGGCGCTGCCGTCGGCTCAGCTGTCACTTCGGGAGTTGCCGTCGGCTCAGCCGTTACTTCGGGGGCTGCCGTCGGCTCAGTAGTCACTTCGGGGGCTGCCGTCGGCTCAGCTGTCACTTCGGGCGCTGCCGTCGGCTCAGCCGTCACTTCGGGAGCTGCCGTCGCATCGGGGTTCGGGGTCGGGTCATAGTAGCAATCCGCCGTGTGTGTGTGCTCTTCTTTGCCGCAGATATAGTGGCGTTCGTAGCAGTCCGCCGTGTGATGATGGCCGGAATCCTCCGCCGTCACCGTCACAATGCACTCATTTGTATGCTGATGCCGCAGCACCTGAATGTAGCCGCAAGTGTAGTAGCCGGTTTTCGCATCGACGCAGGACGCGGAATGCGTGTGCACTTTCGCCGGGTCGGGATAGAGCTTGCATTTCAGGTCGCCGCGCACCATCTCGTAGCAGGAATCATCATGTGTGTGCGCGCCTTCGCCCTCAAACAGACCGCAAGTCGGTTCTTCCGTCGTCGGATAGCAGGCATCCGTATGGTGATGCGCGCCCTCGCCTTCCGTCAGGCCGCAGGTGTACGTCCGGGTCACTTCGTAGCAGCTGTCATCATGGACATGCGGCATGTCGGAGTTCGTCGCAACGTCCTCGGTGCAAATCAGCGTGCGCGTTTCCGTCACGCAATCCGCCGTGTGCTGGTGCCCTTCACTCTCAAACAGACCGCAAGTCGGTTCTTTTGCCCGATAGCACGCATCCGTGTGGATGTGCCCCTCGCTTTCCGGCAGCGTGCAGGTCAGCTGCTTCTCCCAATTGTAGCAGGCATCCGTGTGCTTGTGCATCGGATGCTCCTCCAGCGTGCAGATAAGAACGCCGTTGCTATCGTAGCACTTCTCGTCATGCTCGTGGATGTAGCCATCCCAGTAGCCGCAGCTGAGTTCGCCCTGCGCATTGTAGCAATCGGAGGAATGGTGGTGCGGCTCAAAGCTGCAGCGCATAATATCGGTAAAGACTGTCTCCGCCTCGCGCTCGGAAATCAGGCATGTCAGCTCGTCCACATAACAGTCCGCCGTGTGGGTATGCTCCTCCAGCCCGCAGTACGTTTCCGCCGCCATCGTCAGACCCGGCATCATCAGCACATAAGACGTGCAGATGGCGACAACGAGTGCCAGCGCCGTGACCGTCTTGAGCAGACGTATCCGGCGCTTCCGCTGCGCAACGTATTTTTCTGCTAATTCCATGAGTTTGCGGTTCATGTCAGCATCCTCCGATTCTGGAACCTGTGTTCCTCTTCTTGCTGTATTGTACTTACGTTATTGCAGGAATCCAATGCGGTTCAGCGGCCAAATGCGGAGCGTTACGCGCCCCATAATCTGCTCTTCGGACACTGGGCCGACCAGTGTGCTTCTGCTGTCGCGCGAGGTGGAGCGGTGATCACCCAGAACAAAATACCGCCCGTCCGGCACTTGGTACGGCAGCGTGATGGAGCAGTCGCCCAGCGCGCGGTCGGTGATGTACGGCTCATCAAGCAGTTCGCCATTGATGTAGACGTTGCCGCTTCCGTCGATGTTGACCCACTCGCCCGGCAGGCCGATAACGCGCTTAATCAGCACCTTATTGTTGTAGTAAAAAGCGATAATATCGCCGCGCTGCGGATTTGACCCGCGCACGACCATTGTGATTTCGCCCTGCCCGACCACCGGCGTCATTGACGTGCCGGTGATTTGCAGGATGGGCATGACCATGGTTGCAATCAGCACCGCGACCGCCGCCACCACCAGCAGCGTATAGAGCGTGCTGCGCAGGGCGCGGTTGTAGCTGTGCTTGCGCTTTTCATGCTTCAGTTCCGTTTCCAATTGTGCGGATGTGGGGTTCATTTCCCGCAGCAGGTGGGCGCGTTCCGCCGCTTCCTGCGTGTCGTTGAGCAATTGTTTGCCCGTTTTCTGCTGATTCTTGTCTTCTGACACCTGCGCGCCCTCCCTTCTGCCATGTTTCTTTACTGCTGATTGGCGGCTTTCTTTGCGCGCGCGAGAATTTCCTGCGCTTGGCTTTCTGCCGCGCTGATTTTCTCCTGGCAAAGCCGCTCGACGTTCTGCTGATACTGTTCCGCGGCCTTCTGCGCCGCCTCAAACACGCCGTTTAGCTTCAGCGACGCTTCCGCAATCGAGCCGCACGTTTCCAGCTGCAGTTGCTGACTTTGCAGCGCCGCTTCTGCCGCATTCAGCCGCTGCTCCAGTGCTTCAAATTCCCGTGCCTGTTCCAGCAGCAGTTCCAGCAGCTCCGCGCGTCCCAGCTTCCGCAGTTCCTTCTCTGTCACAGTTCACGTCTCCTTCACATGTAACGTATTTATCGTTTCTCGATATGCTTTTGCCGAATTACTGGCAAACCACAAGTCGAGCTTTTTCATGGTTTATTATACCATCAAATCTTCAACTGTCAAGTCGGAAAAATAACATTTATTATGCTCATTTGGTGCATTTTTGTGTGTTTTGCCATACTTTCGTGTGGCAATTTTGTTATTTCCATCTGTTAACGGCTTGTTAGTTTCCTGAGTATTGTTATTTGCATGCTAAAACTATCGTAATAGGAATATTTTTTTGTCTGTTGCTTTCCTCGTTTTTTCGTAATTTTCGTTCAGTGTACGCAAATTTTCGACCGGTTTTTCTTTGTTTCCACGCCATTCGTTCTTCTTTTTCAATGTAACATTCCAGACTTAGCAAACAAAAAAACAGCATAATATTGTTGATTCGCAAAAAAAGCAGGAGCAACCCGCAAATCGTGCTGCTCCTGCCAAATATTCTGTTATCCATTCGGGTTTGCGCTGTCGTCATCCTGGCGATACTGATCTGTACGGCGACGATGGCGCGGCGCTTCCTCTGCCGATTTCGCCACCGGGCGCGCATACGGATTCTCCATCGTCGTCGTGCTCTTCGGCGCGGCAGTGGACGGGGTCTCCTGCGGCTTCGTCAGGGGCTGAATCGGCGTGCGATAACCGACTTGCGGTCGGTTCTGCATGTCCTGCGTCTGCGGAACGGGTGTCGCCGGGCGCACCTGCACAGGCGAAACGCCATTGCTCGTCTGCGGACGCTGCTGCGGGGTCGTGTACGCGCCTGTGCGCATCTGCTGCGGCTGACCTGCCTGACGCGCAACCGGACGATCCGCATTGCGCGCTGCCTGTGCGCGGCGCTGCGCCGCCTTCATGGCAACTTCACGCTGTTTCTTCTGGTACTGCATGAAGGCGAATCCGCCGCCGCCCAGCAGCAGCACGACCGCAATCACGATGAAGATAACCAGCCCGCTGTTGCCGCTCTCGTTCGTCACGGGGTATGTCGTGGCTGCGGTGGGCAGCGGTTCGAGCGTCGGTGTGGGCGAAGCGGAAGGCGTCGGCGTGGCGGTTTCCTGCGTAGGGGCAATTGTGGGCGAAGTCAGCGGACCGGGCGTTGAAAAGCCCTGCCACGGCACATAGCTGACCGTTGCGCCGCTGCCCTTCCAGTCGTTGATGGTCTTGTCTTCTTCCGGAATCAGACCGCTGGTCGGTTTTGCAGCAGCATTCCCCGTCGTGTTATTCTGGATGCCCTGAATGTACTCGCTGCTTTGCAGGAACTCTTCCAGCTCCTCCACCGTCATCCAATGGAAGTATTTTCCGTTGACGTAACCTTCTTGGTCATTGTAGCGGATGTGATACCACGTTTCGCCGTCCGTTCCGGTCGTTGTGCCGAGGACAAAGCAGAACGCGTAGTTGTACAGCTTTCTGATACGGCTCGCGTTCATGCTGGGCTGCTGGCGGAAGTTGACCGAGGTCGTCGTGGTCACATAGCCGTAGCTGGAGTAGTTCGTTGGGTCGTAGGGCTGGGGCGTGGTGACAAGCGTGGGTGCGGGCGTGGCGTTCAGGTTGTTCAGGTACGCCTCGATTTCCGCCTGCGTCATGAAGCGGAGCATGTCATAGCGCACATAGCCCCACTGCCCATTATACTGCACGCGGTGCCACGGCATACTGCCCAGATAATCCTGCCCGGAGACGTAGACAACTTCGCCCTGCATCAGGTACGCCTCAATCGCGCTGAAGTCGCCCGCCATCTGCCGCAGCGGCACGTTGTTGCCCACGGCGTAGGCGTAGCCCATCTCCTGTGCGGGAACAGGCGTCAGGTACGGCGTGGGGCTGGGCGTGGGCGTGCTGCGGGACTGATTCCACTGCTGAATGTACACCTGCGCCTGCGCGTCGGTGACGTAGCGGAGGTTCGCGTCCGGCACATAACCAGACGTCCCTTCCAGCGTGGTCACAATGTCCCACGTTTCGCCTGCCGTGTTCAGCTGGCTATTCACATACACCAGCACGTTCGCCTGCAGCGTCGCCATAACGTAGTTGCCCGTGCCGATGCCGGTGCGCATTTCGGTTTCGCGCGTGGTGACGGCATAGCCCTCGTACGGCACAGCGGTCGGCGTCGGGGTCGGAGCCTCGGTCGGGGTCTGCGTCGGCGCGGCGGTCGCCACCTGACGATACCAGAAGGCAATATCCGCCGCATCCATGCTCAGCGTGCCGTCTTGGAAAACAGTCAGGGTGATTTGCTCGCTGCCGGGAATCAGCTCATATCCATCCCGCAAATTCGTCGGCGTCGGGCGCAGGGTGTATGTGCCGGGGGCGAGCGTCATCGACTGCGCATTCGCCACGGGATTGCCGTAGCTGTCCAGATACTGGATGATGATGGTCGCGTTCTGCGGCGCGGCAGTCGGGGTTGCCGTCGGCACTTCCGTTGGAATTTCGGTCGGAATTGCCGTCGGGGTCTCGGTCGGAATCGGCGTTGCCGTCGGCACAGGCGTTGCGCCGGTGGATGCGGCATACGCGTCGCTTTCCGCCTGCGTCATGATGTTCAGGAATTCGCTTTTGATGTAGCCGCTCTGTCCATCCACCATGACGACGCTCCACCGTTCACCCTTGTCATTCAGCATTTCGTTGACGACGTAGACGTTCGAGCCATTCGCCAAGCGCTTGATGACCGTGTTGCTCTTACTGGTCGAGGGTTCACTGCGGAACGCCACCTTATTGCCGTTGATGGTCGCGTAGCGGTTGACCGGCTGCCCGACGGGAATCGGCGCTTCAGTGGGCGCAGTGGTCGGCGTTTCAGTCGGAATCGGCGTATTCGTGGGTGCTTCGGTCACGGGAACGTCCGTCGCAGCGCTTTGAACCGGGCGATAGTAGAACGCCAGCTCTTCCTCCAGCGCTTCCGCGCCTTCAATCAGCAGACGACCATCTTCCGTTACGGTCAGGTCGAACTGCGTCCAGCTGCTTTCCAGCTCGTAGCCAGGGATGGAATCATACGCGGGGGTAACGTGGTACATCCCCGGCACAAGTTCTTTCACCGTCGGGTCGGCAATTTCCACACCCTCGGCGTTGTAGTAGCGGATGGTGACGGTCACGAACTGCTGCGCGGGCGCGGGGGTATCGGTCGGCGCGTCCGTCGCCGGAACGTCCGTCGCAGGCACGTCCGTCGCGGGCGCAGGCGTGTCCGTCGGCGCTTCCGTCGCGGGAACATCCGTCGGGGTCTGCACCGGGTGGTAGTAGAATCCGACCGCATCCGCCGGAATTTCTTCGCCGTCCATGTACAGCGTGCCGTTTGCATCCACCGTCAGGTCAAACTGCGTCAGGGTGCTGTCCAGCTCGTAACCGGGGATTTCGCGCTCCGGAATCATCGGATACGTCCCCGGCAGCAGTTCCTTCACCACCGGGTCGGCAATTTCCACGCCGCTCATGTCGAAGTAGTGAATCGCCACCGGCATCGTCTGCGGGGCGGGCGTGTCCGTCGGGGCTTCGGTCGCGGGTGCTTCCGTCGTGGGAATATAATAGTAGAAATACACCTCGCTCGGCGTCGCGATACCGCCGGAAACGTTCACTTCCACCGTGCTTTCCGTGCCGGGCATCGGCACATAGCCGTCCGCCATGCCCTGCGGATTCGCCGTCACAAGGTGTGTCCCCTCGCTCAGCGTCAGCGTGTCGTCCATCGCAACAGGCTCGCCCTCGGAATTGAGGTAATGCACGGGTACGTTCACTTCGGTCGGCTGCGGATCGGCATAGAAGAAGGACACACTCGCCAAGTCGGTCGTACCGTCAGGACGCAGCGTGACCGTCTGCGGATTTTCGCTGACGAGGTCGTACCCGCCCACGCGGTCGCTGGCGGCATAGATGTAGTTCACGCCCTCGGTCAGCGGCTGCGACTGCTGATCCAGCAGCGTGCCGTTCTCGTGATAGTAGAACACGTCGATGTTGGATGTTACCGGCTGCGGCGTGGCATAGTGGAACACAACGGGATTCACGCTCGCCGTGCCGCCGTTGTCCACCCACACATGCACCGTATCCTCGCCGACAAGCTGATACCCAGCAGTCATCGCGCTATTGGCGGTGACATAGTTGTCGCCCTGATTCAGCGTCACATACTGCGTGTCCAGAATCGTGCCGTTGTCATCCAGCTGATACAGCACGGTCACTTCCGCCTGAATGACGGGCGGCTCGGTCGGGGCTTCGGTGGGCGCTTCCGTCGGCGCTTCGGTCGGCTGCTCCGGCACGGCGTAGACAAAGCGCACCTCGCTCGGCGACGCGTTGCCCATGCTGTCCACAAACACATCCACCACACCGGACGCAGGTTTGACAAGCAGATAATCCCACGGCACAACACTGGAATTGGCGTACACTTGGGTAGTCGCGTTCGTCAGGCAGCTTGCGTACTGGAAATCCAGCTGCTGGCCATCCTCCGTCACATAGTACACCGGCACGTTGACACTCTCCTGCGCGGGCGTTTCGGGCATTCCCTGCGACGAGAGGTACAGCGGGAACATCCCTTCATAGACGCTGTTGCAGTAATAATCCACTTCATACGAATGCATCGGGTCAAGGGCAGTCGCATCCTGCGTCCACATGATTTCCGACGCATAATCTTTCAAGTAGAAAGTATACGCCGGGTCAGACGATACAACCTGCACCTGAACCGTGCTGAAAAGAGCGGACGCATCCAGCGTCGCCCAATACGCATGTTCCGCGCTGTCAGGCACGGGGAACGCCTGCGTCGTCTGCTGCTGTCCCTGCGAATCCGTCCAAATGACGGACACGACGACGTCCTCCCAGCGATCCAGCGCCAGCGCCGGAACCATCGCGGTTGTCATCAGCAGCGCCGCCACCATCAGCACAGACAGCAGACGGCCAAGACCTTTGACGCCGGATTTTCTCATGTTGGGTTTCCTCCTTGCTCCTGCCCTTTGCGGGCCTGATGCCATTCTATTATACCGCAGCGGCGCGGTTTGTCAATCTTCCGCACCCTGCCGCATTTTTCCTTGCGATTCGCAGGATTTTTTGCGTCTCTTGTCGAATCACTATGGCGAAAATCATCCTATTGTTTGAGGAGGACATTGACCATGATGGACGACAAGCAGCTGACGGAAGAGTATTTGGATGGGAAAGTCGTTTTTCCCGGCAAGATTATCCGCGTTGAGCATTGGCATGTGCGCCTGCCCAACGGCGAAACTGCCCTGCGCGAGGTGGCGTGCCATCCGGGCGCGGCGGGCATTGTCGCGCTGGATGATGACGGGAACGTGATTCTCGTCCGCCAGCATCGCATCGCCGTTGGCCGCTTGACGCTGGAAATTCCGGCGGGCAAGCTCGATGGGGTGGATGAAGACCCGTTCGTCTGCGCCCAGCGTGAGCTGAGCGAGGAAACCGGGCTGACCGCCGACCACTGGCGCAAGCTGACCGTGCTGGAGACGACCCCCGGCTTCTGCAACGAGCGCATCCACCTCTACTTGGCGACGGGGCTGCACGCTGGTAAGACGCATCCGGATGAGGATGAGTTCGTCTGCACACTGCGGATGCCGCTTTCCGACGCGGTGCAGAAGGTGATGGACGGCACGTTCCGCGACGGCAAGACCGCGCTGGCGCTCCTGATGGTACAGCAGCTGCTGTCCGCCCCCTGCAAACAATAAACGTGCGAAACGCGCGTTCTGTTCCATCCACGCTTATTGTAACAAATATTTCATCAAAATGCAATCGTGTGGACGGATTTTTGCGCGTTTTTTCGGAAAATTTCGCTGACGGAGGTGCTTTATGGCTGGAAAAAAGCAGCGTCATCCCCTGTATGTTCTCTTTCTGCTGCTGATGCTGCTCATGCTGGTGCTGGGTGTGTATCTGCTTGTCGTCGGCTGTCAGCAAGGGAATCGCCCTGTGCCGCTTGCGCCGTTTTCACCGCATATCATCGGAGGTTTCTTCCGCCATGTATGAAAAGCTGGGGCAATGGCTCTCCCACCGCAATCCGCCGAATGAGCCGATTCCCGCAGCGGATTACTTCGCGTCCCTGCCGCGCCTGACGACCGACCGGCTGCTCCTGCGTCCGCTGACGATGCGCGATGCGGCGGATATGTTCGCTTACTCCCGCGACCCCGAAGTTGCTCGGCATGTTCTCTGGGATGCGCACAAGTCGATGGCGGATACGCGCGGCTGCCTGCGCTACATCATCAGCCAGTATCACAGCGGCGCGCCGTCCAGCTGGGGCATCGTGCTGCGCGAAACGAACCGCGTCGTCGGCACGATTGGCTTCATGAGTTACAGCGACGCGGACAGCGTGGTGGAGCTCGGCTATTCGCTCGCCCGCTCCTGCTGGAACGGCGGACTGATGACCGAGGCGCTGGCAGCAGTGCTGCGCGAATGCTTCACCGTCCTGCGCATCCACCGCGTCGAGGCGATGCACGAGTGCGACAACCCCGCCAGCGGGCGCGTGATGGAAAAATGCGGTATGCGTCACGAAGGGACATTGCGCGGCAAGGTGTTCAACAAGGGCAATTTCCACGATGTGGAGCTGTGGGCGATGCTGCGGGAGGACTGGGACGCGCGCCATTGAGCGAGTTTCTTCCTATATTATATGGGAAGATACACCATGCACGGTGGATTTGCTCGTCCGCCAAGACGCCTAATCAGCAGAAAAACAGCGCATCAAAAAAGAGGGCTTCTGCCCCCCTTTGAATTGGATTTATACTAATTCGATTCTAAAACATGACATCGAGCATAGCAGTTTTTTCGTTCCGGCAAAGCTGAGTGAAGCGAGGCGTACTGGAGGTACGCGCGAGCGGAACGAAGCAAAGCCGGGGCGGAAAAGATGCTGTGCGAATGACATGCTTTAGATGAGAATTAGTATTACTTCGTCAGTGCGTCCATCCGCCGCTTGAGTACATCCGGGCGCGCGACGGAGTAACCGAAGAAGCCCAGCACGTCCGCCGCCTTCTGGTATGTGCCATGCGTGTACGTCACCAGCCCCGCCTTTTCCAGATGCAGCGATCCGTCCGCCGCGAACAGGTCGTCCCGCAGCTGCACACCGACGATTTTGCCCACGAACATCGTATGGCTGCCCAGTTCCAACTGCTGCACTACCTTGCACGCCAGATACGCCGGGCATTCGGCAATTGCGGGGGCATAATCCATGTTCAGCGCGGGCATGGGCGTAAGGTGGCACTCCTGCCACTTGTCCACGTCGCGCCCCGACCGGACGCCGCAGAAATCCAGCGCCTTGCAATGGGCTTCATCCACCAGATTCACCACAAACTCGCCGCTCTTTGCAATCAGGTCATGGCTGAAGCGGTTGCCGCGCACCGAAATGGACATCATCGGCGGTTCGCTGTTGACCGTGCCGACCCACGCGACAGTAACGATATTGGGCTTGGCATCCGCTTCAGGCGCACGGCAGCTCACCATCACCGCCGGAACGGGCGCAAGCAGATTGCAGGGGTCAAAGGTGCGGAAATCAGCCATTTTTTCTTCCTCCATTTTTCAAGGAAATATGCTATGATTCCCTTGACATTCTTCTGAAATAGTGTACAATATCGACTTGCGCTTGTCAATACGCATTTCAGAAAGGATGTAGTTTATGGCTGTCTTTTTGCAGGTTATCACCCTGTTTCTGCTGATTTTCTGCGGCTTCTTCTCGGCGAAGGGGAAGCTCGTTGACGAAAACGGCATTTCCACGCTCAACAAAATCGTCCTCTACTTCGCCCTCCCCGCCCTGACGCTCTACGGCTTGCAGAAGGATGCCAGCCCGGAGCTGATTCATGACCTGATTCTCGTGTTCTTCATCAGCCTTGCCATCATGATTCTGAGCGGGCTGATTGCCTATTTCCTTTACCGCAGCGAGCCGAACGAGCGCCGCAGCGTGCTGACGAACCTGTCCATGCTGTCCAACAGCGCCTACATGGGCTACCCGGTCGTCATTGCGACGCTGGGCGAGGATATGCTGATTTACGCCGTCGTGTTCGTCGGCGCGTTCAACCTGATGTGCTGGACGTTCGGCTCGTTCTTCTTCGGCGGCATCAGCGCGATTCAGCCCAAGAAGCTGCTGACAAACCCATCGCTGATTGCGGTGCTTGTTGGTCTTGTGCTGTTCCTGACGGGCTGGCGGCTGCCGGGTTTCATCAACGACGCGCTGTCGATGATGGGCAATGTGACGACGCCGCTTGCCATGTTCGTCATCGGGGCGCGGCTGATTGATCTTCGCTTCGCACACCTGCAGGACTGGAAGCTGCTGCTGGCGTGCGCGCTGCGGCTGATTATCTTCCCGGCGGCGGTGCTGCTGCTGCGCTTCACGGGTCTGCCCGCGGCGGTAGTGAGCGTGCTGTACATTTGCACCGCCATGCCCTGCGCGGCGACGACGGCCATGCAGAGCGAGATGTACCACTGCGACAATTCGCTGGCTTCGCGCGGGGTGGCGCTGTCAACAGCATTCTCGATTTTGACGCTGCCGCTGATGCTGCTGCTGGCGTAAGCAGGGATTTCGCGCCTGCAGGCGCGAGGAGGGGTTCCGATCACCCCTCCACCCTTCGGTTTCCGCTCCCATCGTTGATTGTTTCCGAAGCTGTTTTGATGATGTCCCCCCGACAAAGGAGGTTTCCGCCATGCGCAAAAGCTGGCTCTTTCCCGGCGACAACGACGAACCCTATGTCTCCCAGCGGGCGGGCGCGTATCAGCCGCAGAGCGAGAAGCGGCGGCGGTGGACAAAGCGGCTGGTGATTCTGGCGCTGATTCTGTGCGTGCTGTACCCGTTTGTCGAGCCGTACACCTTGCGGACGACGCAGACCGCCATCACCTGCGAGGATTTGCCTGCGAGCATTGGGCAGCTGCGCATCGTCTACGTCTCCGACATCCACTATGGGTCACAGATGTTTTCGGACGCGCGGCTGTCGTCGCTCATCAACCGCATCAATGCGCTGAATGCGGACATTGTGCTGCTGGGCGGCGATTACGCGCGCGACAAGTGGTCAGCGGCGGCGTTTTTCGAGAATCTGCCGCGGCGCATTTCGAGCAACTACGGGGTGTACGCCGTCGTGGGCGAATGCGACCGCAGCCCGTTGGAGAAGGGCGAGGAGCCATCCACACTGCGGAACAAAATGTCCAAAGTGGGGGTGACGCTGCTGTGCAACGAAGTCGCGACCTTGCGCATCGGCACAAGCGACATCTACATTGCGGGCATCGACGACGTCAGCACGGAGATGGACGATGCGAAGAGCGTGGCGGCGCAAGTCAACTCGAAGGATTTCGTCATCTTTCTGGCGCACAACCCGTCGGTGATTTCGTCCTCGCTCCTCCTGACCGACCGCAACGGACGCGGGAACTGGTTTGATTTGGGGCTGTTCGGGCACACGCACGGCGGGCAGATTCCGTTTTTGGAAGAAGCGTTCAACTTCAACGGCGTACCGTCGCGCTACGAGAGCGGTCTTTTGCTGGAAAACCGTTCGTGGCTGCTGATTTCGCGCGGTGTCGGCACAACGGGACTTCCGGCGCGGTTATTCTGCCAGCCGGAAATTCACTTGATTACCGTGCAGTCGGGAACGTAAAGGATTTCGCCTCTGCAAGTGATTTCGTCCCTTGACCCTTTCGCGCGATTGAGTGGGTGACTTCTTCATGCTGTGCCCGCGTGTTTAGCCATGAAGCACCCGTGGTGCTTACAACACATTGCCCAATGTCAGCGCGTCGCGATGGTACAGATGCTCGGCGTGTTCTCCCAATTCGGCACACGCCTCCAGACACAAGGGCAGTTCGCGCGACGAAATCCCTGCTTCGATTTTTTTCAGTGCCGTGGTCACTGCATCCACATCGTCATGATTGATGAGCGTTTGCAGCCACGGCACTTTTTGTTTCCACACGCTCTGGCATTTTTGCAGCGATGCCTCCGCGCCCGCCCAATTCTCCGCTTCCGCGAGTGTCCGCAGTTCTTCAGCGTTCGCCGCGTATTCCTCGGACAGCGCGCGCACCTCTTCCCCGCTCCACACGCCCAGCCCAATCGTCAGCGCAAGCAGAATCAGCGAAATCCACACCCCGGTCTTCATTCACCACACCACCTTCTGCGGCGGCAGCGCCTGATGCGTCTGCACCTGCGTCCGCCCCTTCCCCTGCGCCAGCAGCATCCCCTGCGTGTTCAGGCACAGCAGCAGCACGTCCTGCGCGCCCTCAAACCCCAGCGCGCGAATCTGCCCCATCAGCCAGCTGAGGCTCAACTGCCCGCGCTGCAAGTTTTCCGTCTGCACTTCGCCGTCCAAAATCAGCGGCAGCGGAAGCCCCTCCTTCGGCGGCATCTTGCCTAAGTCGCTGGGCATAAGCGGGCGGCTGTCCGCCTTCGGAAAGACGGAGATGTTCCCACCCGGTTCGAGTACCGCCGTGCCGACCTCCAGCGGGTCAAGGATGCCGCCGGCACGTATGGCTTCCATCAAGTCGTTCAAATCCACCGCACAGGCGCGCAGCTGCTTCTCGCAAATCACGCCGTTGCGCACCAGCACCGTCGGCTGCCCGCAGAGCCACACCCGCACGCGCTCAGACTTCATGCACAGCGCCGTCAGCAGCCCATGGCACACGACGAGCGCCGCCATCGGCAGCAAGCCGTAGAGAATCGGAATGCCCACACCGCCCATCGGGGTCGCCGCCAGCTCCGCAATCATAATGACCACGACCAGCTCAAACGGCTGCAATTGCCCCACCTGCCGCTTGCCCATCGTGCGCATCGCCAGCAGGGACGCGGCATACAAAATCACCGAACGCAGAAAAATCGTCAGCATATTCTCATCCTCCGCGGTCATTCTGCCCCATTATGCCGCGGATGATACTTGCGCGGCGCAGTCCGTCATGCTATAATGGAAGAAACTTGGCGAATTTCGCCGGAAATGAGGGTTTTCCTGATGAAAAAGCTGTTTTCTCTGCTGCTTGTGCTGGCGCTGGCGCTTGTGCCGATGCTCTCCTTGGCGGATGATGATGCCGCCTGCCAGAACCTCTACAACATGCTGCTGGATGAGCTGAAGTCGGTCGATTTGGAGATGACCGCCGACGAGGAAAGCTACCGCATTTATCTTGGCTATGCGCTGGACAAGAACTCGCTGGGTGACGCGGATGTTATCTTTGACGCGTACAGCGATGCCGTCACCATTAACGTCAGCTACTCCAATCCGCTTGATGAGGCGCTTGTGCCGCAGGTGATTTCCTTCTTCAACAGGGTCAACAGCACGCTGTATGTCGGCAAGCTGATGGTCATCAAGTCGGACAACGTGTGGTACGCGGCGTACGAGATTTTCCTCTCTGTTGACCCGCAGAACATCACCGATTGGGATCGCAACAACGTGCTGGCATACACGGCGCTGGCGCTGGACACAATGGAGGCAATGGTGGACTACATCACCGAGATTGCAAACGGCGAATCGGCAGACAACGTGTTCGCCATGTGGCAGGCGGATATCGGCGCGGTGTAATCCCCCAAACGCAAAAAAGGCAGGAATCGCTATGGATTTCCGCCTTTTTTTGATACCGATTATTCTTCCGCGCTGAGGTTCTCGGTGCAGAAGAGTGCAATCACGTTGTCAATCGTTTCCGCGTCAGCGTTCGCGTCGATGCCAGCTGCCAGCCAGTAGGCATACCGCCCCTTCATGTACTGCTGAAGCGCCGCCAAATCGCTGCCATAGCGGAACTCGATGTGGTAGGTCGTTTCCATTGTGTCGTCGCGGAAGAAGAAGTAGGTGAAGTCGCCCGCGTCGTCAGTCGCCTGATACACCTCGCAGTCAAACGCCGGGCAGAATGTCTCGCCGCCCCACGTCATCGTTTCGTCCGCGCCAATCTGGTAGGTGCCGATGCAGCGGTACTTGTGCGTTTCGCTCGTGCCATCCAGCTTATTGATGGTAATCTCGTCGCCGTTCATGGTGAAGGACTTGACATCGTTCAAATACCAGCAGTCGAAGATGAAGCCCTCCGAGCCGTCGCCGTACAGCGCTACCGCGTCGTCGCCATACACGTCGCCGCTGATGAAGGATTTGAGCATCTCGACTGCTTCTGCCGCGTTCTCCTCGCCCACAATCGCCTTGCAGTGTTCTTCCCACACGCTGTCGTAGTCATCAGACAGAATCACATCGAACAGATTGCTGTACGTCGTGCCGTTTTCCCCGCTGATCGTTTGCAGGCAATCGGGTTTGCTCTCAGCCAGACTGGGCGCAATCGCCACGCACAGCACAAGGGCGAACATCAGCAGATGGGAAATGATTTTCTTCACAGGGTGCTTCATGTTTTCCTCCTTGCGGTTAGTTTTCACTAACCATCCGGTCAAAAATTTGCGGTTAGTCGTTTCTAACCGCAGTTCTATGGTAACACAAAGCATCACTTCTGTCAAGGTGTCACGAGAACATTTTCTCCAGTTCCTCGTACTTTTCATGCGTGATGAGCGCGTCCTGCTCCGTCCCCTGCAGGTGGACAATGTACGTCCAGCGCCCATAGGGGGTGATGTTTTTGATGTGGTTGAGGTTGATGATGTAGCTTTTGTGGCAGCGGAAGAAGATGGATGAATCAAGCCGTGCTTCCGTGTCAGAGAGCGAATCGGACGTAACATATCGTTCGCCGGACGCGGTGTAAAACACAGTCGTGCGGTCTTCACGCTGCACGAGCACGATGTCGCTGACATTCAGGAACGACACGCCGTCCTTATGGTGCAGCATCAGCCGCCCGCTGACCGGGTGGGGCGTGGGGTGCACGGGCAGGGGCGTTTCGCCGTCGGTTTGATGGCGGATGCGCTTCTTCGCGCGTTCGAGCGTCTGCATCACGCGCTCCTTCTTGAAGGGCTTGAGCAGGTAATCGAAGGCGTACACCTCAAAGGCGTCGCCCATATATTCATCGTGCGCCGTTGCGAAAATCAGCACAATCGCAGGGTTCATGTCCTGTATCACCCGCGCGCACTCCACGCCGGTTTTGCCGGGCATTTCAACGTCAAGGAAAACGAGCTGGGGCTTTTCCTGCTCCACAAGGGTGAGCAGCTGCACGCCGTCCTCCGCCTCCCCCACGATTTCAAAACCCTCTGCGCGGCTGATCATCATGCGTTCGATGCGCCGCATATCGGCATTATCGTCCGCAATGACCACGCGGATTGGTGTCTCCATTGGACTTTCACCTCCTGACGCCAAGGGGCGTTGCCCCTTGGATTCCCACCAGAGGCGCTGCCTCTGGACTCTGCAAGGGACTTCGTCCCTTGACCCTTTCGCGCGATTCAGTTGATTTCTCTTGCATACAGTTTTCGCGTGTTTATGCAGAGATTTCGCCTCTGCAGGAGCGAAACCCCTGCTTCGCAAAAGCACTCTGACATCGGCAGAGCCCCTCTGCCATCAATCACCGATAGCAGAGGGGCTGTGCTTATCAGCGCTTCCTTCTCTCGCAGGGGCGCGTCAGCACCTCCTGCATCACCATCGCCTGCACCATCGCATTCGGGCTGAAATCCAGCTTCAAGCCGGACCGCACCTCCTCGTGCGGCGCTTCCGGGCGCTTCTCGTGCGCCGGGAACAGTTCGTCCTCGTGGCACTTGTCGCGTCCTTCCGGGCTGTCGTATCCTATGCTCCCCTGCAGTTCCGCATCCAGGTCGCACTCCGCCGCCAGATGCTCATGCACCTTCGGCTTCGCGGCATGGACGGTCGTGTGTGCATGGGCGGGCATCGGTGCGGGCGTCGGCACAATCGGCTGACTGTGCACCTTCGGCGCGGACTGCTTCGGCTGCTGCGCCTTCGCGGTCGGCATCCGGCGCGCTTCCTCGGCTTCTTTCTTCTTCTGTGCGCTCTTCACCACGTTGACGATAATCACGATGATAATCAGCGCCAAATAGGATGATATTGACATTGCTGCCCCTCCTTTCGGTCAAGCAGCGGCTTACTTCTTCTCCAGGCTATGCGTGGGCGTGCTCTGCGGCGCACTCGCCTTGGCAATGGAATCGCGCATGGAGGTATCCGCAATCGTGTTCTGCATCTGGTAGTAGTCCATCACGCCGAGCTTGCCTTCGCGCAGGGCAGCCGCCATCGCCTTCGGAACTTCGGCTTCCGCCTCGACGACCTTTGCGCGCATCTCCTGCACGGCGGCCTTCATTTCCTGCTCGTGCGCGACAGCCATGGCGCGGCGTTCCTCTGCCTTCGCCTGCGCAACGCGGCGGTCGGATTCCGCCTGATCCATCATCAGCTGCGCGCCGATGTTGCGGCCGACATCCACGTCTGCAATGTCGATGGACAGAATTTCGTATGCCGTGCCTGCGTCCAAGCCTTTGGACAGCACCGTGCGGGAAATCAGATCAGGATTCTCCAGCACCTGCTTGTGGGTTTCCGCCGAGCCGACAGTGGTCACGATGCCCTCGCCGACACGCGCGATAACGGTTTCTTCGCCCGCGCCGCCGACCAGACGGTCGATATTCGTGCGGACGGTGACGCGCGCCTTGGCACGCAGCTCAATGCCGTCCTTCGCGATTGCGGCGACGACGGGGGTTTCGATGACCTTCGGGGTGACGGACATCTGCACCGCCTCGAACACGTCACGGCCCGCGAGGTCAATCGCGCACGCCTTCTCGAACGCCATCGGGATGTTCGCGCGCTGCGCCGCAATCAGGGCGTTAATCACGCGGTCCACGTTGCCGCCGGCGAGGAAGTGCGTTTCCAGCTGGGAGATGTTCAGCCCCAGACCCGCCTTGTTCGCCTTAATCAGCGGCTGCACGAGGCGATGCGGCTTAATGTGGCGAATCTTCATGCCGATGAGCGCGCCCATCGACACATGCACCCCGCTGGACAGCGCGGAAATCCACAGTCCCAGCGGCACGAACGACAGGAACACGCACACCACCACAAACACCACAGCGATAATACCCAGAATCATTGCCATATTGCCATCCATGTTACAATCCTCCTAACAGGGGCTTTGCCCCTAACCCTACCAGAGGCTTTGCCTCTGGACTCCACAAGGGTCTTCGACCCTTGACCCATTCGCGCGATTGAGTTGGTGACACTCTCCTACTACTCTCGCGTGTTTATTGAGGGAAACGTATTAATTTGCCGGAGACAGTTCAAGCACCAGTGTATTGGACATGCCCACGATGTTGACGCTGAATGTGGCATACATGCCGCCCTCCTCCGTCTGGAAGAGTTCGACAATGAGCGTCTGCCCCTTCTCCTGCGTCGTCATGCTGAGGACGCCGTCTTTCAGCGTCGCCGGATAGGTGAGATCCACCTCGTCGGTCACCGTATACAGGCTGATGTCCGTCCCCGACACCGTGCAGAACGGCAGCGGCGCGCCGTTTTCGTCCGTTCCCAAGCTCGTCAATGTCGAGCCGCTGCGGGCGTATTCCGCCGACCATACGCCTTGAAATGCTTCCAGCGGCGTGTCCGTGCGTGCGGCAGGCGTCGCCCATGCGTCCAAGCTCCGCGCCAAGAGAACGAGCATGTTGTCTATCGTGTCGTAGCGCAGCTCCAAGCCGGTCTCCGTCTCGCGCAGCAGAATGTCCGTCGCCATGTCGGGCGATTCCAGTCGGTACTCGCCCTCCGCCGTCTGCTGCCAGCTTCCCGTGTACGAGAGGTAGCCGACGACCAGCTTGAACTCGCCGTCCTCTTTCATCGTCAGGCGAATGATGGTCTGCGCGTTCAAGCCGTACCAATTGCCCAGCAGCGTGTCTTCCGGCGTTTCTTCCGCCAGCGCCATGCCAACCAGCATCAGCAGCACCAGCAGAATGCTTGTCAGCCGCTTCATCATTGGTCACTCCTTTTCCATCGGAACCAGCAGGAACATCGTCGTCGGGTTGTCCGGCACATCGCTCAATCGCAGCGTCGCGTACAGGCTGCCGTCCGCCGTCTGGAAGAACGTCAGGTCGTAGTCCACCACGATTTCCTTCACAAGCGCCGACGAAGCTGCCATCTGCACCGTAGCGGAATCGTCGTGCGCAGTACGCCGTCCTCGAACGTCAGCGGGAAGCTCGTCCCTTCCGGGAAACTTTCCAGCCCCGCACCGGGGAACATCGTCAAACCGTCAATCGTGCAGAACACCTGACGTTCGCCCATTTCCGGGGTATACGTCAGCTGCATCGTGCCGAGGAACATGGTTTCCATCGTCCAAGTCCCCGCGAATGCTTCCAGCGGCGTGTCTGTCCGGGGCATTCGTTCCGTCCGCAGTTCTTCCGCGTCCCGCGCCATGTGTACCACTGCACCTTCTGCTGTGCTGCCATAGAAAACATCAAGGCCGCTTTCCGTCAGCCGCGCCGTCATCGTCATGTCTGGAGCAGGGGCTTGCGAATCCACCATACTCATGATGACATCCAGCAGACTTGATGACCGATTGGTGTACGCCAGATTGTATTCGCCATCCGTCGTCTTGCGCCATTTGCCTTCTATGCCGCTGATTCCCTCCGTGCCGAAGAAGAACGTTCCGTCCTCCCGGAGCGTCAGGCGAAGCACCGTCTCGTCCGAGGGCAGTGCGTACCAGTCGCCCAGCGCCGCGTCCGGCGTTTCTTCCGCCAGCGCCATGCCAACCAGCATCAGCAGCGCCAGCAGAATGCTTGTCAGCCGCTTCATTCCTTTTCGCTCCTTCCCAAGTACCGCATGAGCCGCCGCCAGAGCGTTTCCTTCCGCGGAAGCTCCGCTGTCTTTCATACCTTCTTGACCACGATGCGCGAGCCTTCAATCTGCGTAACGCGGATTTTCGTCCCGTTCTCGATGAAGTCGCCCTCGCTGACCACGTTCAGCCGCACGCCGTCGAACTCGCCCAGCCCGGTAGGTCTAAGCGCAGTTGTCGCCGTGCCTTCGCGCCCCAGAAACACCTGCATGTTCTCCGCCGAGCGGTAGCCCGCGTCCGTGCTTTCGGTGTGGCTGTTGACGATGCTGCTCTTGCTGAGCTTGCCCTTTGTCAGCGAATGCAGTGATGTGGAAATCGCAATCGCCAGCACGGACAGCACAATCAGCAGCATCCCCAGCGTCGCCATCGTGCCGTGCTGCTGCCACGTCAGCACCAGCGCGACGACCTCCAGCGCAATGCCGCTGAAGCCTGCAATGCCGAACCCCGGCATCAGTGCTTCCATAATCAGCAGCCCAATCCCCAGCACAAAGCAAACTATGATGGGCAGATTTGTCATGATGAAGTCTATCACGTCCCGTACCTCCTTCCGCGTGAATTGATACTTTGAGTATAGCAGTTTTTTCGCCGTTTGGCTATGCTTTTTGTCTCAAAGATACATTTTTTCGTCTGAATTGTCACTCGCTCGCCAGCACGCTGTGCAGCCGCTCCAAATCCGCCTGATACACGTCTTTTAACTTCTGATTATAGATAATCGACGCCGGATGATACAGCGCGAACAGCGGGAAATCCCCCGCCTGCTTGTCCGTCTGAACATGTGCCGTCAGCACCTGCCCGTGACACGCCCCGATGGTGCTTTTCGCGCCAAGCAGCGCGTGAAGTGCGGTATTCCCCAGCGTGACGAGCATTTTCGGCTGCACGAGCAGGATTTCCTCCAGCAAATACGGTGTGAACAGCGCCAGTTCCTCGCGGTTCGGCGTGCGGTTGGACACGCGCCCTTTTTCGCTCACCTTCGTCGGGCGGATTTTCACGACGTTGCTGATATAAATATCCTCACGGTTTAATTGCAGCACCGTCAAGAAGCCATCGAGGTTCTTCCCTGCCTTGCCGACAAAAGGTCTCCCGGACATGGCTTCCTGTTCCCCCGGCGCTTCTCCGATGAGCATCACGGGCGGGCGCTCACTGCACCCCTCGCCCAGCACCAGCGGCTTTTCCTCCCCCGGCCACAGCGGCGCGAAGAAGGCTTGCATCCGCTCGTTGAATCGTTCCAATTCGCTTGGCATGGTGATGATTCCTCCAATTTTGCTGATGACAATTTTTATGATGGCATAGTTGTTTTTTCTATCTTTCTGGTAATCGCCATGCTTCCAGAGGGCTTTCCGATCGCCCTCTGGACTCCTTCGGTGCACGCCCATGTTTATTGCGCTTTACCGATAGGTTTTATTTTTCTTCTTCCGGATACCGCAGCGTCAGCGTCATGCCGTCCGTTGCACACGTCGTTTCCGGGAACACCGCCTGCGCATTCGGCAGAAATTCCTCCGGCGTCTCAATCGACGTCGAGAAATGCGTCAGCAGCAGCCGCTTCGTTCCGGCGTCCCGCGCTAACTGCGCCGCTTCCCGGAAGAGCATATGGCAGTTTTTATGTGCCAGAGGCAGCTTTTCCTCCGCGCCGTACATGCCCTCCAAAATCATCAGGTTGCTGTCCTGCCCCATGCGCACAATGCCCGGCACAGGGCGCGTGTCCGTCGCGTAAACGAACGTAATCCCCCGCCGCGGCTGCCCCAGCACCTGATGCGGATAGTACGTCTGCCCGTCCATGCTGACCGTTTCGCCGCGCTGCAGGATGCTCCACAGCTTCACCGGAATCCCCTGCGCCCGCGCGCGGACGGGGTCGAACAGCGCCGGACGCGGCAGATGAAACTGGTAGCCGATGCAGGGCATCTCATGCCTGAGCGGAAAGGGCGTTATCGTCAGCCCAATGGCGGCAAAAGGCGAATAATCGTTGATGATTTCATGCAGCACGATGGGGCAGCTCAGCGACGGCGCAATCACCCGCAGCCCGGCGACTACGCGCTCCAGCCCAATCGGGCCGTAGATGTGCAGCGGCGCTGTCCGCCCGGCTTTGGTGATGGCAAGCAGCATCCCCGGCAGCCCGGAGCAGTGGTCGGCGTGGTAGTGCGTCAGCAAAATGGCATCAATACATTGTATGCCCCAAGACAGGCGCTGTATGCCGATTTGCGTGCCCTCTCCGCAGTCCACCAGCACCGCGCGGCCGCCCACGCGCACATACAGGCTCGCCAGCGCGCGATCCGGCAGGGGCATCGTGCCGCCCGTGCCCAGCGTGCAAAGGTCAATCATCCGTGTTAGCCTCCCCATTCGTTTTCCACCTGTTGATTTCGCCGCGGGAGGGGCAAAATCCTGCTGAATCAGCGCACGAAAAAATCCCCCGGAACATCTTCCGAGGGAAATTCGTCATGCGACTTTCTTGAGTTCCTTCGCCAGCCGTTCCCCGACCAGCAGCCCCAGCGCGATGCAGATGATGCACTCGACGAGCATGTAGCTGCCGTTGTAGGTCAGCGAGTACCAGACGGGGTTCACGCCCTCCGGCGCGTACTGCCCATAGAAGATGAAGCCGGAGAGGAACGACGCCATAAACCGCCCGAAGCAGCCCAGCACGAAGCCCGCCGTCATCTTCGCCTTGCTGCCGCGGAAGCAGCCCGCCAGACCCAGCAGTCCGAATGCAATCGGGTAATCCAGCAGGTTCGGGATGGCGCCCAGCGCCGCCCACGCCATGCCGTCCAGCAGGAACTGCATCACGCCGTACAGTGCGCCCAGCACCATGCCGGGGCCAACGCCGTAGCAGTACGCGAACAGCAGCAGCGGCAGCATACTCGCGGGGGTCACCGACCCGCCCATCGGCATCGGCCAGAGCTTGATGAGGCTCAGCACGGACGACAGCGCCATGCACATTGCGCCGACTGCCATCGTCTTTGCCGTCCAGAAGGACTTCTTATTACTGCTCTTTTTGCGGGTGATGAGGTACACTGCCACGCCAACGACCAGCAGCACCGCCACCGTGACCCAGAACGTCACGCCCTCGCCCAGAAACGACCATGCCGCGTTTTCCGCTTCGGTTTCCTCCGCCAGCGCGCGGCCCAAGAACCAGTTTGCCATCTTGATTTTCCTCCTGTTTTCGCCGATTTCGGCGTATTGGGTGACGCTCGTATTCCGGAAATGAAAAAATCCCGCGTTTGCACGCAGGAAACAGGAGGGGGAGATTCTTCTCCCAAACGCGCCGTCCGTACAGGAAAAATCCCCCGCAAAATGCGCGTGTCCCTCCGCTGTCCCTACGGTAGGATGACCTACACAGGTTCAAATGGTCGGCAAAATGCCCTCTCAGCCGTGCAGCCCTCGCCCACAGCTCCCATCGCGGATGATACGATTGTCCTCCCTATCATACCCATTCCTGTGAAATTTGTCAACATCTTTTTGCTTTTTTCCCCTTGATTCGCGCAAAAAAAGCAAGTACAATAGAGAGGCGCAAGGGGCGCTGCCCCTTGACCCTGCCAAAGGGTCTTCGACCCTCTGGACTCC
>ERZ824598.886-NODE-886-length-43082-cov-3.831036_pt1 | contig 43082 bp, 39 predicted proteins | sample MGYA00519934_ERZ824598 | MGnify/ENA primary metagenome ERZ824598 (study PRJEB31778, sample SAMEA3449177) | human gut metagenome | biome: human gut; feature: human-associated habitat; material: faeces | place: United Kingdom | collected 2010/2012 ...
CAGCATTTAATTGTTCTGTCTTCTACATCTTCATATCCTTTACAATAGAAATCCCCAAGCTTATCAGTTGTGGTAATACCTTCTTCAAGAGCGACACTTGAAGTTATAATTTTGAATGTGGAACCAGGTTCATAACTATCAGCAACAGATTTATTAGCCCACATTTTATACAGTGCTTGATTTTGCTCGTCAGAAGACAAAGAATTGAAAGTCTTTGCTAAAGTAGAATTAGGTGTATAAGGTGAATTTAAATCATAGTCTGGATAAGAAGCCATTCCTAGAATGTTACCAGTCTTAGGTTCTAAAACAATAACATTACCACCATCTTTACATTCATATTTTTCAACTGCTTGTTGCAAATATTTTTCAATAATAGTTTGAATATTCAAATCTATTGTAAGTGCTATGTCACTTCCATTCTCAGCAGATATATAAGTTTCTTCTGCATTTGGAATTTCTTCTTCGATGATATCAGATAATGTCTTATATGTAACATCTTCGATACCTTTTGCAACGTTAACAATGATCTGCCCGTCTTTTATAAATGGGGACATCTGTTTTGCAACCATACGAACAACAGGTGAAGGAACTGCCATAACAACAACATCTTCATCTGTTAAAGCTGTTTTAAGATCTGCCTCGATCATAATATTATCTGGCAATTTTACTCCAGGTAATTTCTCTACCTGCTCTCTCTTTGTGGAAAGCATCTCTATTTCATGCGGATCATGTGTCCACAATGTCACTTCATGTCCATTATTTGCTAATAATACCGCAAGGGCACTTCCCCAGCTTCCTGCACCGATAACGCTAACTTTCTTCATCTGTTTAAGTTCCTCCTAACGTTTTACTTTCTGACCTAATTTATTCTCAGTACCATTCATCAAACGCCCAATATTCGCACGATGGCGCCAGATTGCCATAGCTGTAAATATACATCCAACAATAACTAATTTCCAATCATGTGGATTGTTAAAATACAAAATAAATGGAATGATCAGCACCATGCAGATCGATCCTAACGATACATACTTAGAAATAGCCGTAATGATCAAAAATACTGCTGCACAGACCAACCCAAGCTGCCAGTGAAATGCAAAAATAACTCCCCCAGTTGTCGCTATTCCCTTTCCACCTTTAAACCCAAGATAAAACGGGAAATTATGTCCCAGTACTACTGCAAATCCTGTCAAAAGCCAAAGATAAGCTTCTCCTTCTACATGAAAAGCCGGCATGATCACATATCTCGCAAGATTCACCGCCACAAGTCCTTTGACGGCATCTCCAAGAAATGTAATGATCGCTGCTGTCTTTCCCAAAGTTCTTAATGTATTCGTTGTCCCGGAATTTCCACTTCCGTAATCTCTGATATCGATCTTATTTACTCGTCCGACAATATATCCTGTCTGAATACACCCAAACAGGTATCCGACGATCATACACACAACAATACAAACTGCCATTATCTTTCCTTCCTTTCCCTCGCAATAATATGAATTGGTGTTCCTCTGAATCCAAATGTATTACGGATCTGGTTCTCAAGATATCTTGTATATGAAAAATGCATTAACTGACGATCATTGATAAACACAACAAATGTTGGCGGTTTTACAGAAACCTGTGTGATATAGTAAAGTTTTAATCTCTTTCCTTTGTCTGATGGTGGCTGTTTCATCGCTACCGCCTCTGTAAGGATCTCGTTTAAGACTCCTGTCTGTACACGTAATGCATGATTCTCGATTACCATATCAAGAACATCAAAAATCTTAGGAAGTCTCTGTCCTGTCTTAGCAGAGATGAAAACAAGTTCTGCATATGACATATAAGATAACACTTCTCTAACCTGGTTTGTAAACTTGTAGATTGTCTTATCGTTCTTCTCGATGAGATCCCATTTGTTAACCGCAATGATCATACCTTTTCCACGTTCATGGGCAATTCCTGCGATCTTGGCATCCTGTTCTGTGATTCCTTCTTCCGCATCAATGACTAAGATCGCCACATCACAACGTTCTACTGCTGCAACCGTACGGATCACACTGTAACGTTCGATATCTTCTTTGACTCTGGCTTTCTTTCGAAGTCCGGCTGTATCGATGAATACATATTCTTTTCCATTACGTTTGACCGTTGTATCAATCGCATCTCTTGTTGTTCCTGCAATATCAGAAACGATCAGACGGTCTTCTCCCAATAATTTATTGATCAATGAAGATTTTCCTGCATTTGGCTTTCCGATGATTGCAACTCTTGGTCTTTCATCTTCTTTCTCATCTGCATCCTGTGGATTGCAGTGAACAAGAACTTCATCTAACAGATCACCAAATCCAATCTTGGAATTCGCTGAAACTGGAAATGGTGTTCCAAGCCCCAGATTGTAAAATTCATAAGTATCCAGAACGAATTTTTCGTAATTATCTACTTTATTGACTGCTAACACAATTGGTTTCCCTGATCGTCTTAACATATCTGCCACCTGATAATCTGCATCGACAAGCCCCTGTCTTACGTCTGTAAGGAAGATGATCACATCTGCTGTCTCCATTGCGATCTCTGCCTGTCCTCTCATGTGGCTTAATAATAGATCACCACTGTCTGGTTCAATACCACCTGTATCAATCAATGTAAACTGATAGTTTAACCATGTCACATCTGCATAGATACGGTCTCTTGTAACTCCCGGTGTATCTTTAACAATTGAAATTTTTTCTCCTGCCAGTGCATTAAACAATGTAGACTTTCCTACATTCGGTCTTCCTACAATGGCAATGATCGGCTTACTCATAATCTATATACCTCTCTAAATGTTTCAAAACCTGTACTGTTTCTTAGTATACCTTATCTTATGAAATTCGTCCAGTGTGAAGAATTTCACAAGATATATTCTTTTTATTTACCTTTTTATAACACAATAAATGCTGCCAGATTACCACGTTTCCCATGACTTGCTCTATGCGAAAACAGTAGATCAGGATTACAACATGTGCAGATATCTGTAATATCAAGATTTTCTGGACGGATTCCTGCTTCTGTCAAAATAATCTCATTTGCTTTCCAGAGATCAAGCTGGTATTTTCCATTCCCTTTATCATCCAAAAATTCTTTTGCATCATGTCCTGTCAGTTCTTTTTTAAACTCATCTGCAACATCTTCACTAACCTCGTAGCAACTTCGGCAGATTGATGGTCCAATGGCTGCGATGATATTTTCCTTTTTACTTCCATATTCATTTTCTAAAAATTGTACCATCTTGGCACCGATTCTTCCAACAGTGCCTCTCCATCCTGAATGTGCTAAAGCTGCAGCCTTTTCTACCGGATCATAAAAAAACAAAGGCACACAATCTGCATATCCTGTATAAAGCGGAATCCCCTGCTCATTTGTAGCAAGACCATCCATATCTTTCATAACTTTTCCACAATCTTCTTTCGTTACCTTATGGATTCTCGTCTCATGAATCTGATTTGAAAATACCAGCTTTGTATGATCGAATCCGATCGCTTCTGAGATTCTTCTGAAATTTTCATCCACAGCTTCTTTTTTATCTCCACGGTTATAGCTTAAATTCAACGTGGAAAACATTCCTTCGCTGACTCCACCCATACGTGTTGAAAATCCATGTCTGACTCCTGCCTGATCCAATTTTTTAAATGTCAGATATGGAACAGACCCCTCATGTAATATCGTAGACTGATTATCGTTTGATTTTTTAAAATGCATGTTTTATCACCCTGATCTTCTTTCCTAAAATCTCCACTACATCAAAACGGATCGGCTGTTCAAAAGATAGATGATTCTTCTTTAAATAAATCATTGCACTCTTTCGGATCTTCTGCTGTTTTCTTTGGTCTACAGCTTGTGCCGGATATCCCTTTTTGTCATCTTTTCTGTATTTTACTTCCACAAATACCAATGTCTGATCTTCTTTTGCTATAATATCAATCTCTCCGACTTTTGTATAAAAGTTTTGTTCAAGGACGTCATATCCTTGCTGTTTCAGAAACCAACAGGCAATCGCTTCTGCTTTTGCCCCTGTCTCCCTGTTATTTTTCTTCATATTATATATACTTTTTTGTTTTTTATATGTATTTCTTTACAAATGTTCTTCTATGGATATCACAGATTCCCTGCTTTTTGATTCCTTCAATATGTGCTTTGGTTCCATATCCTTTATTTTTTGCAAAGTCATATCCCGGATAAATTATATCATATTCTTTCATCATACGGTCCCTTGTAACTTTCGCAACAATACTTGCCGCTGCGATCGATGCACTTTTTGCATCTCCTTTGATGATCGGAATCTGTTCGATCTCAACATCTGGAATTGTGACCGCATCATTCAATAAAAGATCTGGTTTTATCGAAAGCTTTGAAATTGCCTGCTGCATTGCCTTATAAGTTGCCTGCAGGATATTGATCTCATCGATCACTTCTTCTGAAGACATTCCAATACCGATTGCAACTGCTTTCTCATAAATCTCATCATATAAAAGCTCCCTTTTCTTCTCTGAAAGCTTTTTGGAATCATTCAGATATAAAATATCACAGTCTTTTGGCAAAATCACTGCAGCCGCAACAACAGGTCCTGCAAATGGTCCTCTTCCAACTTCATCAATTCCACAAATCGCCTGATGATTTCCATATTCTCTTTCAAAAGAAAACATCTCATACATTCTTTCTTTCTCAAGCCTTAATTTTTCTAACTTCTTGGCTTCTCGTTCTTCTTTCTTTGTCATAAGTCTTAAAACCCTTCCTATGGCCGGATCACACCTGCATTCTTCCATGGATAAAACCGGAAAATAATCCTCCCTGTGATCTTTGACCTCTTTACTGGACCAACCTCTTTATATCTACTGTCATTACTATTATCTCTGTTATCTCCTAAAACAAAATATTCATCTGATGAAAGATGAAACTTTCCTTTTAATTCACATGAATCTGTCGTATGATCTTTGGAATAATCTTTTACTTCTTTGTCATTTACATAGACTTTTCCTTTTGTGATCTTTACCGTTTCTCCTGGAAGTGCGATCACTCGCTTTACAAAAAACTGATCGCCACCTTCTGGTCCTGGAAATACAATAATCTCATATCGTTTAGGATCCCGAAAACGATATGTTAACTTATCTAACAACACTTGATCATGATCATGCAAGTGCGGTTCCATTGAATGTCCACTTACTTTCGTCCGTTCACCAACACACATAATAAGAACAAATGCAAATGCAACCGCGATCAAAATGGTACCCAGCAACCTTAGAATACTTTTAAACATTCTTATATCTGCCCCTCAAAGGCTTTTATGCCTCTTTTGTCCCTTCTTCTGGTGTTTCCAGAGAAATTTTTCCTAATTTCCCATTTCGGAATTCCTCTAATACGATCTTTGATGCTTTTTCGTAATCTAATTCATTTCCTTTCATCTTACAATTACGATTTAGCGCAATCTGTTCTAAGATTTTCACTTTATCTTCATTTTCATCTACTTGATAGCGATCAGCAAGAATTCCCTGATAATGATTTTTTAAATACTCGATCAGTTCGATCGCCATTTCATCCTGATTGAGGATTTCATCTCTGATCGATCCGATCAATGCCAGACGAAGCCCAACCTGCTGGTCTTCAAATTTAGGCCATAAAATTCCAGGGGTATCTAATAATTCAATATTCTTATTTAATTTGATCCACTGTTTTCCTTTTGTAACTCCTGGTTTATTTCCTGTTTTTGTACAGGCTTTTCCAACCAGACTGTTGATAAATGTTGATTTTCCAACGTTTGGGATTCCTGCGATCATTGCTCTGATCGGACGGTTTTTAATCCCACGTTTTCTATCTCTCTCAAGTTTTTCCTTGCAGGCATCCATCACGATCGCCTGTGTACCTTTGACACCTTTTCCTGATCTTGCATTTGTTCTTGCTACATAGAATCCTTTTTCTTTAAAATATTCTTCCCACTGTGCAGTCACACGTTCATCTGCCATATCTGTCTTATTTAACAAGATCAATCGTGACTTGTTCGCTGCCAACTGGTCAATATCCGGATTTCTGCTGCTTAGTGGAATTCTTGCATCCACAAGTTCGATCATAATATCGATCAGTTTCATGTTTTCCTGCATCATACGTTTTGCTTTGGTCATATGACCCGGGTACCACTGAAAATCCATTCTTTATTTCTCCTTCCCTCTGTTTACCACGGCCAGTATTTGATACCGACCTTTCCAATGATATTTGTTCTTTTGATATTTCCAACACTCGCACTTCTGGAATCTTCACTATTATTATAGTTATCTCCCACAACAAAGTACTGCTTACTCTTTAATGTAATCTCATCTGCTGCTAATCCTGCAGATAAAATCTTCTGACTTGAAAATGCTTTTGTTTTCTTTCCGTTTACATAGATTCTGCCGTTTTTGATCTGAACCTTTTCTCCCGGAAGACCTATCACTCGTTTTACATAGTAATTTCCATTCTTGTCATCTGATTTAAATATGACCACATCATACCTACTTGGTCCCTTGATCTGATAGATCAGGCGATTCACCAGATGTTTTTCACCTCTTTCAATCGTTGGTGACATAGAATCACCTTGAATCGTAAAACTGAAACACACAAATCTTACTAACAAAAATGCCAGTAACACAACTCCGACAAATTTTAAGACATACTGAATCACGATTTCCCTTTGCTGACGCTGTTTCTTGCGCATCTGATAGGTTACTGTGTATCCTTTCCTCATAGAAGAACTCCTTTCCTCTTCGTATAGAAAGATTCGTAAAATTCCTGTATACTAAAACAGGGATAAGCTATACAGCCTATCCCTCTCTTTTGACAATCTTTGTCTGATTATACTCTTTCTTTTACTTTTGCTGCTTTACCAACACGATCACGTAAGTAGTATAATTTAGCACGTCTTACTTTACCACGTCTTACTACTTCAATCTTTTCGATGATTGGAGAATGTACTGGCCATGTTTTTTCAACACCAACACCACTTGCCTGTTTTCTTACAGTAAATGTTTCGCGTGCTCCACCATTCTGTCTTTTGATGACTGTTCCTTCGAAAACCTGAATTCTTTCACGGTTTCCTTCTTTTACTTTCGCGTGAACTCTTACAGTGTCTCCTGTTTTGAATTCAGCAACTTCTCTTAACTGTGCATCTTCGATGCTTTTAATAATATCCTGTGCGCTCATTGTTGTTCCTCCTTGAACGTTTTTAGATGTTCTTAATACCAAATGTAACAGAGGACCATCCATATTTATAACAACTTGAACATATTATCATATTTTTTTATGTGAAGCAAGTGTTTTTTTGTATTTTTTAAGATTCTTTACCTTAATACAAATTTCTCCATTGCCTTTGCGACTCCATTTTCCTGATTGGAAACCGTAATATAGTCTGCGATCGCTTTCATAGAATCAAGGCCATTTTCCATAACAACCGCAAGTCCTGCACTTTCTAAAAGTTCTCTGTCATTGTCTGCATCCCCACAACTCATAATCTCTTCTTTTTGAATATTCAAGATCTTTGCAAGATGGAACAGACCATCTCCTTTATTACAGCCTTTCTTAGAAATCTCAAGATTCTTTGGAAGAGAACTTGAAAACTGAATGTCTTCAATCTTACTCAATGCATCCGCTGCTCTTCGTCTTTCTTCCATCGTCTTAAATAATAAAGTTGTCTTCTCAACAGTTGTTGACTGTTCTTTTACAAACATCTCTAAATCATCAACAAGAACTCTCGACCCCTGCACAATTGCTTTTGTATTTGAATCAAGTTCATAATAATCAATATTTTCCATTTCTTTTTTGTTAGCATAGGATTGCCCATTTAAACTAATACTTTCCATTAGATCAAATTGCTTCAGAAAATCCATCAACTCTAAAACTCGATCCATTTCAAAATGATTTTTATAAATCACTTTTTCTTCTTTTAAGTCATAAATGGTTGCACCATTACTGAAAATCCCATAGCGAATTCCTTCCATCTCTTTTAACTCTGGCGGTAATGCATTCACAGCTCTTCCTGTAGCCGGAACGAAATAAACACCTTGTGCCATTGCTTTTTTGATCACATTCTGTGTATACTTTGTAATCTTACGCTCTCGATTCAACAGTGTTCCATCCATATCCGCTGCGACAAGCTTAATCCTATTTTCCCCCATCTTTTTCTTTCATCTCCTTCTCATATGCCTCCCATAGATCCGGTCTTCTCTCTTTGGTACGTTTGACTGACTGTTCATGCCTCCATTTGCGGATATTCTCGTGATGTCCGGATAAAAGAACTTCTGGCACCTCTTTATCTAAAAACACTGGTGGTCTTGTATACTGTGGATATTCAAGCAACCCATTTTCGAAAGATTCATCCCCAGCGGAATCATCATTATGTAAAACACCTGGAACCAATCTTGAAATTGAATCGATCATCACCATTGCAGGCAATTCCCCACCAGTCAATACATAATCTCCGATTGATACATAATCTGTAACTATTTCTTCCAAAACCCTCTCATCGATTCCTTCATAATGCCCACATAAAAAAACTAATTCTTCTTCTTTTGCAAGTTCCTTTGCCATCTCCTGATGAAATGTTGTCCCTTGCGGCGTCAGATAGACAACTCTTGGTTTCTTCTTCATATCTTTTTCAAGGTCTTTATACGCACGGTAAACCGGCTCTGGCTGCATCACAAGTCCGGCTCCGCCTCCATATGGGTAATCATCCACTTTCATATGTTTATTGGTAGAATAGTCACGAATATTGACCGCATTGATCTCAAGAAGTCCTGCTTCAATCGCTCTTCCGATGATACTTGTATTCAACCCGTCCATCACCATCTCTGGAAATAATGTTAATATATGAAATCTATTCATCTAATAATCCTTTCATGACATGGACTGTGATCTCACCTTTTTGAAGATCCACATTCTTAATGCATTCTCTGATCGCTGGAAGTAAAACTTCTTTTCCATCTTCCATCTTCACTTCATAGACATCATTTGCACCCGTCTGTAAAACATCAGTTAATTCCCCAAGAACTTCTCCATTATCCTCTCTGATCACAGAAAGACCGATCAGATCTGCGATAAAGTATTCGTCTTTTTCAAGAGGTACTGCCTGATCTCTTGTAACAAACAGGCCTTTTCTTTTATACTTCTCTACTTCGTTGATATTTGAAAATTCTTTAAATCTCAAAACCGGCTGGTTCTTTACGAATTTGCATGACACTACGTGTAATAGTTTTCTTTCTTTTCCTGTATCTAAATATACTTCTTTTAATTTCTTAAATCGTTTGATATCATCTGTCATCGGAAATACTTTGACTTCCCCAGCGATGCCGTGTGTGTTGGCGATTGCTCCTACTTGTAAGAATTCTTCCATGGATTCATTTTATTCCTTTCATTTTGATTTTTCTATTTATTATTGTATAAAATGGTTTAAAAAAACACAACTATTTTATTATAATCGTACTTGTTATAATATATCAATACAAAATGGCAGAAGATTCAACTCCAATAATATTATCAACAAACTGAAGATAAGCAATTTGAATATTTTCCAAACACCTCGATAAATCGGTGTTGTTTAAGCCCTTTTACCATCTGTCATCTGTTAATAAATACAAAAATTATTAGCCAGTACCGTATAACATACACACTGTGTAGTGGTTTGAATCACGTAAATTATTTGAATATTATAAAAAGAGATCATGTGTCAGCAACCGTACGGACACGTCTGCACTTAGCGAGTGGATGGTCGTTAGACCATTCAGGAGCTTAGTACAGCTACGTGGGAGTCCGAACGCAAGTGGGTTGCAGACACATGATCTCTTTTTATAATATTCCACCAATAATTTCCGTCTTCAAACTACAAATCACAATTTATTTCAAAGCAGCCAACGTTTTCACAACCAGTTCCCATGTACGTTCTGTAGATGAGATACTCAACACCTCATTTGTTGTATGAATATGTTCCATCTGTGGTCCAAAGGATACTGCATCAAGCCCCGGCAATTTAGAAGCAAAGATTCCACATTCAAGTCCTGCATGAATACCTTCAACAACTGGTTCTTCTCCGTTGTATAAATGTTTATATGCTTCAACCATAACCTCACGTAATCTGGAATCTGCTTTATATTCCCATCCTGGATATGGTCCTGCAATCTCTACATTCCCTCCTAATGTTTCTGTAAGAGATGTTAATTGATCGATCAGATACTGTTTTTCTGTCTCACTGGAACTTCTAACTGCAAATGTCATCTGTACTTCAGATTCTTCTGTTGTTAAAATTCCCATATTCAGTGATGTCTGTACCAATCCTTCAATCTCTGGATTCATTCTCTGAACACCATTTGGCATATGAACCATTGCTGTTACTACTGCAAATGTTGTATCTTCTGTGAATGTTTCTATATTTGCTGCTTCTTTTACATTCACTGTTAATTTTGCATCTGGATCTGTGACTTTATATTCTTCTTTGATCTGTGCAAATGTATCTTCAACGATCTGTTTTGCTGCTTCTAATTCTTCTGGAAGTACTGCAACAGATGCTTCGCTGAATTTCGCGATCGCATTGTCTTTTTCTCCACCATTTACTGAAACAAGCTGCATTTCAACCTCATTGAACAGACTTAACAATACTCTTGCCATTGCACAATTGGCATTCATACGTCCTTTGATGATCTCGACACCAGAATGCCCACCTGTGAATCCAGACATCTTGATTTCGATCACAGACGCATTGACAGTTTCTGTCTCATACGGAATCTTACAGATTACGGATGCTCCACCTGCACAGCTGACTGTAAATACTCCTTCATCTTCAGAATCCATGTTCATAAATAAACGTCCCTTAAGATCAGAAACATCAATAGTTGCTGCTCCGAGCATACCGATTTCTTCGTTAACTGTAAAGATTGCTTCGATTGGTGGATGTGCCATTTCTTCATCGTCTAACACTGCAAGTGTATATGCAACCGCGATCCCATCATCTCCACCTAAAGAAGTTCCTTTTGCTAAAATATAATCTCCATTGATTTCCAGATCCAATCCTTCTTTTTCCATATCTTTATCGCAATCTGCTTCTTTGACTGCAACCATGTCCATATGTCCCTGAAGGATGACTGGTTCAGAAGCCTCATATCCTTTGGATCCATCTTTCCAGATGATCACATTCAGATCTTCATCCTGTCTGTATTTTAATTCATGTGCTTTTGCAAAATCTACCAGATAATCGCTAATCTGTTGCAGATTTCTTGATCCGTGAGGGATTGAACAAATCTCCTCAAAATACTTAAACACTTTGTTTGGTTCTAACTCTGATAATACTGCCATAATGTCCTCCTTATTTCTTGTGCCATTTATAACGGCTACCTTCTTTTTCAATCTGGTTAGTCTTTAGCATATATTCTATAAGCTTCTTTGCGTAGTCCTGCTTATTCTTTACAACAGCCCTGTTTTGCGAAAAAGGCTGTTTCGCTTCAAGCCCATCACAAATCTGCTCAACTTGCGATATTGTAATGTATTCATTCTGTTTTAAATACTTTTTTATTTTATCCTGTCCTTTGCTAAAAAGCAAATTCATTAAATCCTTTGTTTGATTTTTTTGTTTTACAATTCCCCAGCCATATATAATCATTGTTACTATGGCAAATAAAATTATACCTATAATTACTGTTGATGGTTTCATTTTTTATCCTTTTCACTGCCTTAAGGCTTTATTTTTCAAAAACAATATATTTATTGCGTTCTAATATTCCAAAATATTTTGAAAGTCTTTCATATAACTGATCTGAAGCACCCTTATGCTTATTTCCAAGTTCTTTTCCAATTTCATATATACTTTTTTTGCCGTCAATCTGCTGCCACACAAAACTTCCATATTCATCTAATTTGATAAAACTGTAACGTGGCTTTTTAAATATTTTCTGCGCGATCGTATTATAAAATCCAGTATTTTCTACTGTAATTTCTACAATTCCATCTTCTGACACATCCCATTTCATATCATTGATCTTCGGGATGTTGTCAATATAATTCTTCTTTTCTTTCATAATACACCTTTTTATTTAGAAAGCACTACTGCAGAATCGCAGCAGTGCTTTCTTCTCACTGAAATACATATTTATTTTTATTATTTTGCGTCTACTTCAATCGTCTTTTTATTTCTTGTGAAGTAGAATAATATAGCTAACAATACTACAAAAGCTGCTAAACCTACCCAGTTACCTACACTCTGGAAGGCAGCTCCATATACAGATGACAGATTGATCTTATCTGCAACACCAAATACTGCCAGTACAGCCAGAAGGATACCAACGATACCTTCTCCTGCAATCATACCTGCAGCATAAAGGACTCCTCGATCTGATCCGTCTTTTCTTGCCGCATCACTGTCATATTTTCTCTTATTGTCAATAAACCAACGAATCAGTCCACCAACCATGATCGGTGTACTTAAGTAAATTGGTAAATAAAGACCGATTGAAAATGCTAACACTGGAATTCCAAGGATTTCAACAACGATTGCGATAAACACACCCATGAAAATCAATACCCATGGTAATGTACCACCCATAACACCTTCAACGACCATCTTCATCAATGTTGCCTGTGGTGCTGGAATCTGATCAGAACCGAATCCCCATGCTGCATTCAGAAGGTACATAACTCCTCCGATTGCAAATGCTGCTACGATCGCACCGATCAATTCTCCGATCTGCTGTAATCTAGGTGTCGCACCTACGATATAACCTGTCTTTAAATCCTGTGAAGTATCACCAGCCATAGCTGCAATGATACAAATAACTGTACCAATGGAAATTGCTGATACCATACCTGTTGCTCCTGTATTACCAGTTGCTTTTAAGATAAATGTTGTTACGATCAGTGTCGCGATCGCCATACCTGATACTGGGTTATTACTACTTCCTACAATACCAACCATTCTAGATGATACCGTTGCAAAGAAGAAACCAAATACAACAATCATCACTGCTCCCAAGAAGCTTACTGGAATCTCTGGTAATAACCAGATTAAAACTGCAATGATCAGGATTCCTCCAAGAACCACTTTCATAGAAATATCCTGCTGTGTTCTTAACTGGCTGTCACCTTTCTTACCGAATCCCTTCATAGCATGTCCAAATGTCTTGATCATTGTTGGGAATGTCTTGATCAGACTGATCAGACCACCAGCTGCTACTGCACCGGCACCAATATATCTGACATAGTTACTCCAGATCTGGCTTGCACCTAACTGATTAAATGCAAGTGCTTTTCCTGTCTCATCGACAACTTTTGATAAAGAATCTCCGCCAAAATAAGCAATTGCAGGAATTAATACAAGATAAGATAGCACACCACCTGCAAAAAGATAGCTTGATACCTGCACACCACAGATATAACCTACACCTGCTAATGCCGGAAGAACATCCATACCAACGGATGTTGTATACTGTCCCTGCATTGAAAATTCAACTTCACTAGGGAAAAGTTTTAAACCATCTGCAATAAATTTATAAACTGCCGCAATTCCGAGTCCTGCAAATACAACTTTAGATTTACTTCCTCCTTCTTCTCCAGCTAAAAGCACTTCTGCACAAGCTGTTCCTTCAGGATAAGGAAGTACCCCATGTTCTTCTACGATGAGGGCTGTACGAAGAGGTACCATAAAAAGTACTCCTAAAATACCACCGCAAAGCGCGATCAATGCGATAGATACAAAAGATGGAGCAGTAACTCCACTTCCCTTTTCTGATGCCCAAATAAAAATAGCAGGGATTGTAAAGATTGCTCCTGCTGCTAATGATTCACCTGCTGAACCAATTGTCTGTACCATGTTATTTTCAAGGATGGAATCTTTCTTTAAGATCACACGGATCACACCCATGGAAATAACTGCCGCTGGAATGGAGGCTGATACAGTCATACCAACTCTTAGCCCCAAATAAGCGTTTGCACCACCAAATATAACCGCCAGTATCATACCAAGGATTACTGATGTAACTGTAAACTCTGGTAATACTTTATCTGCGGAAATAAAAGGCTTAAAGTCATTTTTCTTTTCCATTTTTCTCTCCTATTTTCAATATATATTTCACTGTATCTCTCTATTATACTAAATCATACAAGAAAAAGAAACCCCTTCTTTTTCTTAAACTTCTTAACTTAGATTCCTCGCATTTTTTAATAAACAGTTTTGCTTTATGTGTTGTATAAAATGCATTATACATTAAAATAAATCAAGCATATTATCCAAATAAACTTCTTCTCTAACGCATATTTGGTATTCTGGTTTTACCATATAGTATAGTAGAAACTCCAAAACCAACGCACTTCCCAATCCACGTCCTTCAATTTTAAAATTCTCAAACCCCATTGGAAGATAAATTTTCTTTATATCATTAGCACTGATAAATCCTGGATTCTTCATTGCCTTTGAAAAACGATAGCCTTCCTTTGCATCTGGCGAGTTGCATTTGTGATCTGGTATCATTTCTCCTAAGTTTTTTCGACTGACTATTTCGTAGCATTGCTTTCTGTCTTTACATCCAAACCAACAGCATTCATTGCATAAAAATTCCACTTTATTTTTCTCCTGCTCCGAAAGCATGTTTAATTTATCAAATGCTTTATTTAACCGAAAATCTGGTACTACATACCGAAAATCTTCTTTCTTTACTTCTTGCAAAAATTCATTAAAATCCGTCAACACTTTTGTCGTAGAAGATACAAAATATAATTTTGGATAATTTATTTCCAAATACTTAAGCAATAAATCCGAATGGACGATCACTCCATTTCTTTTTTCTCCAACTTCTTCAAACATTTTGCATAGGATATTACATTTTTTATCTGTTAAATGTTCTTTTCTAAGTAAACTGTTGCTAAAAGTCAGTCTGGCTGAAATTCCATATTCCTGTGTAAGTTTTAAGACTTCTTCTGGATTATCAGATCCAAATCCTGCACGTCCACCTCCCCAGAGACAATCTGCAGGAGAGCCATAGATGGAACTGATCTCACACCAGTCATAAAAGTATTCTCTGTGTTCCTTATATAATGGCAGAAAGGCACAATATAATTCATAAAATTCAAATAATCCTGGCAGGTGATAGTATACTTTTTTGTTTTTTCTTTGGCTCATTTGTTATTTCTCCCATTTCTGATTGTCATTTTTCATTCCTATTATTATAGTAATATTTTTCTATATTATGGTGACATGCTCCCACCACTTAAATCCCTGATTTTGAAGTGGGGGCTTCTTGCTCAATGGCTCTACTGAGCCAAGTATCTACAAGCTATCCTCGCGTGCCCCGCGATTCTTTTGCCCGGACACGGGCATGTTTTCTTATTATCCAATTGTCCGGATACGGACAGTTTATGCTGTCAACATCCTTCTTGCCTCTTCACGGATGTTGATCGCTGCATTACGATCTCTGTCCATCTCATTTCCACACTCACAGTGATAGACTCTTTCGGATAATCTCAGCTCTTTCTTTATCCTTCCACATTTACAGCATTTTTTACTGGAAGGAAAAAACCTGCTTCTTCCATTTCGATCTTTTCTGAAAACACTGCCATCCCCTGCATTGCGTAATCTATTCCAAGTATCTTTGCAGTACTGTAATCTGGTTCAGCTGCTTGGTTTTCACAGCTGTATCCTTCATACAGCAGACTTGCAAAATATTTTCCGGATGGTTCCATACTGACAGTCACTGATCTCAAGCGAAGTCCTTCTGCTGGTTCCCTGTATTTTTTCCTGATTTCCGGATATTCCTTTTTCAACAATCTGCTACTGGCACTTTTATAAGCATTGATAAATTTACTAAGTTCTGTTCTCGGCTGCGCACGGAATATTACATGCACATGATCAATATCATGATTCTATTATACCATAGATCGCGCTATCGAACAAGTGTTCCTTTTGCTTTTGCGCAATTCGTCTCCCGCCTGCAGAGGAAGGAGAATTCTTGCTATATTATGTTAAAATGATAAAATAATTCAAATTAATTAAACAGGATCTAAAATAGAATGTAAAATATTTTAGATCCTATTTCACTTTTAAGAAGATGATTTAAGATTCTCGAATAAACTAAAAAAATGTGATAGAATCTGAAATAAAAGGAGAGATTTGTATGAAAACAAGACAACAAGCAATCACTTACGGTCTAACTTTCCCGCACACATATGTGGAATCTCCATTCAAAGATCCCAATTGGGAATTAGTAAGGGTAAAAGGAAGTAAAAAAGCCTTTTTATGGGTCTATGAAAAAGATGGTTATATCAATCTGAATATCAAAGTAGATCCAGAATGGAGAGAATTCTGGAGAGAAGCCTACGATGCCGTCATCCCAGGATATCATCAGAATAAAAAATATTGGAATACGATCATCTTAGACGGGACTATTCCAGAAAAAGACATCAAAAAAATGATCAAAGAAAGCTACGATATCATCACGGACAGTCCGACAAAAAGAATCTACGAAGCAGTCAAACAAATTCCAAAAGGGCATGTGGCAACCTATGGACAAGTAGCAGCCATGGCAGGAAATCCAAAGATGTCACGAGCAGTAGGAAATGCCCTGCATAAGAATCCAGATCCAGAGAATATACCATGTTTTCGAGTCGTCAATGCAAAAGGAGAACTAGCAGAGGCATTTGCGTTTGGAGGAGAAGGAAATCAGGCGAAATTGTTAGAAGAAGATGGAGTTGTGGTTGTTGATGGGAAGGTTGATCTGGATGTGTATGGGATGTAGGGAAATATGATTTAAAAGAACTAGAATTTTTCCATCAAATCCATTGGAAACCACTACTCAAAATGTTAAAATAACCACAAAGGAAGTGATGCACAATGGAATATTACGGAACCTTGGGACCAACCTGTTGCGAACCAACGATTTTAAAGAAGATGTTTGATGCCGGAATGACAGGGATCCGGTTGAATTTATCACATAGTTCATTAGAAGGAAGCCATGCATGGATTTACCATTATTTTGAGGCAGCGAAGCAGACAAATGGCGAGAAGAAGTTAATGATCGACTTGATCGGACCAGAACTTCGAATTGGATATCTGGAAGGAGATATGGGACTTTCAACAGGAGCACATGTGGTTATAGGACATGGTGGAATTTTAGTACCAGAAGAAATCATGCCGCATATCAGAAGAGATCAGGAAATTTTATTAGATGACGGGAAAATAAAACTGATCGCAGAACGGAAAATATCACCACGATCCTGGAGATGCCGCATTGTCTGTGGAGGAGTATTGACGGCACGTAAAAGCATAGCTTTGCCAGGATGTAATATCAACAATCCGACGTTAACTGAGGCTGATCTGAAGAATCTATCTTTGGCAAAACAATATCAAGTAACTGATGTTATGCTGCCATTTGTACGGAATAAAGAAGATCTGATCATACTAAGAGAAGCACTAAAACAAAACAACAGTGAAGATATTCGAATCTTTGCCAAAATAGAAAATATGACAGGAGTAGAGCATTTGGAAGAATTACTTCCATACTGTGATTATATTGTTATAGCAAGAGGAGACTTAGGAAATGTCATGCCATTATCCAAACTCCCAAAAGTGCAGGCATATATTGCAAAGGTATGCAAAGAACATAACAAAAATTTCATGGTAGTTACACAGATGCTAGACTCTATGATCCGAAACCCTTATCCAACAAGGGCTGAAGTAAATGATATTTATCATGCAGTTCATCAAGGAGCGAATGCATTGATGCTGACGGGGGAAACCGCTCACGGCAGATATCCGGTAGAAGCTATGAAGATGTTAGTAGAAACCGCAAATGGGAGTTTAGAAGAATTATGATGAATAAAAAATGGTGGCATAACAAAGTTGCATATCAAATTTACCCAAAGAGTTTTAAGGATACAAATGGTGATGGAATCGGCGACATTCCTGGAATTATCAGCAAGTTAGATTATTTAAAAGACCTAGGGGTTGATATTTTGTGGATATCTCCGATGTATCAGTCTCCGATGGTGGATAACGGTTATGATATTTCCGATTATTATGCGATCGATCCGATGTTTGGATCAATGGATGAGATGAAACAATTGATCAAGGAAGCAAAGAAAAGAAATATGTATATTCTGATGGATCTTGTTGTGAATCATTGTTCCAGTGAACATGAATGGTTCCAGAAGGCAATGGCAGATCCAGAAGGGGAATATGGATCATATTTTTATATCAAAGACGGGAAAGATGGGCAGCCACCGACCAACTGGAGATCTTATTTTGGAGGCAGTGTCTGGGAGAAGATCCCAGGGTATGACAATAAGTTTTATTTGCATTCTTTTGCAAAAGAACAACCAGATCTGAACTGGGAGAATGAGACCGTTCGTGAGAAGATTTATGAGATGATCTGTTGGTGGATGGACCAAGGACTTTCAGGCTTTCGGATTGATGCGATCATGAATATAAAGAAAGATCTGACATGGAGTGATCTGAAACCAGACGGTCCAGATGGACTCGCAGATGTATATAAGATCACAGGAAAAGTCGAAGGAATCGGAGATTTCTTGATGGAGATGAAGCATCGTTGCTTTGAACCATATGATGCACTGACCGTTGGGGAGGCTATGTTTGTAAAGGAAGATATTCTTCCACGATTTATCGGTGAAGACGGATATTTTTCTACGATTTTTGCATTTGAACCATGCCATGCCTATCGGAAAGGCAAAAATTATATGAACTATGACTGGCCACAGCCATTTGATGAATGGAGAGAGGAAACTTTTCATAATCAAGAGATTGTTGCCAAGGCAGGGTTTGAAGCGAATATCATTGAGAACCATGATCAGCCAAGAGGGGCAAGTCTGTTTATCCCAGAAGAAGATTATGGATTTTACAGCTTATCAGCACTTGCAACGATCATTTTCTGTGAGAGAGGTCTGCCTTTCCTATATCAGGGGCAAGAGATTGGGATGAGCAATCGTCAATGGAAATATGATGAATTTAATGATCTGGAAACGATCAATCAGTATCAGATCGCATTGAAGGCAGGAATGTCCAAAGAACAGGCATTGGAGATCGCAAGACATCACAGCAGAGATAATGCGAGAACACCAATGCAATGGAGTTCGGAAGAAAATGCAGGATTTTCAAAAGGAAAACCGTGGATGCCAGTTAATGAGAACTATAAAGTGGTGAATGTCGCAGAAGAAGAAAAAGAATATGGATCGATCCTGAATTTTTACAAGCGATTGATCGCATTTTATAAATCAGAAGAATATAATGAGATACTAACATATGGTGATTTCAGACCAATATATGAAAAAGAAGATCATATTTTTGCATATAGCAGGTCTTATGGATGTCAGAAACTGGTATTAATCTGTAACTTTAGTTCTAAGGAAAAAGATATTGAATTATCAGAAGAATATGAAAATGTTGTATTTGTGAATTATGAACAGACAACTGTCATTGGAAATACGTTAAAAATGAAACCGTATGAATGTGTTATTTATGAGATGTAGATCAAAAAAGAATCCTGAACGATCAGGATTCTTTTTTATCTTTAGTAAAAATCTGGACAGTGGAGCGTGTCAAGTGAAAAATTTAAAAAGAGAAAAATTGAGTGATTTTTTAGGGCTGACAGATATTTTTTCTGTCAAAAATGTAGTAACAAACTAAAAAACGCCGCACGTCCAGACAAGATTGCCCAGACGGCCGGCGATTAATGATCATACTCCCATGTGGTTGATTCCACGTGCTCCGTCAGTCATATGACCTCATGGATATTAGGTTACTATAACTGGTCAGATTCGTCAACCCTGAATTTTAAGAAAATGTTATTGATATTGTATAAATTTTCAGACAATTAGAAAGAGGTTGTGTATAAAAAGCAAAAAAACAGGACATCCTCTGAATATGAGTAGAAAAAACATGATCAAAGGGATTCTGTTTCTGGCCATAGCATGTATGATTTTTGTGGCAGGACAAAGAAAATCCAATAACATAATACAGCAAAATCTGAAAAGCAATCTGATTCGATTTCATGTGAGAGCTAATAGTAACAGCAGGATGGATCAGACATATAAATTGAAAGTAAGAGATGCCGTGATCGATCAGATCAGTCCAGAATTGAGTGAAGCAAAAACGAAGGAAGAAGCATTTAAAATCTTAAAAATGCAAAAAAACAGAATAAAAAATACAGCACAGGAAATATTAAAGAAAGAGGGAGTGAAACAAAAGGTAAACGTACATTTTGTACAAGAAAAATTTCCAGAGAAAAACTATGGCCAATATACATTTCCAGAAGGTATTTACGATGCAGTAAGAATCGATCTGGGGGCAGCAAAAGGGCACAACTGGTGGTGTGTCATGTTCCCGGATCTATGCGTAACAAAAGATGACAAGGTAAGGATCAACAATACAGCAAGAAAAAAGATGGAGAAACTTTTAGGGAAAAAAACGATCAGAAAAATAACAAAAGATAAATATCTTGGATGGTTGTTTAAAGTATAAGAAGAACGGAGCTGATACAGATCGTATCAGCTCCATTTTAAGTTCTGGAATTTATTCTAATGGTTTCTTTGCAGAGATAAGAAGTAGACGTTTCTTCTTATATACACGGAATTTGGTAAGCCCTGCATTCTTAAAATATTCTAAAGTCTCATAAGTAGAATGTCTGCGATCATCACCAGAAGTCAGATAGGAAGGAATATTAGAAACAATTCGCAATGCCTCAGGAAGGGCAGATTCTCCAATATAAAGTCTTCCGCCAGGAACTAAGACACGAAATGCTTCATTAACAAACTTCTGTGGATCTTTAAAGGTGTGGAAATCGTCACATACAGTGATCACACGAAAGCTGTTATCATCAAAAGAAAGAAAATCACTGTAACCTGTCTCAAAATGAAGTTCTGGCCAAGTTTGCTTTGCGATAAGAATCTTATCCTCAGATTCATCGATACCATATCCTTCAACATCCTTCCAGCGTGTCAGTTCATGTAAAAAGGTACCATCACCGCAACCGACATCTAATATATTATCTGTATCTCTGACGCATATTTTCTTGATCATTTCATCCCGTAAAGCATCTCTCATAAGAAACTCCTTTCGTATGCCTTGTGGTTTGTATGCCGTCTCTTTATTAACTTTCATTATACCAGATTCTGGTATACATGGAAAGAAGAGCACTAATTTTTGATTATAACATAGAAGAAAAATTTGTCAAATAATCTTATGGATGTATTCGGTTAACATGAAAACAGGATATGTGTTATACTTATTTACAGTGAATACGAAAAAAGGAAAAAGAAATTTATGAAGAATAAAAAGCACATAGTAACTGGTATTCTGGCTCATGTAGATGCCGGGAAGACAACACTATCAGAGGCAATTTTATATACTGCAGGGAATTTGAGAAAAATCGGACGTGTGGATAATGGAGATGCATTTTTAGATACTTATGAACTAGAACGGTCCAGAGGAATTACCATTTTTTCCAAGCAGGCAGAGGTTTCAATGAATGAGATGGATCTTACTTTGCTTGACACACCAGGACATGTGGATTTTTCTGCGGAGATGGAAAGAACCCTGCAAGTGCTTGATTATGCGGTTCTTGTGATCAGTGGAGCAGATGGTGTGCAGGGCCATACTTTGACATTATGGAGTCTGCTTGAGAGATATAAGATCCCAACATTTTTATTTATTAACAAGATGGATCAGGACGGAACACAAAAAGATCAATTATTGAAAGAATTACAGGAACGTTTAAGCAGCGGATGTATTGATTTTGGAGAAAAGGGCAGTGATGAGTTTTATGAGATGATCGCTATGGAAGATGAGGCGTTACTGGATCATTATCTGGAATCAGGTGAGATCACGGAATCCAAGATCCGGGAAATGATCGCAGAACGTAAGATTTTCCCATGCTTTTTTGGATCAGCGTTAAAACTTCAAGGAGTCAATGAATTTCTGGGTGATTTTGCATTTTATACAGAAGAAAGAGAATATCCAGAGGAATTTGGTGCACGTATATTTAAGATCACAAGAGATGAAAATGGAAATCGTCTGACACATTTGAAAGTAACAGGTGGAAATTTAAAGGTAAAAACAGTTATTACAGAAAGTGATGAAAAGATTAATCAGATCCGTATCTATTCGGGAGAAAAGTATGAGACAGTAAATGAACTGCAGGCAGGAAGAATCTGTGCGGTTACAGGACTTTCAGATACGATCCCTGGGCAGTGTCTTGGAGCAGAGCAGGGCGGATATGAACCTGTGTTGGAGCCAGTACTTACTTACCAGATGATATTGCCAGAAGAGACAAGTGCAAGCGTGATACTTCCAAAACTTCGTCAGCTGGAAGAAGAAGAACCAGAACTTCATATCATCTGGAATGAAGAATTACAAGAGATTCAGGTGCAGATCATGGGAGAGGTTCAATTGGAGATCCTAAAGAGTCTGATCAAAGAACGCTTTAATGTAGATGTGGAATTTGGACAGGGCAATATTGTATACAAAGAGACGATAGCAGATGTTGTAGAAGGTGTTGGGCATTTTGAACCGTTAAGACATTATGCAGAAGTACATTTGTTGATGGAACCGCTGGAGAGGGGAAGCGGAGTTGTTATCGACACACAGTGCAGCGAAGATGTATTGGATAAGAATTGGCAGAGACTGATCATAACACATTTATTAGAAAGAGATCATAGAGGGGTTTTAACAGGAGCACCGATCACAGATATCAAGATCACGCTGGCAGCAGGACGGGCACATCAGAAGCATACAGAAGGTGGAGACTTCCGTCAGGCGACATACCGTGCAGTAAGACAGGGGCTTCGTATGGCACAGAGTGTTTTATTAGAGCCATATTATAAGTTCCGGCTGGAAGTTCCACAGCAGATGATCGGAAGAGCTATGACAGATATTGAAAAGATGCAAGGTACGTTTGATACACCAGATACTGCAGGAGAGATGTCAGTGCTTCAAGGAATAGCACCAGTTTCTACGATGCAAGGATACCAAAAAGAAGTATTAGCATATTCCAAAGGTATGGGAAGATTATTTACAACCTTAAATGGATATGATATCTGCCATAATGAAGAAGAAATCATAGAAGCCAGTGGATATGATCCAGATAGAGACCTTGAAAATCCATGTGGATCTGTTTTCTGTTCCCATGGAGCCGGGTATAATGTCGCATGGGATGAGGTACCAGAACATATGCATCTAGAGAGCGTTCTTGTGAAAGAAATCGAGGAAGAGGAATTTGATGAACTGACACAGCGAAGGGCTTATATTGAAGAAGAATCAATTGATACAGAGGAAATCGATCGGATTCTTGAACAAACATTTTATGCAAACCAGCATAATAAAAGTAAATGGAAGAAGAAGAAAACAGCAAGGCTTGTACAGGATTATCATACATCTGCAGAAAAATCATCGGTAAAAAGAGATATGTCCAAGAAATACCTGCTGGTTGATGGATATAATATCATTTACGCATGGGATGATTTGAAGGAATTATTAGATACGAATGTAGATGCAGCCAGAGGAAAATTACTTGATGAGATGAGTAATTATCAGGGAATGAAGGGCATGGAGCTGATCGTTGTGTTTGATGCATATCGTGTGAAAGGACATGAAACAGAGATCACAGATTACATGAATATTCATGTAGTCTACACAAAAGAAGCAGAAACAGCAGATCAGTATATTGAAAAATTTGCCCATACCCATGGACGAAAATACGATGTAACAGTTGCAACATCCGATGGATTGGAACAGATCATTATCCGCGGACAAGGCTGCCGTCTGCTTTCTGCAAGAGAATTAAAGAGAGACTATGAAGAAGCAAAAGCACAGATCAGAACAGAATATCTGGAGAATCAGAAAAATGAGAAAACTTATATGATGGATGGAATATCCTTGGAGAAAGAACAGCCAGAGAAGGAAAACTGATCATACAAAAATGGAGGCGGTAACATGGGGAAGATTTATCTGGAAGGTGCAGATAATACGAGAGACCTTGGCGGATTAAAAACGACAGAAGGTGCAGTGATCAAAGATAAACAGCTGATCCGCAGCAACCGTTTATCAAGGATTACGCAGAAAGATAAGATTTTACTGGAAACAGAATATCATTTACAGAAAATTCTGGATTTAAGAACACCAATGGAAGTAGAACAAGAGCCGGATCTGGAAGTGGCGGGAGCTGTTTATGAGAATATTCCGTTTTTTATGGAAAGCATGGTGGGAGTCAGCCGGGAGCAGGAAACAAGAAAACAGATGTTACATATGGAAGAATTTCCAGAGATGTCAGATATTTATACGATGATGATCAAAGAAGAATTTTGCAGAAAGCAGATCTCACAAGCAGTCAGAGAGATTATGAATACAAAAAATGGTGCGGTTTTATGGCATTGTACAGAAGGAAAAGACCGTTGTGGATTGTTATCAGCAACCATTTTATTTTTGCTTGATGTGTCTGAAGATGACGTGATGGAAGATTATCTAAAGACCAATAAAGCTGCGATCACAAGAGTAGAAAAATTAAAAAAGAAACTTCATTTAGCAGGATTGCATCGCGAAAAAATCGAAAAAATAGAGGGCTATTTTGTGGCAAAAGAAGAATTTTTAAATGCAGCACTTAAAACGATGAAAGAAGAATATGGTTCTATTAATCAGTTTATGATCAAGGGATTAAATATTTCCATGCAGCAAAAAGAGGATTTTAAACAAAAAGTACTGGAGTAGACAATGGAAGAGAAGAAGAGAACAATTGTTATGTTTGGGGATTCCCTGACCGACTATTTCCCAATGGAAAAATTAAAAAATATAGATGCACAGTTCATTAACAGTGGAGTTGCAGGGGATACGATCGCAGAGATGGGTGCAAGACTGGCTTATGACGTATTTCCATATAAACCAGATATCATTATCATGCAAGGTGGTGCAAATGATTTCCTGATGTCATTGTATCCAGGAGCAAGAGTGTTAGCAGAACGATTGATCAGACTTGCACGAAGGATTCGGCAGCAATTGCCAGATACAAAGATTTATATTGAATCTATGTATCCGGCATATACCAAAAGGATTGGATTGATGCCGTCCTGGGCAGAAGGAAAATCCAATGAAGAGATTCAAAAGATCAATACAGAAATACAAAGATTGTGTAAAGAAGATAACTTTGAATATGTTGATGTATTTGATAAATTGATCGGAGAAGATGGGCAGTTGTCAAGAGAGTATACCGTGGACGGAATACATTTGCAGGAAAATGCCTATGATGTTGTAGCTGCGATCATTTATCATTTGATGGAAGGTTGATCATTAACCTTCCAAATTACAATTTCAATACATCCAGATCTTCAGGTATATAAAGTGTTCCAGTATAATACTGCTTGCCTTCCTTCATATATTTTTCTTGACGATGCAGCATATTTTTATCTTCTGTATGCCATAGAACCAGATTTGGAATCTTTAGATGTTCTGCTAATTCACAGGCATCTTTTACCGTACTATGGTGTTTTTCATAAGGTTTAAAAATATCCCTCTCACCATACACACAAAATGCTTCATGAAGCAGCCAGTCAGAATCTTTCACAAAATCATAAAGAGATTCACGATAAGGTTCATCTCCAGGAAAGGATACCCTTAATCCATTTTCCATAACCGATGTGAAACCAAACTGTTTTTCTTTTGTAGAGCCGATATCAAAGAATGTAAAAGAATCTCCAAGAATCTGAATCGTATCTCCATGTGCAATGACATGAAATACAATACGTTCATCAAAATGCTTATAAAATTTCTTACCAACGGTAAGTTTTGTCAGCGTTTTGATCGTATGAACCAGTTCTTCATGACAGTAGATCGTCAGAGTGCCATCATAAGTTCCCTTGTTCATAGAAGTAGCGATCATACGGATCATCCAGACCATTCCTAAAATATGATCGTTATGAGCATGTGTCACAAAAATATTATGAATGCTTTCAAGAGGGATTCCAGCTTTGTCAAGCTGAGATAGAATTCCATTTCCGCCGCCGGCATCGACAAGGAAGTATTCTTCACCTTTTTGCATGGCATAACAAGTGTTATAGCAATGAATTGCCTGCGCATTTCCAGTTCCTAAAACGATCAGTCGTTCCATAAAAATCTCCTTTATATATCATCATAAGTGTATAAAATCATCGTATCTTTCTGCATTATATTACATTTTTGAGAAGATGGGAAATTCCTTTTTGTGATTCTTGATATTTCCTGTCAGTCAGCTATAATAAGGATAGTGTATACATGGAGAAAGGCGAAGGAAAAGACGATGCTTAAGATACAATACAGAGATGCAAAAGATGGAGGAATCGAAGTTCTTCGTTGTTTCAGCAAAGAAGATCAAGTAGAGATTCCGTCAGAAATTGATGGAAAAAGAGTTACGAAGATTGGTGATTATGCATTTTCTGCACATAAACGAAAAGAAGACGAAGCAAAAGAGATTATGATCGGCGAAGACTTTTTGGGCAGTGAAGATGAACCGATGTTTTGTGGGGAGGCAGTAAAAGAAGTTTATCTGCCACCGGATACTGTGGAAATAGGGAAATATGCATTTTATGGATGTGTAAATCTGACAACACTTGGGTTTTCAGATTCTCTTTTAAGAACAGGAGCAGGAATTTTTACAGGATGCAAGTTGCAAAAGATCTACTATGATGTTTATGAGGATAAAAAAAGTGCTTTAAGAGACGTTGTAAGAGATACTCGTTTTCCATTGCAGGTAAATATCCGTTATAAAGAAGAAGAAAAACAAAGTCGTTTATTTTATCCAGAGTATTATGAAGAGGCTGTGGAAAATACACCAGCAAGAATTGTGGAGACACATTTTCATGGAACAGGATATCAATATCGCCAAAGTTTTTTGCGAGGAGAGATCGACTATCGTAAATATGATGATATTTTTCCAGTGGCAGCAGTTCAGGAAGATCTGGATATTGTATGGGAGATATTAGCTGGGCGTATGTTAATGCCATACGGGGTATCAGATTTTGCATGGATGCAATACGAGGGCTATGTAAAGCAGAACCAATGTGAGATGATGAATTATTTAAAAGAAGAAGATCAGATGCCATTTATCAATTTGATGGCTGAGAAGAATTATTTCAGTAAAGAAGGAATCGAAGCAGCGATCGACTGGGCATCCAGAAAGCAGAAAACAGAACTTTTAAGTATTTTGATGAACGAACAGCATAAGAGATTTCCAAAGAAAAAGAAAACATTTGAATTATAGATAAGATAAAGGGAAATGAGTAATGGAAGAAAATATCAATGAGCGTCTCAGTGAACTTGGAACAAAGATCCTTGCGACGACAAGAAATGAATTATATATCCATATGCGTTTTTTAGATGTGGCATTAAGCAGTTTTGCTTATGTGATCGATCCTTCTGTAAATGGTGTTGGAACGGATGGAATGTGTATGTTTTATCATCCAGGGGCTTTAGGAGGCATGTACAGGCAAAACAGAGTTCGGATGAATCGTGCATATCTTCATATGGTGCTTCACTGCATTTTACATCATGTGACAAGAAGAAAAGGAAGAGATAAGACTCTATGGAATATTTCTTGTGATATCGCAGTCGAATCAATTATTGATCACTGGCATTTAAAATGTATCCATATGGTGCAAACAAGGCTGCGCAAAGACATTTACGGACAGCTTGAGAGGAACCTCAAAGTATTGACAGCTGAGGGGATTTATCGACAGTTAGTTTCTTTTGGATTAGAAGAGAAGAAAATAAAAGAACTGCAGATGGAATTTCGGGTAGATGACCACCAGTATTGGCCCGAAGATCCCAAGCAAGATCTTCATCAGGAAGTAGAAAATAAATGGAAGAATATCAGTGAAAAAACGGAAACAGATATGGAGACATTTTCCAGTGAAGAGTCACAACAAGCAGGGGATCTGATCGGACAGGTACAGGTAGAAAACAGAGACCGTTATGATTATCGTGAATTTTTAAGAAAATTTTCGGTTTTAAGAGAAGAAGTCAGTGTGGATCCAGATTCGTTTGACTATATATTTTACAGTTATGGGCTTTCTATGTATGGAAATATGCCATTGATCGAGCCGCAGGAGTGGAAGGAAGTAAAGAAAGTTGAAGACTTTGCCATCGTGATCGATACATCAATGTCATGTTCTGGTGATCTGGTAAAGAAATTTCTGGAAGAAACATATGGTGTGTTAACGGAAGCAGAGAGCTTTTTTCATAAGGTAAATATTCATATCATTCAGTGTGATGAGATGGTACAAAACGACCAGAAGATCACAGACGAAAAAGAATTAAAAGAATATATGGAACATTTGGAACTGATCGGAGAAGGTGGGACAGATTTCCGCCCAGCATTTGAATATGTGAATCATCTGATTGAACAGGGTGAATTTTATCATCTGAAGGGATTGATCTATTTCACAGATGGAAAAGGAACCTATCCAAAGAAGAAACCACCATATCAGACAGCATTTATTTTTATGCAGGAAGAATACGAAGATGTGGATGTACCGCCATGGGCAGTTAAATTGATCGTCGATGCCGAAGATCTTGATGAAGGAGAAGAAGAACATGAATATTAAAAGAGCAAAACAGGAAATCAAAGATTCCATTGAAGCTTATCTTACAAAGGATAATTATGGAGAATATAAAATACCATCCATCAGACAGCGTCCGATCCTTTTGATGGGACCTCCGGGAATTGGAAAAACACAGATCATGGAACAGATCGCAAGAGAATGTGAGATTGGATTGGTAGCTTATACGATCACGCACCACACAAGACAGAGTGCGATCGGTTTGCCATTTATCAGAGAAAAAGAATATAGTGGACAAACATATTCTGTTACGGAATATACGATGAGTGAGATCATTGCATCTGTTTATGAAAAGATTGAACAGACTGGAAATAAAGAAGGTATTTTATTTATTGATGAGATCAACTGTGTATCTGAGACATTGGCACCAACAATGCTTCAGTTTTTGCAGTGTAAGATGTTCGGAAATCAGAAAGTACCAGATGGCTGGATCATCGTAGCGGCAGGAAATCCACCAGAATACAATAAATCTGTCAGAGATTTTGACGTAGTTACCTTGGACCGTATGAAGAAAATTGATGTGGAAGCAGACTATGAAGTGTGGAAAGAATACGCATATCAGGCAGGAATCCACCCAGCAATCCTTGCATATCTTGAAATCCGTAAAGAATATTTCTATCGTATGGAAACAACAGTTGATGGAAAGGCGTTTGTTACAGCCAGAGGATGGGAAGATCTGTCTCAGTTATTAAAAGTTTACGAAGAACTTGGAAAAGATATTGACAGAGAAGTGGTATTTCAGTACTTACAGCACCTGAAGATCGCCAAAGACTTTGCTAACTATTATGAATTATATAAGAAATACAAAGAAGACTATGGAATCGAGCGTATTTTAAAAGGACAGTGGAATCAGGAAACGATCGGCAGATTAAAATTCGCAGCATTTGATGAGAAATTAAGTGTTGTCGGATTGTTAAATGGAAAATTGTCCGAAATGTTTGCTGAATCTTATCGACAGGATGCTTATGTTACGGAATTATTTGGCTGGCTAAAACAACTTAAAACAGGCAAGACATTAAGTCAGGTAGTCAAAGAAATCCATGAGGACTTCGACGAAAAGAAAAAGACAGAGAAACTCGGAAAAGCACAGGAACATATGTTGCTTGATGTGATCAAGACTCTGGAGTCATACGAACAGATCAGCAAAGCTGAACATTTAGAAGCAGAAGCAGAATTTGAACGTGTGAGAGAAGAATTCAAGAAAGAACCAGCAAAATTAGAACAGCAGATAGAGAATACAACCAAAGCACTAGACAATGCATTTGACTTCATGGAAGAAGCCTTTGGACAAAGTCAGGAAATGGTTGTATTTGTGACAGAACTGAATGTTAATTATTACAGTGTCTGGTTTATCAAGGAAAATGGATGTGATAAGTACTACCAGTATAATAGAGGGCTTTTGTTTGATGAACAGCAAGCGGAGATCATGGCAGAGATGGATGAACTGGAGAGAAAATTTTAACATAAAAAGATCAATCACAGTTATCCATTCTTCTAAGTTCAGGTAGCACAGTACAAAGCATCGTAACGAAGCAAAGACCTCCACCGATCACATTAGAAACAGGTTCCGCAAGGAATACTCCGGAAGTTCCCATGTGCAATACATAAGGCATAAAATAAGTTAATGGAATAACAATAAATACCTTACGAAGCAATGAGAAAAAGATCGCATGTTTCTTTTTGTTTAGAGATTTAAATACTGTTTGTCCAATATACTGCAGATCCATAAAGATAAAAGCAGCAAAATACTGATTCAATGCAGGAACGGAATCTTTTACAAGTGAAGGATCAGAGCTGAATACACGGATCAATGCACCAGGAGCAAAAATGATAACACTCCACATAACGGCTGTATAGCATAGGATCATAGCAGACATAACGATCATAGCCTTTCTTACACGAGCTGGACGTCTGGCACCATAGTTATAACTCAAGATTGGAGAACCGCCTTCATTCATGGCATAAATTGGGGTTTCCACAAGTTGTCGTACACTTGATACGATCGTCATGACAGAGATATAAATATCTCCGCCAGTCACAGAAAGTACATTGTTGCAAACAATACTTACCAGACCGTTAGTTAACTGCATGATAAATCCGGCAGTTCCAAGGCTGATGATATTCTTTGCATATCCTAAACTTTCTGACAGCTCATTTTTATGAAGAAAACGTACCTTTAATTCTGCTTTTTTTGTAAGGAAAAATAACACAAAAGAAGCAGAAAGACATTGTGAGATCACAGTTGCGATCGCAGCACCCCGAACGCCAAACCCTAATACAAAAATAAAGAATGGGTCAAGCAGTAAGTTGGCAACGGCACCGATCGCAACAGAAAACATTCCGATGGTTGAATATCCTTGTGCATTAATAAATGGATTCATTCCAATGGCGATCATAGATGGCAGTGTACCGATCAGATAGATCATCATATATGGAAAAGCATAAACGAGAACATCCTTGGAAGCCCCGAATAATATCAAAAGCGGGCGTGCAAATAAAAGCCCAATGAGCATCAATACGACAGCACTAAAACAAACCATAGTAAATGATGTATTCATGATATGGACAGCCTGTTTATTTCTCTTTTGCCCTCGGCTGATCGAAAATAAAGGAGCTCCGCCACTTCCAAATAAGTTAGCAAATGCAGTAATGAGCACAACCAGCGGAAAGCACAGTCCAACAGCACCAAGTGCAGCTGTTCCAATATGTGGGATTCGTGCGATATAAATACGGTCAACAATGTTATATAATAAGTTTAAGATCTGAGCAACAAGCATAGGAAGCGCTGCTGCAAAGATATTTTGGGTTACAGACCCATTTTCAAAATCAATTCGTTTCATTTTTAAGATTATCTCTTTCCAGTTTCATTATATTTTTATTTATCATGGCATCGTTTCATTTATTCTATTATAATACAAATTGAAAGAAAATCTATATGGATAAAGGAGTAGGTATAGTATATGAAAATCGAATATAATGAAAAAGAAATCGCAGCAATGGCAGAATTCCACAAAGGAAACAGAGCAGAAGGTTTAAGATTACAAGAAGAATTCGCATCAGAATTTCGAAAAGAATATGCAGACAAAGACCATTGCCCATGTCAAAAAGCCTGTAGATATCATGGAAATTGCAAAGAATGTGTGGCAATTCACAGAGCCCATCAGGAACACGTTCCAAACTGCATGCGCCCGATGATCAATAAGAAATTAAAAATTTTGTCAGAATTAACGGAACATACATTGGCAAATGAGATTGAGGCACCGAAAGAGGTTTTGCGGAAGGAATTTCAAAAGTAGATTTATAAGGAAGACAAAGGTTACAAGGAAGTTTGAAATACAAATATATATTAGAAAAACTTTCAAAAATAAATCCAATAGTCGAAGAAATTAGAGAAGCACTACACAAAAAAGTAGATGTTTTAGAAATTAAGATAAGATAATTTTCAAACATCCCAACAAATCGGTGTTGTAGATTTTATCTAAACTTCTGTTAATAAGTACAAAAATCATCAACCAATACCGTTTAACATACACACTGTGTAGTGATTTGAATAGCGTTCCGTTGTATGAGTCAGAAAGAAGATAAGAAAAAATATTTATAAGAATACAGGGTGACAACATGAGCACTTTTTGAATGCGTTTTTTACAAATTCGCAGCGCCCTGTGGTTGATTGTCTGACCGTAGCTGCGGGCATTTTGGCTCGCAGCCAGGAAGTTATCAAAGGAACAGGCGCGGATCAGCGATTTGTAAAAAACGCTTTCAAAAATGCGGAGTGTCACCCTGTATTCTTATAAATATTTTTTCTTATCTTCTTTCTGACTCATACATGCAACACTACCTACAATCATAATTTAGTAGTGATAAACTTTCCTTCTACTCCGTAAAAAATAAATCGTAACAATTAAAGTCAACATCTCCGCCACAACAACTCCCATCCAGATTCCATTCAATCCAAGCAAAATTGGCAGCAGCATAATACACCCAATCTGGAACAACAAAGTTCGAAGGAACGCAATCATCCCAGAAACAACCCCATTATTCAAAGCTGTAAAGAACGAAGAAGCCCAGATATTAAATCCATTGATCAAAAACACAAATGCATACAACCGGAATCCATGTAACGTCATAGCAAACAGATCAGCATCATATCCAACAAAGATATTGATCAGCGGATGGGAAAAAAACTCAGAGATCAAAGTCAGACAAACCCCAGTTATAGCAATTAAAGACAAACTCTTCTTCAACATATTCTTCAATTCCGAATGATTTCCAGCCCCATAATTATAACTGGTGATCGGAGCGCTTCCCATAGAATATCCAAGATAGATTGCAGCAAAGATAAAGTTCGCATACATGATCACACCATAAGCAGCAACACCATCTGCACCAACAAGGTGCATTAACTGTGTATTATAAAGCATATTTACAACGGAAGAAGAAGCATTTGTCATAAATTCCGAAGAACCATTTAAACAGGTTTTTAATAAAATATCTTTTCTCCAGACAGGTTTCACAAGACGAAGACGGCTGCTGTTATTCTTTCGTGCAAAATAGATCAACGGTACAAGCCCGCCAACATACTCACCCATGGCAGTTGCAACCGCAGCCCCGGCAACACCATAATGCATAACTCCGATAAAGAGATAGTCAAACACAATATTGATCACGCCAGAGATCAAAGACATACGAAGACTATAAGAAGGTTTCTCTGCTGTAATAAAGAAGTTATAAAAGATCGTCTGCATCATAAACATTGGCTGTGATACAAACATAATACGTCCATAAGTAGACGCATATTCAAGCAGCTGTCCACGCGCCCCAAGTGCCATGCAGATCTGCCTTATAAAAATAAATCCAAAGACAGACAGGATCGTAGCTCCGATCAAAGCAGTAAAGATCAGCATAGAAAAATATTCATTTGCTTTTTCTTTTTTACCTTCACCAAGCGTTTTTGCAACGATCGCACTTCCACCAGAACCGATCATAAATCCAATTGCTCCAACACCCATCGCAACAGGAAGGATCAGATTGACCGCAGCAAATGCTGTTTTTCCTGCAAAATTGGAAATAAATAATCCATCAATAATACTGTACATGGAAGTACAGATCATCATAATGATCGATGGAAATACAAAACGGATCAGACGTTTGTAAGTGAAATGATCTGATAATTGAATCTTCATGATAAACTAAAACTCCTTTTCCTCTAAGACATATTGTTTCATATTTTTCTTTAAAATCTGAACATATTTTCTCGTAAGAGAAAGCAGCTGTTCACACTCCGAGGGCTCCATAGATTCAAATGTAGCATTTTCCATATCAAAGACAGGACCGATATGTTTTTCAGAAAATTCTCGTCCAAACTCTGTAAAAAATAAGTGGATATCCCTTCCGACGCCGGCTTTACGGATCAAAACTCCTTTATCTTCTAATGATTTTACGGAAGAATTCACCGTTTGTTTTGAGATGGAGTAAAGTTTGCAGATATCTTTCTGAGAGCAACCATCTCCAAGTTCTAACAGACAATATAAAATGAGAAATGCGGAATCCGTAAGATGCATGGAAAGAGCAATCTCATGATAGACATCATCGATCATCTTATAGAGAGAATCAAATTCCTTTAAGGCACGATTTTGTTTCGATTCCATAGTGACTTCCTTTCTTATAACAATTATATCTAGTCCGAAATCGGACTACAAGATTATGATAATTATAGTCCGATTTCGGACTTGTGTCAATTATTATTTCATAGGAAATCACTTTACGAGGTCATTCGAATCAGTTAAAATAAAGAGTCAGAGAATAAAGTACAACCAAAGAAGGAAGTTACCTATGAAATTTGCCTATGATATCCCAGATTCATTCTGGAGTTTATTTCGTTCGATGAACAGAGAACTTTATATGGAAGCCTTGCTGAAGATCAACGAAGAATATGAATATAACAATTATTATTTAAGTAAAGAAGTATGCCTTCAGGTATTAGAAGACTGGAACGAAAGCCAGCGGATCTGGTTATCTCCTGAAGAATTTGAATCAGAAACTGATGCAAGCCAGACACCGCCAAACAGGATCTTAAACTGGCTGATCAAGACAGGCTGGTTAAAGAGGATCGAAGATTTCTCAACATTAACCACCAATATCATCATTCCTGATTACGCAGCCGTATTTTTAACAGCATTTGAAGAATTAGTCAACCCATCAACGGATGACACAGAGGTCTATATCCAGAATGTATACGCAACACTGTTTTCATTCTGGCATGATAAGAAGATGAACTTAGCCATGTTAAAAACAGCGCTTGTTAATACAAAGAAATTAAATAAAGCCTTGCAGGATATGTTACACAACATGGACCATTTCTTTAGCCGACTGCTAAAACAGAAATCATATGAAGAAGTGTTGGCAGAACATTTGGAAGGTTACGTTGAGGAAATCGTTGAGAAGAAATATCATATCTTAAAGACAAATGATAATTTCTATTTATATAAAAATGATATCAAACGATGTTTAAGAGAAATGAGAGAAGATATTCCATGGATGGAACAGGTACAGAAGAAAGCAGATAAAGAAAAAGGTGAAGATGTCTTAAGTATCATTAATGCGATCGAGCGTGGATTTGATGACATAGAACATCGAATTTCCAATATGGATAAAGAACATTCCAAATATATCAGGGCAACTGTAACACGTATGAATTACATGCTGAATGGAGAATCCGACACAAGAGGTCTGATGATCCAGCTGTTAAAGACGATCGGGGATTCTAAGGACAGCGAGGAAAAGATCGAGAAGGTCGGACAGAGTATGAATCTGTCTCATTTTGAAGTGCTTTCAGAGAAGTCTTTGTATAAGAAGAGAAAACGAAGAGATTTTGCAAGTCAGGTAGAAGAAGAAAAGCAGCAGGAAGAATTATCAAGAGAAGATGTCCTAAGATTAAATAAGATTCATACAAGATACCAACAGGCTGAGATTGAAGATTTCATTGAATCTTACATGCATGATGACCATATGGAAGTTAAGGATATTGATATCAGGGATGAAGAGTCCTTTGAGAAATTAATCCTTGCCTACGATTACAGCACGAGAAGAAACAGTAAATATAAAGTGATCGAGAGAGACGATAAATTGATCGATAATGGAAGTTACCGCTATCCGGCATTAACTTTTGTAAGGAGGAAACCGAAATCATGATACCATATTATGAAGAATTGAATGACGAAGAAAAAAATGCGGTCACGAAAGTGATCCGTACGTTGTTAAAACAGACATTTGTATTAGAAAGAAAATATGATAAAAAGAGCGGAAGACTTGTATACAATAAAGAATTTAGAACCATTGACCTGCATCAGGAATTTTTAAGAGAATATTTTAAGATTTCAGGAATCGAATTAAGAGAAAATCTGCATCTGGGAGTTTTTTATATCGAAGGAGAAACTTTGATCGGAGAGAAGATTTCCAGATTATCAACCATTTATCTTCTGATTTTAAAATTATTGTATGATGAACATATGGCAGAGGCGTCATCGAATACAAGTGTGTATACATCATTAGGAGAAATCCATGAAAAGATCAACGATTTTCATCTGATGAAAACCTTGCCATCCATCACTGAGATGCGTCGTTCCATCGCATTATTAAAGAAATATCAGATCATCGAACCACTCGATGTATTAGAAGAGTTAAATGAAGAGACAAGAATGATGATCTATCCATGCGTGAATGTCGTGTTACTAGGAGATGACATCCGCAGATTGATCGAAAGTTTCAGCAAGGAGGAAGTAGACAGTGAGTTTGACGAAGACGAAGCAGCCATTTCTGGCATTATCGAAGATATGCCTGAATAACTGGCATTATATAGATCAGAAAGTATTAAGTTTCAACGATGGAATCAACTTTTTTACCGGACATTCTGGAAGTGGAAAGTCAACAGTGATCGATGCGATGCAGATCGTTTTATATGCGAATACAGATGGTCGTGGATTCTTTAATAAGGCGGCAGCAGACGATTCCGATCGAAATCTGATCGAATACCTGCGAGGAATGGTTGCGGTTGGAGAGAAAGATGAAGTTACTTATTTGAGAAATAAAAACTTCTCCACAACGATCGTTCTTGAATTTACACAGACAGAATCTGACGAAAAAGAATGTCTGGGAGTTGTATTTGACGTAGATACAGCAAGAAATGATACATCCAGATTATTTTTCTGGCACAAAGGCGGCATTTTAGAGAATGCTTACCGTACGGAAGAGCATGCGATGACAATTTCGGAACTCCGCAAATATATGCAGAAAAACTTCAAAAAAGAAGATTTCTATTTTGGAACAAGCAACGAGAGATTTAGAAAACAGATGTATGACATCTATCTTGGCGGTCTTGATATGGAGAAATTCCCAAGACTGTTTAAACGCGCGATCCCATTTAAAATGAATATCAAGCTCGAAGATTTTGTGAAAGAATACATCTGTATGGAGCAGGACATTCATATTGAAGATATGCAGGAAAGCGTGATGCAGTATGGAAGAATGCGTCAGAGAATCGAAGATACATTAAAGGAAGCAAAGAGCTTAGAAGAGATCAAAGAAAGTTTCGTTAAATTCAAGACCAAAAAAGAGGAACAGGATTATTGTCAGTACCGCATGAACAAACTGGATGTCCTGAAATTAAAAACAGATATTCATCTATTACAGCAAAAGATTGAAGATGGAGAGAAAGATCTAAAGACACAGGAAGAGAATGAAACAGTTCTTGAGAAGAAACTAGAGAAACTCGCCAAAGAATACGATGCATTAGTAGCACAGATCGCAGGAAGTGGATACGACCAGATCGCAACAAGGAAAAAGGATGTTCAGGAGTTATTAGGACAGTTAAATCATTCCGTACAGCGCTGGGAACAGACATCAAAAGACTTAAAAAAATGGTGTGATCTCGATATTACGCCAAATCAGGCAATCTGGGATATCGAGAAATTTGAACAGGGAGATATCACAGAAGATGATCTAAACCGATTAAAACATACATTGGATATCTTAAGAAAAGAAACTGAGGAAGAACGACAAGATAATGCGTCTGCACTGAGAGCCTTAAAGAAACAGGAGAAATCCATTTCTGATGAGTTGAAAGAACTGAAAAAGGGTAACAAAGCATATCCAAAAGAAGTTCTGGATGCAAGATATGAATTACAGACGAAATTAAGCGAAAAATGTGGTGATTTTGTAAAAGTAAATGTGCTTGCCGATCTGTTAGACATGAAAGATGAGAGATGGCATAAAGCGGTCGAAGGATATTTAGGATCGAATAAATTAACACTGATCGTGGAACCAAAATACGTCAAGGATGCCATGGAAATCTATCGTGATATGGATCAGAAGAAATACTGGAGAATTTCGATTGCAGACACACAAAAGATTGATAAGCAGGACATGAAGGTTGAGGAAAATGCATTGTCAGAAGAAGTTCTTGCAGAACAGTCTTATGTGAAAAAGCTGATAGAATCCTTGATCGGGCGTGTGATCAAATGTGAGACGATCGATGAATTAAGAAATTGCCGTACTGGTATCACACCAGATGGAATGCTTTATAAAAATTTCCAGTTAAAACGATTAGATCCAAAACAGTACACAAGAAATTCCTACATTGGAGACAACAGTTTACGCCACAGGATCAAAGAATTAGAGAAAGAAAAGGATAAGATCTTTGATAAAAAAGATCCATTAGAAAAAGAAGTTTTAAGTGCTGCCGTTATTTTGGACTATGAATATCTTCCACAGTCAGCCGAAGAATATTTAAAACAGCAGGAAACACTGGAACGTGCGAAAGAACGTCAGGAAGAATATGAAGATTTAGAAAATCAGCTGACAAAATTAAGAGAAGGTGCCTTAAAAGGTCTGGAAGAGGAAAGAGACCAGAACAGGTTAAAACAGGAAGATTGCAAACAAGAGATCAATGCAATGAAAGAAGCAATCTGGGCAACACAGAATGCATTAAAAGAATGCAGACAGCAGATCATTGACCAGAATGAAGCATTGATCCGTGCACAGAATGAATTACCGGCAAATGGAGAGTACGAGCAGCAGTTTGCACAAGAGATCGAGAAGACAGACACAGAAGACTATGAACGTCTCAAAAAACGAGCAGCAAGGAAATACTATGATGCCGGAACGAAGAAGGAAGAAGAATATAGAAAGCTTGTGGAAGTCAGAACTGCATATTTAAGGGAATATCCGAACCGCACATTCTCAGCAGTAGATGAGAATAATGATGTGTATGACAAGCTTTATAAGGAATTATCATCTGATCACATGGAAATGTATCGTGAAAAAGCTGCAAAACAGGCCAAAACAGCAATGGAACATTTCAAAGATGACTTTGTATACAAGATTCGAAGCGCGATCAGGGAAGCTTATCAGCGCAGGGATGAATTAAACCGCATGATCAGTGGACTCGACTTTGGGAAAGACAAATATCAATTTAAGATCACAAGAAATACAGGAGCCGATGGAAAATATTATCCAATGTTTATGGATGATTCTCTGAATATCGATCCATCTGTCTTAAATACAACGATGGATGACCAGATGAATCTCTTCTCTATGGAACATGAGAATAAATACGGGGAACTGATGAATGAATTGATCGAGATCTTTATCCCGCCAGAAGGTGCAACCGGTGAAGAACTTGAGAATGCGAAACGTGATATGCAGAAATATTCTGATTATCGTACGTATCTGTCCTTTGATATGGAACAGATTGTGGATGGTGATGAAAAACTGACGATCGGATTAAGTAAGATGATCAAGAAAAACTCTGGTGGAGAAGGACAGAACCCATTATATGTTGCATTACTCGCAAGTTTTGCACAGGCCTATGGAATTCATCTTTCACCAAAAGTACGAAGAAATCCAAGCATCCGTCTGGTTGTCTTAGATGAAGCATTCTCTAAGATGGATGCAGAGAAAGTTGCAAGTTGTATTGACCTGATCAGGAATCTAGGATTCCAGGCAATCATCAGTGCGACAAATGATAAGATTCAAAATTACCTGGAAAATGTAGATAAGACTTTTGTATACGCCAATCCAAACAAGAAAAATATTTCCATTCAGGAATTTGAGAAATGTGAATTTGATAATTTACTCACAGAAGAATAGATAAAAATACAGATACGAGGAGAAATGTATTTATGAATCGAAGTTTAAAAGGAATCTGCTTCACAGTTGCAGGAGGATGCTGCTGGGGCATGCCTGGTGTGATGGGGAAATATTTATTTGATGCAAAAGATCTGACGGCTACGTGGCTTGTGACAGTCAGATTATTAGGGGCAGGAATCTGCCTGCTGTTGCTTATGTATCAGAGAAAAGGGAATTCAATTTTTCGTGTATGGAAAAGAAAAGATTCAGCGGTCAATCAGCTGATTTTCGGGATGATTGGAATGGCTATGTGTCAGATGACGTACTTCCTTGCCATTCAGGAGTCAAATCCGGGAACTGCGACAGTTCTTCAGTATTCTGCACCAATCTTAATTATGGTGTTCTTTGTATTAGTGGAAAAAAGATTTCCAAAGAAAGAAGAAGTGCTTGTACTGGCAACTGTGATCGTAGGAATCTTTTTGCTTGCAACACATGGAAGTATAAAAAACTTAGTGATCACCAATGCAGCATTATTCTGGGGATTGTTATCCGCTTTTGCTTTTGCAGTTTATAACGTGCAGCCAAAGAAATTATTAGACGAATTTGGTACTTTAGAGACAACAGGATGGGGAATGTTTGTCGGTGGAGTTGTATTCTTAGGAACGATCGTGGCGTTTTCCTGTTATCTCCATGGGATTTCCATGTTAGGACCAGTTCAGGGAAGTATGCTTGGATGCGTGGAACCGCTGGTTGCAACGATTCTTTCCGCAACCGTGCTTGGACAGGCCTTTGGAATGATCGATGTTGTGGGAATCTTATGTATTGTTGGAGCGGTGACGGCATTGACGGTCGTGGATGCGTAATCAGACATTATGGATTTGCCTTTGAAGGTAAGAAGGTGTTGATCGGAGAATAGTAGGTGAATCGCTGAGTTCATATGAATTATATGGATTCAGTGATTTTTTTCATAGAATGATTATTTTATTGAAAAAAATAACCTGTAGATATATTGTGTTAAATACAAAACAATGTTAAAATAGAAGTAACCTAAAAATAGAACATAAAAGAAAGGAGGAATACGAAAATGGAAGAATTAACCAGACTAGAAGAACGAATCATGCAATGCATTTGGGATTATCAAGGAGAAGTTCCTTTTCTTGATCTGATAGAGACAGTCAAAGAAAAGCTCAATAAAGATTATAAAAGAACAAGTATCCGCGGATATCTGTTCCGGCTAGAAGAGAAGGGATATATCAAAGTTACCAAGAAAGGAAGAAAAGCATATGTGCAGCCATTGATCGATGAAGAAACATATGGCAAATATCAAGCTGAGGAAGTTTTAGATCGTTGGTTTGACGGATCTGCAAAACGATTAGTAAGTGCATTAGGAGAGAAACTGACAAAAGAAGACGGGGAAGAGTTAAGAGGGATCTTAGATGACTTTGATTTTGATGATAATCATAATAAAAATATTTAGCGGAATATTCTTATGTACACTGCTTGGAACGATCTTATATCTTTTTTGGAAGGCTGTAGGACGGTTGATAGAACACAAGGGATATATTGATATCAATTATCTGATATGGAAGATGGTATTATTGATGTTTGCCATACCAATCACGTTGATCTATGCAAATGGATTTGAGAAGAGTACTTATGTATTTGAAGTTACAGGTCCGATCAAGTGGGTCATTGGAATTTTGATGATCATCTGGCTGGTTGGAACGATCATTTTTACGATCAGATTTTTAAAGAAATACAGAGCAATAAGGAAGGATATTTTAAATGCAGATCCATGTGGCGATGAAATTCAAAGTATGGTAAAAAGCATATCAAAAAAGTTAGGGGTTCATAAAGAAATTCAAGTAGTGATCTTAGAAAAAGCAGGCGGACCAATGTTATATGGGGGTTTGAAACCAAGAATCATTCTGCCAAGAATTTATGAACCACAACAGTTAAATATGATATTTACACATGAATTGATTCATTATAAACATCATGATCTTATTTGGAAACACTTGGCGAACATTATCTGTTGTATATACTGGTTTCAACCTGCGTTAAAGGATGTTTTTTATCAATTAGATCAATGGGGAGAAACATACTGTGACAGGACAGTATGTGAATATCTTTCAGATGTAAAGGGATATTTTTCTACGATCATAGATATTTCTATGGAAGAGATCAGATACGGAAGATATACAACAGCGGGGTTATATGAGAGTAAGGAAGTATTAAAGCTACGAATGGAACGGATGAAATCTTATCGACAACAAAGAAGGCTGCGAAGAGGAATTTCTGTAAGTGTCTTATTTGGAATGATCATACTCAGTGCAGCTACGGTATTTGCTTCAGGGATAGGATTTGTAAAGGCATACGATAAGATTGCAGATGAAACAAGAGAGGAGATCAATGTTGGAACGGAAGGTGATATAAAAGATCAGAAAGCAAAGTATAGAATGTATGATAAAACCAGAATCAAAAAGTGCATGATAAAAAATGAAAGATTAAAAGAGAATGATGGAAAACCATTTACATGGAAGATCAAGCCGAAAGAGAGAATAGAGACAAAGGAGGGATATTTAAACAAAGGAACTTATGTTGACATAGCTGCCTGCATGGGATTTGAAGAAGAACATCCAGAGACACATATAGCAATTGGAATTATTGATGAGGATGGAGAGGAAACTTATATAGAGAATGGGGTAAATCTGGTAAGCCACTTAAAGGTAAAAAAAGATGGACGGTATCGGGTATTTTTAGAAAATCTAGGGGCGAAAAAAGCGATAGCGGGTGGACATTATATGGTGATAACGGAAGAAGAGTAGAGGAGAGAAAAGATGTTTGTAAAAAAGGTATTAATGATAGTGCTTGTTAGTGTAATATATTTAATTAATTTAAATATTCCAGTAGCTGCAGAAGAAAATGAACAAGATATTATTTTTTCACCTAATTGGATGTTAGAAAATGGATATAAGGAAGAAGTAGAGGAAAATCAAGAAATATTACCATTTGCTACAAGAGTTAATGTAAACTGGAAAGTTGGACTAAAAACAGAAAAGAAAACCATACAGACCTTTGATATATCACAGAAAAGCGGCTGTTGTCCATGATTGTTCATGGAACGACAGCCGCTTGGTAGTTCTATATACGCTTATCCGATTACTGAGCTTCTACTAAAGCTTTTGTATCTCTAGCAATCATCAGCTCTTCATTTGTAGGGATTACGCAAACTGTAACCTTTGAATCTGGTGTGGAGATGATGATATCTTCACCACGTTTGCTGTTCTGCTCTGCATCGATTGTGATGCCAAGATAGCCAAGGTATTCGCAGATCTTGCCTCTTACGAAGCCAC
>ERZ824598.888-NODE-888-length-42992-cov-34.060577_pt1 | contig 42992 bp, 38 predicted proteins | sample MGYA00519934_ERZ824598 | MGnify/ENA primary metagenome ERZ824598 (study PRJEB31778, sample SAMEA3449177) | human gut metagenome | biome: human gut; feature: human-associated habitat; material: faeces | place: United Kingdom | collected 2010/2012 ...
GGGTCTTCGACCCTCTGGACTCCCGTTCGCGCGATTCAGTTGAGCGCATTTTCATACTATGCCCGCGTGTTGATTGGGGGAACCCAAGGGCGCTGCCCCTTGACTCCCGTTCACGCGATTGAGTAGGTGACGCTCTCATGCCATGTCCGCGCGTTGATCCGGTGAGCAAAAGAGCCGCCCCTGCTTGCAGGGACAGCCCTTCTAATCGTCAGCATTCATTCCAGCAGGAACATCTGCTGGAATTGCGAATGCCCGCTGATTTCAGCGTGCCTTCATTTTCGGCCAGATGGCATCGTGGCGGCGCTTATATTCCGCCTGCATCCCCGGCTTAATTTTTCCCATCCAAGCAAATCGTTCCATGCAAAAAATTTCTCCATCACCCGAACAGAGTACACCCCATCTCCCGGAATTCCTTCGCCTTTTGCAGCAGCGTTTCTTCGCTGACGCCGAACTTCTTCCCCAAGCAGTTGAGGCACAGAAAGCGCGTCGCCCCGCGGTTAATCAGCTTCTTCGTCAGCGCAATTTCCACGCTTTGCAGCGCCCGATGGCACTGCATACACTCAGGCATTGTCCTTCACCAGATGGCAGAGGAACAGGCGGCAGTCATGGGCCTTGATGTGCGGATTGAACGAATCCTTCTGCGGCCCCAGATGCTCGCCGGAGAAAACGTCCGTCATGTCCAGCGCAACGCCGCCGGTCACGGGCAGCCCCATGTCCGCCATCTCGCAGTGTACCTCGGCATCCGCGTCGGAGAGGTTGGCATAGAACAGGGCAAACTCGTTGTCCGTCAGGTGGCGCAGCAGCACGAACGCGGTATCCGCCGGATGCATCCACGGCGCTTGCGTGTCATCAGGGTTCGGGATACACACGCTGTCGCGGCGAACGATATACGGCGGACGGCATTCCGCGTCCTGATTGATGCGCAGCAGCGCGGGATTGAGCATCAGCGCACGGTATTCCGGCGCAAGGCTGCGCAGATCCGCGCCCATCATCAGCGGCACGCCACACAGGCACCAAAGCACAAACTGCAAGCGGTATTCCTCATAGCTGCACACCTTGCCCAGCCCGACATTTCCCTTGCCCTCCATGCCGACGGTGAGCATGTCCATGTCGTTGAAGCAGTGGTTGCCGCTCATGCAGAGCTTATTCAGCTGGCTCTTGACGATGTCGGTGAAGGAGACGAAGTTATCCATAATATCGCCGGTGGAGCGGTACATGTGCGCACCGATTGCGCGCATCCACTCGCCGGGTTCTTCCATGCCCCAGTTGCAGGCGGAGAAGAGGATTTCGCGCCCGGTCGCTTTCAGCGCCATCGACATGGTGAGGTAGCGCGCCTTGCAGTTGCCGGACTGCGGGAAATTACAGAAGTCGTACTTGAGGAAATCCACGCCCCAGTCCGCAAACGTCTGCGCATCGACAAATTCATGGTCATAGCTGCCGGGATAGCCCGCGCACGTCCGCACGCCCGCGCAGGAGTACATGCCGAACTTCAGTCCCTTGCTGTGAACGTAGTCGGCAACCGCCTTCATGCCGTGCGGGAATTTCTCCGGGTCAGGCACGATGCGGCCGTCTTTGCCGCGCTCGCGCAGGCTCCAGCAGTCGTCGATGACCAGATATTCATACCCCGCCTCGCGGTAGCCCTGCGAAGCCATCAGGTCAGCCATTTCAAAAATCAACTGTTCGTTGATTTGCCAGCCAAACGTGTTCCAAGAGTTCCAGCCCATCGGGGGCAACTGTGCAAGCGGCATAAATTTCCTCCGTTTTGTCCTGCCAAGCAGGAGATTTGGTTTCTGCACAAACATTTCGCCATAAGTCCGGAAATCCCTGCATGATTCTCCCGAAAATATTTTCTGAAAATTTTCGCCGCACCCATTTTGAAAGAGGAATTTCCAATCCCATGTCGAATGAAATGGATTGAATGGGCGATTTTCGGACATTCCTCCGAAGCATCTGACCGCCCAGAATTTTTCTTCCTATATATCAAGGAGGACGCGATCAACATGAAACAGTCCAAGCTGATTCTGGACAAGGACTACATCATCTCCCCCATCGACCGCCGCCTGTACGGTTCGTTCATTGAGCACCTGGGCCGCGCCGTCTATACCGGTATTTACGAGCCTGCCCATCCGCTGGCGGATGAACAGGGTTTCCGCCGCGACGTGCTGGATTTGGTGCGCAAGCTGAATGTGCCTGTCGTGCGCTATCCGGGCGGAAACTTCGTCTCCGGCTTCCGCTGGGAGGATTCCATCGGCCCGAAGGAGCAGCGTCCGCGCCGCCTCGACCTTGCGTGGAAGACGACCGAGCCGAACACATTCGGTCTGCATGAGTTCGTCGACTGGGCGAAGAAGGCGAACACGGAGGTCATGTACGCCATCAACCTCGGCACGCGTGATATTCTCGACGCGCAGTACGTCGTCGAATACTGCAACCATCCGTCCGGCACGGCGTGGAGCGACCTGCGCATCAAGAACGGCGCGAAAGACCCGTTTGACATCAAGCTCTGGTGCTTGGGCAACGAAATGGACGGCCCGTGGCAGACCGGCGCGAAAACCGCCTACGAGTACGGCCGCAAGGCAAACGAAGCCGCGAAGGTCATGAAGTGGGTTGACCCCACCATCGAGACGGTTGCGTGCGGTTCGTCCGGCACAGGCATGCCCACCTTCGGCACTTGGGAGCATGAAGTGCTGATGCAGGCGTACGACAACGTGGATTACGTCTCCCTGCACCGCTACTACGGCAATCCGCACAACGACACGCAGGACTTCCTCGCTTCGACGATGGATTTGGACGAGTTCATCAAGACCGTCGCCGCCATCTGCGACGGCGTGAAGGGCACAAAGCACTCCAAGAAGACCGTCAACCTGTCGCTGGACGAGTGGAACGTGTGGTATCACTCCAAGAATCAGGATCATGATTTGTACAAGAACAAGCCGTGGGGCACAGCGCTGCACCTGCTGGAGGACGTGTACAACTTCGAGGATGCGCTGCTGGTGGGGCTGATGCTCATCACGATGCTGCGCAACGCCGACCGCGTGAAGATTGGCTGTCTGGCGCAGCTGGTGAACGTGATTGCGCCGATTATGACGCGTGAAAACGGCGGCGCATGGGCGCAGACGATTTTCTACCCGATGATGGATGCGTCGATGTACGGTCGCGGCACGTCGCTGCTGCCGAAGATTGTGGCGGGCAAGCACGACACCAAGCATTACAATGATGTGCCGGACATGGATGCCGCCGCCGTGATGGACGACGCGGGCAACGTGACGATTTTCGCCGTCAACCGCGACCTGACCGAGCCGATGGTGCTTGACCTCGACCTGCGTTCCTTTGGCGATTTGCGCCCCGCGATGCACTCCGTCCTGCACCACGACGACATGAAAGCAGAGAACACAGAATCCGCCCCGGACGTGGTGAAGCCGGTCATCCTCCCCTGCCCGAAGCCCGGTGAACCCCTCGTTCTGCCTGCTGCCAGCTGGAACGTGATTCGGTTCGTGAAGGGGTGACGCCAGAGGCTCTGCCTCTGGACTCCGCAAGGGGCTTCGTCCCTTGACCCTTTCGCGCGATTCAGTTGGTGACACTTTCAGACTGTGCCCGCGTGTTTATTGGGGGAATCCAAGGGAGTTCCTCCCTTGACCCTTTCGCGCGATTCAGTTGGTGACTTCTGCATACTGTGTCCGCGTGTTTATCTGCAAACGAAATACTTGTAGAGCTGTAAGCCTAACCCGCTTACAGCTCTACGTCTACCAGAATCACATCATCGCCAATTTTGCAGATATTTTCCCACGGAATCACCACTCCTGCCCGCTCGCCGCGCAGCAGATGCACAAAGCTGAACTCCCCCGGCACGACAATCGCCGTCACGCGCCCGTCCAAGGCACAGAACTCGATGTCCATCGGCTTGCCTAAGCACTGCCCGTCGCGCGTGTTGATGACGTCCTTCTGGCGAAGCTCGCTAAGGCTCATGGGCGGATTCCTCCCTCTTTCTTGATTTCACTTTCATGCTTTCGGATTGTTGTTGCAGAGGGTTTCGCCTCTGCGGAGGCGACAAGGGGGCTTTCCGATCGCCCCCTTGACCCCTTCGGCGCCGACACTCCCAAAGTTGGCTGGCATTCAAGCATTTGATTGCTTTTCCGCAACTATCCCTAATCATCCTATGCACCATCAGCAGGATTTGATGCGCCTTTTTGCGGAATTTTTATCGAATTTATAAAATCCCCTACACAATCCGCAGAAAATATGTTATAATCAAGAAGCGCAAGGACAGGCGTGTGCTTTTTACATGCCTATTTGCAGGACTATCATTAGATAGGAGGAACCTATTCGATGCAGTACACCAAGGAAGTTGAAGAAATGGTCTGTGTCGCCAAGGGCCCGAACCACGGCCCGGCGCCCATCCCGGAAGAGGGCAAATGGATTCAGGCCAAGGAGATCAAGGACATCTCCGGTCTGACCCACGGCATTGGCTGGTGCGCGCCGCAGCAGGGCGGCTGCAAGCTGACGCTGAACGTCAAGGGCGGCGTCATCGAAGAAGCGCTGGTGGAAACCATCGGCTGCTCCGGCATGACCCACTCCGCTGCCATGGCGGCTGAAATTCTTCCCGGCAAGACCATCCTCGAAGCGCTGAACACGGACCTCGTGTGCGACGCAATCAACACCGCCATGCGCGAGCTGTTCCTGCAGATCGTTTATGGCCGCACCCAGTCCGCTTTCTCTGATGACGGCCTGCGCGTCGGCGCTGGTCTGGAGGACTTGGGCAAGGGTCTGCGCTCTCAGGTCGGCACCATGTACGGCACCAAGCTCAAGGGGGTGCGCTATCTGGAAATGGCTGAGGGCTATGTGCTGAAGCTGGCGCTGGACAAGGACAATCAGGTCTGCGGCTACCAGTTCCTGTCGCTCGGCAAGATGATGGACGCCATCAAGAAGGGCATGAGCCCGAACGAAGCCTACGAGAAGAACGTGGGCACCTATGGCCGCTTCAAGGCGGAAGACGGCGCCGTCGCTTGGATCGACCCGCGCAAGCAGTAATATAGGAGGTATGCTGAAATGGCTCTGTTTGAAAACTACGAAGGACGCATGCCTCAGCTCCAGCCTGTTCTGGAAAAGTACGGCTTCAAGGATTTTGATGAGCTGAAGGCTTACAACAACAGCAAGGGCGTTGACGCTTATAAGATTGTCGAAGGCATTCAGCCTATCTGCTTCGAGAACGCGAAGTGGGCTTACGAGCTGGGCGCTGCCATCGCGCTGAAGAAGGGCGTTAAGACCGCTGCGGAAGCGGCCACCTGCATCGGCGAAGGTCTGCAGGCGTTCTGCATCCCCGGTTCCGTCGCTGACCAGCGTCAGGTTGGTCTGGGCCACGGCAATCTGGGCGCGATGCTGCTGGACGAGAAGACCGAGTGCTTCGCGTTCCTCGCTGGCCACGAATCCTTTGCTGCCGCGGAAGGCGCTATCGGCATTGCCCGCAATGCCAACAAGGTTCGCAAGAACCCCCTGCGCGTCATCCTGAACGGTCTGGGCAAGGACGCTGCCATGATCATCAGCCGCATCAACGGCTTCACCTATGTGCAGACCAAGTATGACTACCTGTCTGCTGACGTGAAGGAAGACCATGCGCTGACGGTCGTCAAGGAAGTCGCCTATTCCAACGGCGAACGCTCCAAGGTCAAGTGCTACGGCGCTGATGACGTCCGCGAAGGCGTCGCCATCATGTGGCACGAGGGCGTTGGCGTGTCCATCACGGGCAACTCCACCAACCCCACCCGCTTCCAGCACCCCGTTGCCGGCACCTACAAGAAGGAAATGATCGAAGCCGGCAAGAAGTACTTCTCCGTTGCGTCCGGCGGCGGCACGGGTCGTACCCTGCACCCCGACAACATGGCGGCTGGCCCTGCCTCCTACGGCATGACCGATACCATGGGTCGTATGCACTCTGACGCGCAGTTTGCTGGCTCCTCCTCCGTGCCCGCGCACGTTGAGATGATGGGTCTGATCGGCATGGGCAACAACCCGATGGTCGGCGCGACCGTCGCGGTGGCTGTCGCTGTCGAAGAAGCGCAGAAGAACGCGTAATTCTGGCATCTTGCAAGAACCTTCCGTTTCGGCGGAGGGTTCTTTTTTTGCACCAAAAAAGAGCGATGGCAAGCGCCACGCCCTTGATTATTTTTCCAATAGTCGGTTGATGATTCCCAGCAACATCAGCAAATCCTTCTCATTTAGCTGCTTCATGCCGCTGACGGCTTTCTGAATCAGCTCCGGATTCTGCGTTCCCTCGTCAAAAAACTGCTGCGGTGTCAGGTCGAAATACTCGCAAATTGAAAAGAACTCTTTGAGCGGCGGTGTGGCTTTCCCCGACGAAATATTGTGGACATACCCGCGGCTATGCCCAAGGTCATAGCTCATCTTATATTCGGAAACGCCCTTGCGCAGGCGAAGCTGCGTGATTCTGTCGCGCACAAACTGCTCATCCATCCCAATCACCCCTTTGTAACATGATAGCGGTTTTTTCATTGTGATTAGGCAGATATTTTTGGTTTTTCGTGTTGAAAAAGCTACGAAAATATGCTATAATCAGCATAGCAACCAATTCTATAAGACGACACAGAAGGGAGGAAAAGGCAAATATGCAATTTTAGGTTATTTTGGGCTGCGCGGCAATTTCAATCGATTTCATCAGGAGGAACATATGGAAGAAAAAGTCTGCTTTGTCAACGTCAACACGGGACGATTGCACTACACGGGATTTTGCCCTCAAAGCAAATCAAAGTCCCGTGAGATTCAGTATTTCGATTCGGCGGATGATGCCCTTGCCGTTTTCGGGCGTTCGATGTCCTACTGCAAGCACTGCACCCAAAAGCGGGATAATATGCTGAAAGTCAGGAAAGGAGCAGGAAAATGAAGCGCTTTGCTGGTTTGATTTTGGTTTTCGTGATGCTCTTGGCGGCACTGCCCGCATTGGCGGACACGACACGGACGAGCGGTGATTTTCAATACACGCTGAAAAGCAACGGCACCGCCACCATTGTCGGCTATACCGGCAGCGGGGATATTATCATTCCGCAGATGCTGGACGGGTACACGGTGACGGCGATTGGGGACAGCGCGTTTAACAAATCCAATGAAATCCGTGAAGAAAATTGTTCTGTCACGCTCCCTGATACAATTAAATCTATTGGCAAATTTGCCTTCCGAAATATGAACATCACGTCCATTAATCTCCCTGATGGACTTGAAGATATCGGAAAAGGGGCATTCGTCGGCTGCAAATCCATCACATACCGCATATCTGCAAATCACCCTACTTTTGCGGTAATTGAGGGCGCACTTTACAACAAGTCGCAGAAAAAACTGATTTGGGGCAAAAAGGGCGCAACGATTCCGGAGGGAATCAAAATTATTGGCGACTTTGCGTGCTATGAAGTTCCAAATTGCGGCATTAACAGAAACGGCATCGTGCTGCCATCTACCATAGAGGAAATCGGCGATTACGCTTTCTATGGGAATCATTACTCAATAGCATTTTATGGTGGCATGTCGGAAACAGAATTTATTAAGCCAGTGTCTGAATCCAACTATCCTTATTTTTATCCTGCGACTCCGTGTGAGCTTAAATGGGGCAATAATTTGCAAAAAATTGGTTCCTATGCGTTTGCATCAATCACGATTAATGATACTTCTGATGCGATACTAATACTTTCTATACCCAGCAGTGTCTCTGAACTTGGTGAAGGTTGTTTTAACTCATTTGGTATTTCATCGTCTTCCGCGCGCTACCTCACTTGGCGTGGCGTAGCAATTTCAATTTCCAAGGATAGCCAGCTTCGCAGCATACCTGCAAGAGCATTCGCGAATTTTGAAGGCTCGCAAAAAACGCCACTTTGCTCAATCATATGCGATGCACCAATCGTTACGATTGGTGATTATGCCTTTGCTGGCACATACCTCGCAAGTTTTAATATGCAGAATGTAAAAACGCTTGGAAAAGGTGCTTTTGACTCAATCGAACAAGAAGCAGGTATTACAATCCCCGCAGGCTGCAAAATCATTTCAGAAAATGCTTTCAGGAACGCAAACATGCAGGGGCATGATATTGTTATTTCCAATGGCGTAGAAGTTATCGAAGCTAATGCCCTTAACGTAAATCTAAGAAAACGTGGATACTTCGAGGATTATTCTCTCTCCCCCATCCGCCTCCCCGCCAGCCTCACCAGCATTGCGCCAGACGCTTTCCGTGACGATGCGGAGTTCATTGTCGAGCGCGGCTCTTATGCCTATCGCTGGGCGGATGAAAACGCCCGTAATTACAGCATCGACGGCGAAAAGCAGAATCTTGACTGGCTGAACAACTGATTTTCCCCTGCCCTCCCCGCGCTTTTCGCCGCCGGGAGGGTTTTCCATGCCCCCCATCCTGCACTTTTGCCGTTTTTCCGCACATTCCGCCCTCCCTCGCCCTTGCGTCCCGTCCGGCAATCTGATAGAATAAAGTATTCTCTGCTCCCGAAAGGATTGATTCACCCATGTTCTTTGATACGATTGCCGCCATCAACAAGGTCGTCAACGATTTCGTCTGGGGCGTGCCGGCGATGGTCTGCATTATCGGCGTTGGGCTGTTGCTCAGCGTCCGCACGGGCTTCCTGCAAATCCGCAAATTCCCCTTCGCGCTCAAAACCACCATCGGGCGCATGTTCCACAAGAAGGAAGCTGCGGACGGCGCGATGACCCCGTTCCAAGCCGTCTGCACCGCGCTGGCGGGCACGGTCGGCACGGGCAATATCGCAGGCGTCGCGGGCGCAATTGCCATCGGCGGGCCGGGCGCGGTGTTCTGGATGTGGTGCTCAGCGCTGCTGGGCATGTGCACGAAGTACGCCGAAGTCACCCTCGCCGTCCACTACCGCGAACGCAGCGCCACCGGCGAGTGGATCGGCGGGCCGATGTACTACATCAAAAACGGTCTGGGCAAGCGCTGGCAGTGGCTCGCCATCCTCTACGCACTGTTCGGCACGCTGACCGTCTTCGGCACGGGCAACGCGACGCAGGTCAACACCATCACGACGGCAATTAACACGGCGCTGACGCAATTCCACCTCGTCAGCGACGCTTTCGTGCCGACGCTCAACCTCATCATCGGCATTTTCTGCGCGATGCTGGTGGCAATGGTGCTGCTCGGCGGCATCAAACGCATCGGCAGCGTGAGCGAAAAGCTGGTGCCGTTCATGGCGCTGTTCTACGTCGTGCTGGGCATCGGCGTGGTGCTGCTGAATCTTGAACGGCTGCCGGGCGTGCTTCAGTCCATCTTCGAGGGCGCGTTCAACCCGGCGGCGTTCACGGGCGGCATCATCGGCAGCCTGTTCGTAAGTATGCAGAAGGGCGTTTCGCGCGGCATCTTCTCCAACGAGGCGGGTTTGGGCACGGGTTCGATTGCCCACGCCTGCGCCGATACGCAGAAGCCCGTCACGCAGGGCATGTTCGGCATCTTCGAGGTGTTTGCGGACACGATTATCATCTGCACGCTGACGGCGCTGGTCATCCTGTGCAGCGGCACGCCGGTGACCTACGGCGTGGCAGCGGGCGCGGAGCTGACGATTTCCGGCTTCACGACGACATACGGCAGCTGGTCGTCGATTTTCACGGCGGTGGCGCTGTGCTGCTTCGCGTTCTCGACGATTATCGGCTGGGGGCTGTACGGCTCACGCTTCGTGCAGTTTCTGTTTAGGAGCAACAAGGTCGTCCGCCCGTTCCTCGTGATTTACTCGTTCGTGTCGATTCTCGGCGCAACGCTTGATTTGGGGCTGCTCTGGGACATTGCGGACACGTTCAACGGGCTGATGAGCATCCCGAACCTGATTGCGCTGCTGCTGCTGTCGGGGATGGTCGTGAAGCTCACGAAGGAGCATTTTCCGGGGAAAGGTGCAGTTCGGAAAACAGGCGAATAATGCAAAACGGTGCTTCCCGTGTGTGATGGGAAGCACCGTTGTTTTCTCTGCGTTCGCATAAAGGAAGGGAGGAGAAACTCCTTCCGGAATCTCCCCTCCCACAGTGCATCGTATTACTCAACCGTCAGGTTCGCCGTCATGCCGCCCACGGTGATCACATGCTCGCCGGCATCGAGGGTCAGCGGGATGGTCACAACGCGGAAGCTGCCAGCAGACACAGCGATCATCTTCGTCGCTGCCAGTTCGCCATCCACCAGCACTTCGACATTGATATAGCCGTCAGCGCCGTTGTTTTCAGCGATGAAGTTGATTTCAAAGGTCTCGCCCGCCTTGGCCAGGTTGAGAACCTTTGTCGCCATTCTGGTGCCGGAAGACGTCTCTTCGCTGACTTCACGGACACCCTGCGGCGCAATCAGCGTGTTGCAGGTAATGTCAGCAGGCTGGTCGTAGCGCATACCGAAGTGCGCAGGATACATCACGTCGCCGAGATTCGTGGGCAGGTCAACAGTCGGGTTATTGCGAACCACCGCTGCCATGTACAGGCGAGTCTTGGTATCCACGCCAGTGTCAAACTGCAGCTCGCCCCAATCCAGTTCAGCATCTTCGCTCGTCCATGCCATCTCGAACACGGTCTTGCCGCTGGGAGCCTTCACACCGTAGAGCATATCCGCCAGCACGGACGGCAGCGTCTTGTGATAGAAGTTGCCCATAGAAGAACCGTGGTCAGGTGTGCAGTCATAGGTCAGGAACAGCACCGCCGCGCTGCTGTTCACCGCATAGGCATCAGGCTCGTTGGAAACGCCGCCGTCGTAGCAGAGGACAACGGGCTTTTCAGCATCCGCAGCATCCTCAAACAGCAGTTCCGTCGCGTCGTCCATCGCGGTCACATGGGCAATAATCACGTCTGCGTCTTCCATGTTGTCCACCACCGTCGCATACGCGGCAATGGCTTCCTTATCCATGGCAACCGTGTCCTTGCTTGTCCCCGCAACATACACCTTCTGCTCTGCCTTGAGCGGCAGAATGTTATCATTCTTCAGCAGGACGGTGGATTCGGTCTGGAGCTGGATTTCCATGGCGTTCATTTCGGCAGTGCGCGCACGATAAACGTCTTCAATCGTCGTCATGTCGAACGCCTGCGCCTTGTATTCGTCAGAAGCGCACAGTTCCAGCGCGTCTTCAAGGTTGCCGTAGGGATCTTCAAACAAACCCAGTTCAAACTTGTTGCGCAGCACACGCTTGGCGTGCTTATCAATCGTTTCCTGCGTCAGGTTGCCCAGTTCCAGCTGTTCCTTCACAGCGTTGGGCCACATGGGCTGCATCATGCCGGGATAACGGGCGATAACCGCGTCGTAGTCCACAGGCACATCGTCTTCCACCATGAAGAAGCAGCCAACCTGATCAACGTCCGCGTTGAAGATGGTCGCATACAGTTCGCCGACAGAAGCAGTGCTCAGGTCAAGTCCTTCAGGCGTCGTGCCGGAAGCAGAAGGAACCTGCATCCACATCGGCCAGTCGGTCACGACACAGCCATCATAGCCCAGCTGCTGGCGCAGCACCGCCATGGACTCGGAGTCGTAGCAGACATTGCAGTCATTGAGGAACTTGCCGTTGTTCAGCATGATCCAGCCGGAGCCGTTGTCGATGACAGCGCTCTTCCAGCCAACCAGCCACGAATCCACCAGATTCGCGGGAGACTTCGCATTGAAGTAGTTGGAGCGGCCGCCGCGCGCCACAAAGTGCTTCGTGCAGGCATTCACGCCGTTTTCTTCATACGCCTTGGTTTCGATGCCGACCATCTTGGCGATGTAGTTCACATCGTCGCCGTACCACGAGCCGATTTCCACGCCATAGGAATGGAACGGTACATGGAAGCCGATGGCGCGCTCTTCCTTCGCGTACTGTGCAACAAGGTTGTACAGCAGTTCCGGGTCATGTGCGATGCCAACCGCGTAGTTCGGCATGTTGACCATGCCAGCCCATGTGTTGTAGCTGCGGTCGCAGGACAGCACAACGGGAATGCCCAGACGCGCCGTTTCCGCGATTTCCTGGAACGCATTGTTTTCATAAATCAGCGTTTCCGGCGTACCATTGACGTTGTGCAGGTACGTCGTCACGTTATCGCTGATGATGGAGTGATACATCGGAACGTAGCAGCTGCCATCCGCGGCGATATATGTAGGTTCGTTAGAATAGAGCCATTCCTCCGTGTAGGGATACATGCTGGTGAACGTACCGCCGGTAGAGGCGTGCCACAGCAGACCGATTTCCTCATCCAGCGTCATCTGGCTGAGCAGATCGTCCACGCGCGCGTCCACAGGCTGCCGCCAGTCTTCGTACACGTCCAGCGTGCCGTTGCCGTTCAAATCCTTGAACTTCAGTCCATCAACCTCGATGATGTTCTTCACATGCGCTTCCAGCGCAACCTGCCCTGTCGCCTCATCCGCCGGAACGATGACTTCGTTCACGGCATAGGGCTTGGTGAAGGTATGCGGATCAACGAATTCCCCGCCTCCACCGTTGTTAAAGTACTGCTGTTCCGCAGCCGCGATCCCGCTGAGCATCATTGCCAGCGTCATCACGAAAGACAGTGCCCTTGAGAACTTTTTCATACCGTTTTCTCCTTCCCATAGTTCCCGCATTGCATTGCCAACCGACGTAAGGCAATCGCCTTATTGATTTCATTATACCGCCGCAGCCAAAAAGAAGCTATGGAAAATTCAGTCCTCATTTTTGTAAATTTCAGCACAGACTTCTGCTCCAGTTTCGGCAGGAATATACAAAGCGCATCAAAGTGCATCGAAAAGCGCCCGGCGCAGGTTTTCCCCCGCGTCGGGCGCTTTCTATTGAATTGTGGATTGGTTTCGCTTATTCCTTCTCCACCGCCATGGCGACGAGCTTCTGGCTCCGCTTCAGGAACGCCGTAATCTCGTCCGCTTCCAGCGGCTGGGCGCTCATGCGCGCCAAATCGTAAATCTGCTGGCAAAGCAGCTGCGTCGTCTCATTCTCCGGGTCGCGCGCCGCCAGTTCCTGAATCGCCTTGTTGCGGCGGTTCAGCACGAGCGTGAAGCGGTCAGGCATGTCGAAGGACTGACCATACAGGCGGCTCATTTCCTTCATGCGGCGAATCTGCTCGTCCTCCGTGACCATCGCAGGCAGCTCCGCGTCGGACAGGCTCTGCAGGTTCACGGGCAGGTCATCCTTGCCCAGCGCCTTGCGGAACATCGCCTGAATCGTCTCCTGATTCAGCTCCTTGCCTTCTTCGGAATCTTCCAGCAGACCGGACACGTCCGCGTCCACACGCGCGAAGGTCAAGCCTTCCTCGCCGCCGGAATATTCCATGAAGGACTGGAAGTTGCCGTCGATGATGTGATCCATCACCACAACATCAATGCCGCGATTGGTGTACAGCGCGACGCTCGCCGCCTGACGCTTCGGGTCGTTGGTGTAGTAGACCTTCTTGTCCGCCTTGTCGGCGTTCGCGGTCTTGTACTCTTCCAGCGTCAGATAGCGGCCATCGGTGGTCTTGTAGAGAATCGCCTTCTTGACCTGCTCGTAGAACTTCTGATCACGCATCGCGCCAAACTTGACGAAGGGCGCAATGTCGTCCCAGTATTTCTGATACGTCTCGCGCTCGGTGTTGAACAGCCCGCAGAGCTTATCCGCCACCTTCTTGGTGATGTGCGCAGACAGCTTCTTGACCGTGCCGTCGTTCTGCAGGAAGGAACGGCTGACGTTCAGCGGCAGGTCAGGGCAGTCGATAACGCCCTTCAAAAGCGTCAGGAATTCCGGAATAACTTCCTTCACGTTGTCCGCCACGAACACCTGACCCGCGAACAGCTTCACCTGACCTTCGTACTTGCCGAAATCGTTGCGGAGCTTCGGGAAATACAGGATGCCCTTGAGGTTGAAGGGGTAATCGACGTTCAGATGCACCCAGAACAGCGGATCTTCCCAGCCGAACATCTTGTGATAGAAGTCGATGTACTCCTTGTCCTCACACTCGCTCGGCTTCTTCAGCCACAGCGGCTTGGTGTCGTTAATCAGGCTCGGCTTGGGTTCATCGACGACCTTGCGCTTCTTGGGCGTGCCGTCCTCGTTGGTTTCGTCGGGGATTTCTTCCTCGCGCTCCACCGGCTTGGCGTTTGCATCCATCAGGTAAATCGGATACGCCATGTAGCCGCAGTAGCGGGTCAGCACTTCGCGGACGCGGTAGAGTTCGAGGAACTCCTTCTCTTCATCAGAGATATGGAGGATAATCGACGTGCCGTGCGCGGTGCGGTGACCTTCGCTGATGGCGAAGTCCATGCCGTCCTTGGATTCCCAATGCACCGGCTCCGCGCCCTCCTGACAGGACAGCGTTTCGATTTCGACGTTCTCAGACACCATGAACACGCTGTAGAAGCCCAGCCCGAAGTGACCGATAATGTCGCCTTTCTTCTCGTCGCCCTCGAACTTCTTCATAAACTCGGACGCGCCGGAGAATGCGACCTGATTGATATAGCGCTTCACCTCGTCCTCGGTCATGCCGATGCCGGTGTCGCTGATGGTCAGGGTCTTGTTCTCCTTGTCCACCGTGACCATGACAGACATTTCGCTCTCGTCATCCGGATTCGTCATGCGATACTTCGTGATGGCGTCGCAGCCGTTGCTGACCACCTCGCGCAGGAAAATGTCCTTATCGGAATACAGCCAGCGCTTAATGACCGGCATAATATTTTGGGCGTCAATCGACACAGAGCCCTTTTCCATTTCAATCGCCATACATCATTCCTCCTCGGAAAATAAACGGTAATAATTGTTGCAGTCTTTCTGACCGCTGGATGTATTGTAGCACGATTTCCATCGAAATGCAAGCGAAAATTAGCACTCAACGCAAAAGAGTGCTAACAATTTTCAGATTGTTCACTTTTTTCGCCCGCGAAAACCTCCCCCTTGCGCGTGAGACGCCCCCGTTCCCCTTGCAAACCCGCGCGCAATACGGTATAATAGATGAAACAACTTTTATGCCAAAGGAGCTGACGAACCCATGTCCGCGATTCATGAGCATGTCCTGCAAAACGGCATGACGCTTTTGTGCTGGCCGCAGCGCCACCTGCACGGTCTGGAATTCGGGCTGTATTTGAAGGGCGGACCGCTGTACGAAACGGAAGAGACACAGGGCATCAGCAATCTGCTGGAACACCTGTGCTTCCGCGGGCTGGGCGGACTGAACCGCGAAGGATTGCTGCGCGAACTGAACCGCTTCGGCACGAACCTCGATGCAGCGACATATGCCGAAGGGCTGGTGTTCCGCCTGAAGTGCCTGCCGCGCTTCTTTGACGCGGCGCTGGAATACTTCCTGCGCTTTTTCGCGAATGTACCGTGGACGCCGGAGCAGATTGCCGCCGAGAAGCAAGTCGTCCTGCGCCAATTGGAGGCGGACGGCGATGGCGATCTGTTCGACCGCGCGGCGTGCGATTTCCGCAAGACCGAGAACGGCGCATTCCCCCCGCTGGGCACGCCGGAGAGCCTGATGGCGCTGACCGAAGCGGACATTCAGCTTTGGCAGGAGATGATTTTTCAGCCGCAGAACGCCTGTCTGGTCATGACGGGCAATTTCTCCGACGGCATGGAGCTCGCCGCCATCGAAGCGCTGAGCGAGCTGCGCAACACGACCGCCCAGCCGCCGTTCACGCAGTCGCTGCCCATCGGCTTCTGTATGCGCGACGAGCAGAGCGATTTGCTGGAAGAGGTTGAAAGCGATTTTGCGAGCGTTCAGCTGGCGTTTGACGTGGACAGCGAGCAGGTCTACCCCGTCGCGGCGGAGGTTCTCAGCACCATCACCGCCGGGAACGACGACAGTATGCTCTTTCAGGCTTTGCGCGAGGAGCAGGCACTCGTTGCGGAAATTGAGTCGCAAATCAGCCGCGTCGGGCAATTCAGCCGCCTTGTCATCCGCTATGACGTGCGGTCGGAATGGCTGAAAGACACGCTGACAAAGGTCTTTGCCTATCTGCACCGGCTGACGATGTACGTCCGCCCCGCGCGATTGAATCAGCTGCGGACGCAGTTTACGACGAACAACGCCATGCTGACCGACGACACCGCCGCGCTGAACGACCGTCTCGGCTGGGCGTGGATGAGCGGCGACACGGCACAGGCGGATTTGGATGCCGCCGCCGCGCAGTACAACGAGCTGACCGCCGAAGAGCTGCTGGACGCGGCGCAGACCGTTTTCCGCCCGGAAAACCTGACGATTGCCGTGCAGTATGACCCGGAGGCGGTCGGTGATTTGCGTCCGATGCTGCAAAAGCTGCGCGAGATGCTGTAAGGAGCGACCCATGCCCTCTCAAATTTACGAGATTCTCTCTCTGATGATGCGCTACTGGTTCGCCGCGCTGGGGGTGCTCATTGTCCTGCGCGCGTTCTGGTGGCTGTGGAAGGATCACCGAAGCCGCGAGAAGAAGCGGCGTTCCCTGCCGGACGCGGGCAGCATCGGGGAATTTGTGGTCGAAAGCGACTGCGCCGCACTCCCGCAGGACACGCTGCTGCCTGTCCCGGCGGACGGGACGCTGGGCAGCGTGCGGAGCTGCGATATTGTTGTCCCTGCGCGCGGGGTGTCACCCCGGCATCTGGATGTGATGTTCCGCAACGGATATGGGCTGTATATCATCCCGTGGCGCGGGTGCAGCTGCATTGTCGATGGGGAGACGGTAGCGAGCCGGAAGGATGGAATGGCGCATCCGCTGCAGCATAACAGCATTCTGGAGGTTGGACAAGCGAGATTGCGGCTGCGCGTGTTTGCGGGACTGGATGTGGAGGATGTGCGCGCCTATGCCGAACGGCGCGAGGATGGGGATGATGAGCAGGAAAATCCTCAATACCCCGATTGATGGAAATCGCGCTCAAGCCAGGCGGCAAAAAAAGGTCAAGGGGCAATGCCCCTTGCGGAGTCCAGAGGCGGCGCCTCTGGTGGGGTTTGGGGCAACGCCCCAACTGTTTTTCGGGTGCTCACTCAAAGAGAACAGCCAACAAAGGCGCAGGCAGCGAAGCGTCCCTGCCAGTAACTAAAAAGCCTTCCAATACAATTCTACTAACATGGGTGTACATCCGAAGGAGTCCAGAGGGCGATCGGAAAGCCCTCTGGAAGCTGCTCTTTTTACCATTATAATAGGAAAGTCAACTCTGGCAGTGTAAAAAGCTCATTAACTTTTTATTGTTGCAGAGGGATTTCGCGCCTGCGGGTGCGACCAAAGGGCATGAAAACAAACGAAGTTTGCGATCGCCCTTTGGAAACCTTCGGGTGCACACTACCATACTTGTATTGGCGTGTTGCTTATTTTTATGGTTACAAAACGCTTTCCGCACAATACCTTTCTATGATAATCAGATTTTCGCGCCAGATGGCGCCCATTTCATTTTTGCGAGGTGATTTCCTTGGCGCGTGACCGCCAGCGCGGGCGTGAAAAGCTGAAAGACCCCGGCCGCTCTTTGTCGCGGGCGGTCTCGATTTTCTACATCAGCGCATTCTGCCTTCTCTTCCTGCGCGATTGCCAATGGCAGGCGCTCGCACTCGCCGTCGCCGTACCGCTGGCGGGTGCGTTCACGACTGGCTTTCTGCCGCGGCTCTTCCCGGTGGATAAGCTGCTGCTGTCGCTGACCAACTTTCTGTGTGCACTGGGGCTGCTCGTCCTCTACGACACCAACCCGACGTATGCCTACCACCAGTCCATCTACTATTTCGTCGGGCTGGCGGCGATGGTCGTGTGCATCTACCTCATCCGCGTCGGGCGCAGCTTCCGGCTGCTCGTGTGGCCGATGATGCTGCTCTCGCTCGTGCTGCTCGTCCTCCCGTTGTTCATCGGCAAGGAGACGTACGGCGCGAAAAACTGGTTCTATGTCGGCGGCATCTCCGTTCAGCCCAGCGAAATCGTCAAGCTGACGCTCATCATCGTCATCAGCCGATTCATGGCAGATCGGCGGCTGATTCCTTGGCTTGGCTTCTCTGTGGCATGTCTTGGCGTGCTGATGCTGCAAGCCGACCTCGGCACGGCGCTGCTATACTACGGCGTGGCGCTGATGCTCTATTTCGCTTCGTCCGGGAATCCGGTGCTGATGCTGTGCGGCATCGGCGGCGGCGTCGGCGCGGCGCTGCTGGGCTACCAGAAGTTTGCGCACGTCAAAAAGCGCGTCGCGATTTGGCTCGACCCGTGGAGCGACTACGACAACGCGGGCTATCAGCTCATTCAGAGCCTGATGGCAATCGCCAGCGGCGGCGTGTTAGGCGTCGGCTTGGGACTGGGCAGCCCGACGACGATTCCCGTTTACCACACGGACTTCATCTTCTCCGTCATCTGCGAGCAGTTCGGGATGCTGTTCGGCTCGTGCGTGCTGCTGATGTATGTTGCCATCATCTGGCGCGGCACGTCCATCGCAATGGCGGCGCGCACCCGCTTCCACGGGCTGCTGGCAATGGGCTGCACCGCCATGCTTGGTTTGCAGACGTTCATCATCATCGGCGGAGTGATTAAGCTGATTCCGCTGACGGGCGTGACGATGCCGTTCGTGAGCTACGGCGGCACGTCGCTGGTGGCGTGTCTGTGCCTGATCGGGCTGATTCAGGGCGTTTCCAGCGTCAATGAGGATGATTTGGCGCACGACGCGGACTTGGCGGATTACGGCGGAGGTGCGGCATGAAGCGGCAGCGGTTCAAATTCAAGCTCCTTGCTTTCTTCCTCTTCGCGCTTTTTGCCCTGCTCGGCACATACGGGATGCACTCTATCGCCCTCTACGGCAACCGCTGGTTCACCTACGCGAAAAATCCGCGTGTACGGGCGCAGAAGCAGAACGTCGTGCCGGGAGATATTCTCGACCGCAGCGGCGTGGTGCTGGCGACCTCTTCCATCAGCGAGGACGGTGCCGTCACCCGCGTTTATCAGTCGGATGAAGCTGCCCGCCGCGCCGTTGTGCACCTGCTGGGCGATTCCGACGGGCAGGTTGCCAACGGGGTTGAAAGTTTTCAAACGGCGTACCTCTACGGCTTCCAGACCGGGATTTGGGAGCGGATTCAGGCGCTTGTGACCGGACAGAAGCGCCACGGCGACAACGTGACGCTGACCGTGGACAGTTCCCTCTGCACGGCAATTCTGCAATCCTTCCAGCGGCGCGCGCCCGGCAAGGCCGGCGCGGCGGTCGTGATGAACTACAAGACAGGCGAAGTGCTGGGGATGGTCAGTCTGCCGACGTTCGACCCCATGAGCAGCAGCGCCGTATCCACCTCCTCCAACGCCTACTGGAACCGCGTCACGCAGAACCCCTACACGCCCGGCAGCACGTTCAAACTTGTGACCGCCGCCGCGCAGCTCCGCGTGAACCCCTCCGCGCAGACGATGCAAGTCAACTGCACCGGCAATTTGACCGTGGACGGGCAGGTCATCCATGACTACGGCTCTGCCAGCCACGGCGCGATTGACCTGAAAACCGCCTTCATGCGCTCCTGCAACAACGCCTTTGCACAGTACGCGCTGTCCATGGGCGACAAGGCGCTGCGCGAAGCGGCGGAATCCTTTGGCTTTAACGACAACTTTCTTTTCCGCGATCTCGTCGTAGAGAACAGCGTCTATCCGACCACGAGCCGCAGCAATTTCAACATCGCCATGAGCGGCTTCGGACAGTCCGCCATCACCGCCACGCCGATGCACCTGTGCCTGCTCGCCGCCGCCGTCGCGAACAAGGGCGTGATGATGGAACCCGTGCTGATTGACCGCGTCGCCAGCCCGTCCGGCGTGACGCGCTATACCCGCTCCAGCCGCGTCTACCGCACCGCCATGACGGAGAGGCAAGCCGCGATTCTGGCGGAGTACATGCGCGCGGTCGTCACCAGCGGCACAGGCACACGCGCTGCCGTCAGCGGGATGATTATCTGCGGCAAAACCGGCAGCGCGGAAACATCACTGAACGGACGTGCCATCACGAACGGTCTGTTCATCGGCTTCGCACAGGACGTCCCCTACGCGCTGTGCGTCGTCGTCGAGGATATCGACGATGGTCAAGGCGGCGGCTCAACCGCTGCGCCGATTGCCCGCGATATCTTCGCGTACCTCAAAAACATGCAGTAAAATAGCGTCGGACAGTTTTCATGGCTGTCCGACGCTTTTGATTTACCCATTGCCCGCCCAGAGCCAGTCCTGCGGGATATAGCCAATCGCTTCTTCGCTGTTCATGATGATGTAGAACTCCCCTGACACGCCGATGAGGTAGTAGCTTTCCATGCTGTTCCAGCGCATCGTGTCCGCCGACAAGTCCGGCGCATCGAACACGCGGTATTCGTAGACAAATTCGTCCGCCCCATACTCCTGATGCTCGTCCTTGACAATCAACTGCGGGAACGCACACGCCACTTTGTCCATATCCGCGCCAAACGCCAGATAGTCCGTCAGCATCCAGCCGGAAAGGTCGCGCCCGATGGTGACATGCGCCCAGTCGCCGCGGATTTCGTCCACATAGACAGGCGTTCGGTTGTAGAACTTGCCCAATGATACCGACTTGCGGTCGGGCTCGGTGCGCAAATGCAGACGTTCGGTCGGATTCGGGTTGTTGACGACCGCCCAATTCGTGCGGTCAAGGTGCTGCACGGCTTCTTCATAGGTCGTCGGAAACTCCGCAAAGGGCAGGTCGGTCACGTCATAATACGGATGGATTGCCATACACATAGCCATCGCTCGTGCAGGTGGTCAACGTGCCGTCATTGCAAATCGCGTGCGGTTCAATGATAAAATACACTTGCTCACCCCAGACCGAATGCAGCAGCATCTTCCCATCTTTCAGCGTAACGCGGTATTCAGCATAGTGTTCGCCCTCGATGAAAATTTCCGCCAGATTTCCCGCCGCGTTTGACGTTTGCAGCCAGAAATCCGTCCCGATGATTTTGCGGTACACCGCATACTGCCCGCCGTCCAACTCCGCCCAGCGCAGCACGTCGCCGTCCGCCGCACTGCGGGTGTGCATCACGATGACAGCTTCCGTCGCGTAGATTTCCACCAGTTCTTCGCCGCCCGTCAGCTCATCCGACACATACGGCAGCAGCGCCTCCGGAAGATTCATCGGCGTTCCAAGATAGGCGTTTTCAGCCGCTAATTCCTGCGCTTTCGCGGCGAATCCGTCCTTCACGGCAATGGGCACGGGCTGCTTGCCGTCCTCGGCGGGGAAAATCAGGAAGCCGGATTCGATGGCGTACGGGAGCGGGGCAGATTCAGCACACGCGGCGCTCATCAGCAGAAGCAAAAGCAGTCCAAGGATTCTTTTCATGCGGATTTGCCCCTTTCGTCAGCCGTTTCCTGCCCAAAGGTGGCTTTGCGGGATGTAGCACACGTTCTCGTTGTCGTTCATGACGATGTAGTAATTGCCCTTGATGCCGATAACGACCCAGTTATCCCCGCTGTGCCAGCGCGTGTACGGTGCGGATTTGCTCGGCTCATCCAGCACCTCAAATTCATACGTTGTCTCGTCCGCCACGTTCAGCCGATATTCTTCGCGCACCTCCAACTGCGGAAACGCGCATTCCACTTTGTCCGCATCCTCGCCGAACGCCAGATACTTGGTCATCATGTAACCCGTCGTCGCGCGCCCGATGCGCACATATGCCCAGTCGCCGCGGATTTCCTCCACATACACGGGCGTTCGGTTGTAGAACTTGCCGAGATTACGCCCTTCCTTGCTCGCCTTGCCGCGCAGGTACAGTCGATCCGCCGGATTTGGGTTGTTGACAACCGCCCAATTCGTGCGGTCAAGGTGCTGCATGGCTTCTTCATAGGTCGTCGGAAACTCTGCAAACGGCAGGTCAGTCACGTCGTAATACGGGTGATTGCCGTAGTGGAAGCCCGCGTTTCCGCCTGCCGACTCCGCGTAGACCTGCAAATCGTAGATGGCGTGGCGCTGGATACCGATGCCGCCCGCACCGTTCCAGACCTCACGCAGCGTCAGATAACCGCTTTCGCACGTCATGCAGTACGTTATTTCATCGACGCAGAGGAGGATGGATGCCACGCCGCCGTGGTAGCGGTCGAAGGAGAACGGCGTGCCAATCACCTTGCGGATGACATAATTCCCCAGATTCGTCCTGTACGCCACGCGCAGCACGTCGCCATCCGCCGCATCCACCGTGTGCATGGCAATCAGTTCCGTCGTGCAATACAGCGCCGTCAGCGTCTCGCCGCCGGTCAGCTCATCCGACACATACGGCAGCAGCGTCTCCGGCAGATTCAGCTGGATTGCGCCGGATATGTCCGCATCCGCCAGCAGCGCTTCGGGAAAGTCCGGCTTCATGGCAATCGGCTGACATTTCCGTCCAGCGCTGTCCAACAAAATCAGCGAACCATCCTGCATAGTATACGCTTCTTCCGCGCCAGCAATGGGCAGGAGCAGCCAAATCATCAGCAGCAGCGCAAGCAGTTTCTTCATTGGCATTCTCCCCTTACCCGTTGCCCGCCCAGAGCCAGTCCTGCGGGATGTAGCGCACGTTTTCGTCGGTGTCCATAATAATATAGAAGTCGTCAATCACGCCAATCAAATAGCACTCTTCACCCCAATTCCAGAGCGTTTTTGTCGCCGACATGTTCGGCGCATCGAACACATAATAGTCATAGGTCAGTTCATCCGCCACATTCTCCTGATACTTTTCTATCAGCGACAGCTGCGGGAAGGCGCACTTTACCTTGTCCATATCCGCACCAAATGCGAGATACTTCGTCATCATCCACCCTGACAGGTCGCGCCCGATGGTAACGTGCGCCCATTCGCCGCGGATTTCGTCCACATAGACCGGCGTTCGGTTGTAGAACTTGCCCAGTGAAACCGACTTTCGGTCGGGTTCTGTACGCAGATGCAGACGATCGGTCGGATTCGGGTTGTTCACAACCGCCCAGTTCGTGCTGTCCACCTGCGCCAGCATTTCCGCATACGTTTCGGGGAAGGCTGCGAAGTCCACCGCTTCCACGTTGTAGAAGGGATGTGCGCCGTAAACGTAGCTGTCATTTCGCATCGCAATCACTTCTTCCATATTACCGATAGCATGTGGCTGAATGTACACAATTTTCCTGCCGGCGGTGTACCACAAAACGAGTTTTCCATTTCGCAGCTTCAAGGCGTATTCCTGCCCATCGACTTCCATGTAGACTTCGCCTGCCGAGACGTGCACCGTGTCCAGCGAAAAATCCTCCCCGACGACTTTATCAACCATTTGGTAGCCGTCGCCCGTCCACCACGCCACGCGAAGCACATCGCCCTTCGCCGCGTCGCGCAGATGCATTCCAACCAGCGCCGTCGTGCAGTAAATCTCGACCAGCTCTGCGCCGCCGGTCAGCTCGTCCGCCACATAGGGCAGGAGCGCCTGCGTCAGCCCCATCGGCACGGCGACGAACGTATCTCCCTGCACAGCGAGCGCCTTGGCTGCTTTCGCAAACCCCTCCCTGACGGCAATCGGCTGATACGTCGTGCCATCGTCGGACTGGAAGGTCAAGTAGCCATTTTCGACGGTGCAGCGGTACGCATCATCCCAGAAGTCTTTGCCGCCCGAAAATTCCTCTGCCCCGGCGGTCGTCAAAATCAGGAGCATGGTCATCAGCAGCGCACACCATTTCTTCATTCGGCATCCCCCTTTGATTCGGTTTTCTGACAATGAAACGAACGTGCGGCGCGTTTTCTTCCGCAGAATTGGGAATTACGGCAAAAAATCCCCCTGCGGGTTCAGCAATGGATGGTTCCGTTTTTCGCGCAGGGGCGCATTGGGCTCATAGTGCCTTCCCTTTCGTCGGACGAAATAGCCCGGTCATGTCCGTCTGCTCGATTTCTAACAGCCTGATTTTGCGGTCAAGCCCGCCCGCGTACCCTGTCAGGCTGCCGTTCGCGCCGACGACCCGATGGCACGGAACGATGATGCTGATGGGGTTGTGCCCGACCGCGCCGCCGACCGCCTGTGCCGACATGTGCACCCCGCCCAGCCGCTTCGCCAGTGCACCGTATGTCGTCGTCTGCCCGTATGGGATTTCGAGCAGCAGTTGCCAGACCGTCTGTCGGAAAGGAGACCCTGCCGGGTGCAGCGGCGGTGTGAAGTCGGGTTCGCGTCCGGTGAAATAGACATCCAGCCAGCGCTTCGTGTCCATCAAAATGGGCGTTTCGCGTTCAACGTGTTCTTCGGGCAGCGTATCCGCGTAATATCGTCCGCCATCGAACCACAGCCCGGTCAGCCCCACCTCATCCGCAGAAAGCAGGATGTTCCCCAAGGGAGAGGATATCGTTTGCGTGTAATGCATGTTTGCACCGTCCTTTGGGTTTTCCTCAAAAATCAAGAGACGCTCTGACGCAGCAGGAGCAGGTGAAGCAACGCCTTCCCGGAAGAAACAGCGGCATGACCCTCCTTTTTTCGGAAGGTCATGCCGTTTTCCTTATGCAGCGGCTTTTTCCGCAGCTTTTTTCTTCCCGGTGAATTTTGCCTTGAAAGCTTCGATCCGCTTCCGGCGCTTCTCGCGGCGCTCGATGCGCTCACCCAAATCACGCGCACCCACGCCGTACACCAGATACAGAATCAAGCCGGAAATGACCATGATGAACACCGTCGATGCGCAGCGGCGGCCCGATGCGTTGACGTTGTAGCCGTCGCGCCCTTCTTCGGCGCACATGTTCTGGATAATCATGGCATACGTTTTGCCGTAGCTGGATTGGAACGTCGCCGACATGTCGTATTCCGTGAACAGCGCATTGAAGTTCAGCGCGAACACCGCCAGCACGCTCGGCAGGACAATCGGCAGCTTCACCCGTAGGAATGTCACCAAACTGCTCGCGCCAAGGTTGCGCGCCGCATCCTCCAATTCCTCGTCAATAGCGTAGAACGCCGCCTTAATCATGCGCAGGGCAAACGGCAGCTTGACCACCGTGTACGCCATCACAATCAGGAATCGCACGTTCTCGCGCATGTACAAGTTGTTGTTGAAAACATACCACACGCTGTCGGAGTTAAAGTAGGTGCGGTAGGAGTAGCAAATCAGGATGGTCGGCAGCAGCCACGGGAAGAGCAAGCTGTATTCCAGCACCGTGCTGCGCTTCTTGCCCTTGTTTTTGAAGATGTAGTTGACCGCGACGACGACGATAACGCACGCCAGCGCCGCCGCAATCGCGGACAGGACAAAGCTCAGCCGGATGCCGCCGACGGTATCCGCGTTGGCGAACAGACCGGAAATCGCGCCCGTTCGCGTTTTCAGCTTGCCGCGGTTGGTCAGGAACTCATAGTCCTGCTGACCGAAGAAGTTAATCAGCGTGAACTGATCCATCGAGAGCGTCTTGGAGCGAATCGCCGGATAATTCTGGAACGCGAACAGCACAATCATCACCACCGGCGTCATGTAGATGATGAACAGCACATAGGCGTAGATATGTGCCAGCACATTCGCGACCGGGTTGCTAATCTTCTGCTTGACCAGCTTCGCCTTTGTTTTGCTGACGGAGAGGTAATGCCCTTTGCGCTCGTAGGAGGACAGAACGGTCAGCAGGATGATGGTGAACATCGCCAGAATGATGGACAGCAGCGCCGCGCGCGCCTGCGGGAACGCTTCGTCCGCCGACGATGAGCCTGCCAGACGCACGATTTCCGGGTTGATGGAGTCATAGCCCAGCAGCGTCGGCGCACTCATGGCGCACAGACCCGTGATGAACGTCATGACCGTGAGGGAGAAGAGCGTCGGAATCAGCGTCGGGAAAACGACCTTCAGCAGCACCTTGAACGGCTTCGCGCCGAGGTTGCGCGCCGCTTCCACCGTGTTGTAGTCAATCGCGCGGATAGCGTTGCGCAGGAACAGCGCGTGGTTGCTTGTGCAGGCGAACGTCATCGTGAACAAAACGGCGTTGAAGCCAGAAAACCAGTTCTTGTCCATGTTGGGGAAAATCCCGGAGAGCCACGTCGTCATAATGCCGTCGCTGTCATAGAGGAAGAGATACCCTGTCACCAGCGCAACGCCGGAGTAAATCAGCGTCGTCATATAGCCGAGGCGGAGGATTTTCGCGCCCTTGATGTCGAAATATTCCGTCAGCAGCACGATGCTGATGCCAACGATATTCACCGTGATGACGAGGCAAACCGCCAGTTTCAGCGAATTGAGGACGTAGCTGGGCATGTTGCCCGCGAAGAAGAAGCGGATAACCGCCAGCGGGTCGATGTTGCCCGCGCTGTCCGTCGTCGTGAAAATCTGCGTGATGGTGTTCAGGCACGGCAGGAGCATGAAGCCGAAAAACAGGTAGACGAAGAACGCAACGCCGAACACTTTGCCAAGCATCCCCAGCGTCAGTTTGGAGGATTTTTGCGTCATATTGCTTCCTCCTGTCATTGCGCGTCGTAGGACATGACGTCCGTAGGCTTCATGGCTACGGTCACTTTTTCGCCCGGCGCATAGATGTTGATGCCGTCGTTCTTTTCGATTGCCTTCAAAATCTGGCTGCCCACATCGATGTAATACTTGATGTACAGGCCGTAGTACTCAATGTTCTCAACCACGCCGTCAATGAGGATTTCATCGTCGCGCTTGGGCTTGTTGACGTGCAGGCGTTCCAGCCGGATGAAGTGATTCTGCCCTGCCGCCAGCTTCATCTGCGCGGCAATCGGCGCTTCGACGCGGTTGATGTCGCCGATGAAGTTGCAGACAAACTCGGTCTTGGAGTGGTTGTAGATCTCGTTCGGCGTGCCGATCTGCTCGATATAGCCCTTGTTGAACACGGCGATGCGATCGGACAGGGTCAGCGCTTCCTCCTGATCGTGGGTGACATAGATGGTTGTGATGCCGAACTCGCGCTGCATCTTTTTCAGCTCATTGCGCAGCTGAACGCGCAGTTTCGCGTCCAGATTGGACAGCGGCTCGTCCATGCAAATGATGCTTGGTCCGGTGACGAGGGCGCGGGCGATGGCGACGCGCTGCTGCTGACCGCCGGAAAGCTGGCTGACCGCCTTTTTGAGCTGCTCGTCGGACAAATCGACCTTGCGCGCAATTTCCCGCACCTTCTGGTCGATTTCCGGCTTTTTCAGCTTTTTGAGCTTCAAGCCGAACGCGATGTTGTCGTACACCGTCATCGTCGGGAACAGCGCGTAGCTCTGGAATACGATGCCGATGTTGCGCTTTTCAATCGGCACATGGGTAATATCCTGCTCGTTCACCGACACCGTGCCGGAGACAGGCTCAATAAAGCCGGTGATGGTGCGCAGGGTGGTCGTTTTGCCGCAGCCAGACGGGCCGAGGAAGGTGAAGAACTCCCCTTCCTTCACGTTCACGTTGATATTGTGCAGCGCCTCAAAATCGCCGAATTTGACCACAATGTCCTTGAGTTCAATCATGGGCGACAGCTCCTTACTTTATGATTCGCAGAATTTTGCACAGGCAAATCATGCTATAAAAAGATGGCGAGCCCGCGTAGGACTCGCCATCCGGGGTTCAAATCCGCTTCTTTGCCGGATGAGAATTTGGGGGAATTACTGCGCCGCCTGCGTCATCACAGCCCAGTTGACATTGTCCCAATCGGGTTCCGCGGGCGCCTGACTTGCGTCAGCCCAGTAGAAGCCGAGGTTGGTCATGATGTTCGTCCATTCCTTGCTGTGCGCACCAACATACTCGGCATAGTTCATGTCAGTGCCGGGAACGTTGTTCAGCGAGAAGTTCTTGATGGTGTAAATCACGGGAATGTCATCACCGTAGATTTCCGCCGCTGCATCTTCGTTGCAGGGGAAGGAGTCGAACTCGTCCGCCCATTCAGCCTGCGTCGCCGCAGAGCCGAACCATTCAGCAAACGCCTTGACAGCTTCGGTTTCTTCGTCCGTGCGACCTTCGCGGTTCAGGATGCCAATGTATTCCGCGATGTAGTAAGTGCCGTCTTCGATGTCCACAACGCCCCAGTTTTCCGGTTCAGTCGTGCCCAGCAGCGGATGCTCGGAGCTGTCCGCAGCAGAGTCGATGCTGCCGTACAGGGAGGACGGATAGTACATAGAAACCTGAACGTCGCCGCGGTTCAGCGGAATGAAGCCGTACTTGTAATCGTTGCCGCCGCTCACGCCATTGGCGCAGAACTGCCACAGCTTCTTCCAGCCTTCAACGGAAATGCCACCAGCAGGGCTGGTCGGATCGGTGAAGGAATACAGCATTGCATTGTTGATGTTGCTGTTGGTCGTGCCGCCAACCTTGTTCTGGCGATACCAAGTATAGCCGGAATCCACAACATCCGCCCAGTGCTGGAAGTGCAGTTCTTCGCCATTCGTGCCAAGGTCGTCAGTACGATAGAGCATCAGGATGTTCTGCACAACCAGACCATACGCCTTGCCGGGATAGACATACGCGCCAACCTTATCCGCCCAAGAAGGAGTCCAATCCATGACGGTCAGGTTTTCATACGTCCCATTAACCAGCTGCGACCAACGAACTTCGTTCAGACCGAAGATAATGTCGCCGTCCTTGCTTTCGTTTGCCTTCTGGATAGCGGCGTTGTCGCCGGAGATGACAGAGTTATCGTCGATGGAGATGCTGAAGCCCGCTTCCTTGGCGGCATTGAGCAGCCAGTTCACGCGCTCGGTGGAGTTGGAGTTGGAGTAGATGCGGATGGTATAGCCGGAATAATCCTTCGTTTCCGCCATCGCGCCGCCCGCCAGCGTCAGCACCATGGCCAGTGCCAGCAGCATAGATACGAGTTTCTTCATTATAGGAACGCCTCCTCTTTCGAGATGCTGTTCTGCATCTCTGATTGTTTTTATCATACCACATTCAGCTTATCTTGTAAAGTCCTAATATGTTATTTTTATCACCATCTGGTCGCATTTTTTCCGTTTTCGCCCATGCTTGTGGACGTGAGCGGTTGTTTTATCACGGCATGTTTTCACGAATTGGAAAATTTGCGCACAAAAAACAGCATGGGCGTTTATTTCCCATGCTGCAAAGAGCCCTGCTTATCCCACCACGCCCGGCACTTCATAGCGGATGCGCATCTTCGGCGCTTCCTGCAAGGTGGCGTAGTAGTTCGTCATCCAATCCGCGTGACCATCCTCGACATTCACGCCATCCGCGGGCGGCGCGAAGAGATTCAGCTTCAAATCCGCGGGAGTATCCAGCGGGGCGTCAAAGAACGCGCTCATCAGGTCAATCGTCTTGACGTGCGGCGCTTTGTAGAACCACTTGCCGTGCAATTCCACCATCAGCCCGATTTCCTGCTCCACGGTCATCTCGCAGAATTCCGGATTGCCCTCGAAGTGCAGCGGAATCGCCAGCCCGTCGGCATCCTCCGCGCCGCCCCAGCGCAGTTCCGCCGGGAAGGTTGCTTCCCCCATCTCCGTCATGCTCGGCTGGAAGTACGGGTCTTTAAGCAGCTCGCGGTACTGCGCCAGCATCGGCTGTTCAATGCCGACTGCCGGGTTGTTCGGGTCTTCGATTTCCAGCCCCAGACGCCCGCGGTCGCGGAACTGATACAAGCTAATCGCCTTAAACCAATCCGCCTGATGGTCGCGGAAGGCTTTGGCAAAGCGGATGACGCTCTCGCCCTGATGGCACGGACCCGTCACGTCGCCGTCGGTGTTGAACTCCGCCGTCACCAGCGGCTTACACCCAAACTGCGACGATGCGCGCTCGTAGGTGCGGCGGAACATGTCGTAGTACATGCCGACGGAATCCGCCTTATACTGTCCGCCGCCGACTTCCGCCACGTCATACGGCCAGCCGTAATGGAGCGCGAGGTAGCAGTCCGCCGACCAGACGTCCGCCGCGCGGTACGCCACCGCAAACTCGTCCTCCTTCTCCAGCTTGCCGTCCGCCTGTGCGAAGCCCGCGCAGAACACCGTGCGGACGTTCGGGGCTTCCTGATGGATGATATCGGAGAAATGCGCGAAGAACTTGCCGACCTGCTCGTAGGTGAAGCGCTTATTATGCGTGAACCACGTTCCGCTGCACTCATGGTTGATGCGGATGGTCATGCGCCCATAGGGGCGAAGCATCCGGGCGACTTCGCGGAGTTCGTCGTCAGAGAGGGAGCAGTCGAGCGTCAGCGTGAGGGCAACATCCTGCCCGTGGCGGCGAATATCCCGCATCTGTTCCCACGGCTGACCGTCGGCATTGAAGGGGAAATAATCATCATAAGGATAGTCCCACTGGAAGGTGATGTTCATGTCCTTGCACGCCTTGGAAATGCGCTGCGGCCACTGCTTATCGTGCGGGTAGTAGGTATACATGATGCCTATGGCGCGGTGCGGACGTCCGAGCTTATGCAGGATGTAGTCCTGATTGACGTACTCCGCGCGTTCGCTGCCGTCGCCGAGGTCAAGGGCGCACTGGGCTGCACCCAGATGGAGCTTCTGCATGGCGATGTTCCTCTCTTCTCGTCGTGTTGTTTATTTTCGTCGAAGCTTGCACGGTCATCAAGGGATCATTTCGATTCCCTTGAGTCTACTTCACTGGTTAGGATTCTCACGCTACTGCCAAGCTGAACTTCTTTTTTGGAAATATACCATGTTTTTCCATTGTCAGAACTGCCTTGATAGAAGAGAAATACGCGTCCATCATCATCACGGAAAGCATAAGGATGTCCGGATTCACTGCTGTTCCATGTGCCCGGCGCGCCGCATGGGATTAGTGGCTCATTCGATACGCGGCGGAAGAAGATGCCATCCTCGGATACTGCACAGCCGATTTGCTGTGGCGTGCAATTATAGGAGCCGCCGTAGAACAGGTATATTTTCCCGTCCTCTACGACCGTTGCGGGTGCTTCGACGCAATCGCCTTCCCATGCAAGTTCTGGCATAAGCAGACTCTGTTCTGCCAGCGGATGCCACGCATTCCGCCCAAAGTCAGAATCGATTTTTGCCCATGCGCCGCCAATTTTCTGGATGCGCATGGCATGGTCGCGCGTTGCAAAATACAGGTGTATTTTTCCGCCGAACACGCACACATCGGCATCAATAGCGCGCCCACAGCACCAGGTTGCCGCCGGATGAAACACAGGGTTCTCTGGATTCTTCGTGAAGTGAATACCATCCTGCGACCACGCATGACAGATTGCATCCTTCTCCCAATTGCCATAGGTCTGATAGAACAAATGAATTTTGTCATTCAGCACAATGGCTCCTGGTGCGGCAATGCCGTTCGTCTCGCACAGCGTATCCTGCTCTATTTCGCCGCAGGGTGTCCAATGCTCCATATCGGCAGATTCCGCAATGCCGATGCCGAACCTTCCATCCTCATGCCTCAGGGAATAATAGAGCCAGTAACGGCTGCGATGGCGGACAACAGCCGGATCTTTGGCGAAACAAAGGCAATCTGTATTGGTAAACAGCATGACAAATCCTCCTGATCATTGTCGGATTCACAAGAAAGTTTCACGCAGAACTGCCTTATACTATTTCCAGATAAGAATGCGCCAAGATGCGCCGCGAATTTTTCATTCTGGCTAACGTGAATGAAACGCAGCGTAGCAGCGCTACGCTAAGTGGAATGAGCGGACGCCAGAAGGGAAAAGGCGCAAGCAGATGGCGCAGTTGAATCTGGAAATAGTATTAGATTTCCCGCGTCGCGTGCAGCAGCCATTCCGCCTCGTCCCCCGCCAGATACGGCAGAATCGTCTCCCGCACCTTGGCATGATAGGCATTCAGCAGCTTCTTATCATCCTCATTCAAATACCGTGCATCCACCGCGTCCAGATCGAACGGCACCATCGTCAGGTAGTCGAAATGCAGGAAACGACCATACGCATTCGTTTCGCCCTCACAGACGACGGTCAGGTTCTCGTGACGGATGCCGAACTTGCCCTCCAGATAGAAGCCGGGTTCGTCGCTCGTCACCATGCCGGGTTCCAGCGGGATGGGTGCGCCGCGCCAGTGGATGCGCTGCGGGCCTTCATGGACGCTCAGCACATAGCCCACGCCGTGACCCGTGCCGTGGTTGTAGTCCATGTTCTCCTGCCAGAGGGGTTCGCGGGCAAGGTAGTCCAGATTCGCGCCCGTGCAGCCGTACTTCCAGTGTGCGTTGCCCAGATGCAGGTGTCCTTTCAGCACGAGGGTGAAGAACTTCTTCTCTTCATCGGTCGTTTCGCCCATGGCAAAGGTACGGGTGATGTCGGTCGTGCCCTGCAGGTAGTGCCCGCCGGTGTCCGCCAGCAGCAGGGAGCGCGGCTCAACGGGGATGTTGGATTCCTTGGTGGGCGAATAGTGGACGATGGCGCCGTGCGCACCGTAGGCGATAATCGGCGCGAAGGACGGGCCGATGTAATCCGGGCGTTCGCGGCGGAACTCTTCCAGTTTTTCCGCGACGCTCAATTCGTCCATCGGGATTTTGCCGACATTGTGCTTCAGCCAATACATCAGGCGCGTCACCGCCACGCCGTCCTGCACATGCGCCTTGCGGAAGCCCTCCACCTCGGTGGCATTCTTGACCGCCTTGGGCAGCTCGGTGGGGTCAACGTGGTCAATCACGCGCACCGACGCGGGCACACACGCCCGAATCAGGCTGTTGACGACGTTCAGGTTCATCATCACCGTGGAATCTTCCGGCAGTTTCTTCGTATATTCATAGACGCAGGCGTAGGGGCGGATGGTCACGCCGTCCTCCTTAAGATGTGCCTGAATCTCCGTGCTGAGGATAGCGGGGTTGACGAACAGCACCGCATCGGTCATCGTCACGGCAGCAAAGGACAGCATGACGGGCGTGCAGTCCACATCATTGCCGCGCAGGTTCATCAGCCAGCACACGTCCATCAGCGAAGACAGGACAAGCGTATCCGCGCCAAGGCTTTCCATTGCGCGGCGCACCTGATGCAGCTTCTCCTGACGACTGCGTCCCGTCAGCGATACGGGCAGTTCCCACGCGGGTTCTGCCGACAGTGCCGGGCGCTCCGCCCAGATTTCATCCAGCAAATCAACATCAGAGACAATTTTGCCCTGCTTCTTTTCCGCAATGCGCTGATAACCCTCGTACTGCCGCGCCGTGACGACTCTGCCGTCAAACCCCAGCGTCTGACCGGCTTCAAGCGTCTTTTCGATGTACTCCGGAATCGTCGGGACACCCGGCTCGCCCATCTTGCACAGCTCGATGCCGCTGCCTTCCAGCTGCTGCCCCGCCTGCAGGAAATAGCGGCCATCCGTCCACAGACCCGCCCAATCCGCCGTCACCACCAGCGTACCTGCGCTGCCCGTGAAGCCGGAAACATAGTGCCGCCCGCGGAAGTGCGCGCCGACGTACTCCGACGCGTGGAAATCATCCGTGGGGATGATATAGAGGTCGATGCCGTGCGCCTGCATGGCGCGGCGAAGCTCCGATAACTGCTGTCGCATAAAAATCTTCTTCCTTTCCTGATTCCGCCCGTTCACGAGTGGAATCGACTGTATCCAGCGAAATTATAGCACGAATGGACGATTTTCGCAAGGGAATTGACAGGGAGAACGTTTTCGGTGTAGAATAGGCAGGTGCAAAACTTGAATGTCAGATAAGGTAAAGGAGGGATTTTGATGACGCCGGACACGCTGGAAGGCAGTATCCACGACCTGACGCAGAATATTCTCGCGGATTATACCGCCGGCCGCCCCATTGACCGCATTGAACCGTTCAACCAGCCCGACCGCGACGTGATTATCGCCCTGATTGGCAAGCTGCGGCGCATCGTCTTTCCGGGCTATTTCCGCGACCCCGCCTACCATGTGTACAGCGCGGCGCACTCCCTGTCCGCCCTCATTGAGGACACTGCGTACCTGCTGCAAAAGCAGATTGCGATTGCCCTGCGCTGCGGCAGCAGTGTGACGCAGGAGGCCGCCGTCGACATTGACCGGCAGGCGCAGGAGATGACCGTCCGCTTTCTGGAGAAGATTCCCGACGTGCGCGCACTGCTGGCAACCGACCTGCAGGCGTTCTACGACGGCGACCCAGCAGCGACAAGTCTGGACGAAATCATCATTGCCTATCCGGGGCTGCTCGCCATCACGGTCAACCGCTTGGCGCACGAGCTGTTTCTGCTCAAAGTGCCGCTGATTCCGCGCATCATGACCGAGTACGCGCACGGCCGCACGGGGATTGACATTCATCCCGGCGCAACCATCGGCAAGTACTTCTTCATCGACCACGGCACGGGCATCGTCGTCGGCGAAACGACCATCATCGGCGATTCGGTGAAGCTGTATCAAGGCGTGACGCTGGGCGCACTCTCGACCCGCGGCGGACAGAGCCTGCGCGGCCACCGCCGTCACCCGACCATCGGCGACCTCGTGACGATTTACTCCGGCGCGTCCGTCTTGGGCGGCGACACCGTCATCGGGCATGACGCGGTCATCGGCGGCAACGCGTTCATCACGCACTCAATTGCTCCTGGAATGCGCGTGTCGGTGAAAAATCAGGAACTCGAAATGCGGATGATGAAGGACGTGAACTGGTGATGGTGGTCGGCATTCGCTTTGCCGCTGATGCGCCCGTTCGGACGGTGCTGCAAGCGGTTCTGCCGATTTTTTCCACTGCGGATGTGGATTTTCTCGTCCGCGAATACTGGGTGTGCACCTTCGGAAACGGCTTGCCGGAGAGGCGATTCACCGCGCAGGAAATGCGGCTCGCAGTGGATGCCTTAACGCCGGATGAGCACGCGGAGCTGTTCACGATTTACGTCCTGCCGCACGATGCGCCCAGTACGCCGCCGAGCAGCTGCGAGGACTTCTGCGCCCGCGGGTTTACAATGGCGTTTTATGCGTATGACGGGGACGAGTATGCACTGCTGGCGCAGAGCGGAGAGCAGGTGCGCGCGGTTATCGAGACGCTTCGGAAAGCGGTGGAAATCCGCAGTGTGGAAGCTGTTGAGTGCGAGACGCTGGCGCGGTGGCACTTTTGAACAGCTTATCAATTCTCTCCCATTCAGCAGGAGAACCGTTTTTCCGAATATAGACAAACAAACCTACGAAAAGAGGCTACCAATGGCGAAAAAGAACATCAAAGCCGTGATGGACGAACTCACCGCAATGGCGCAGGACAAAAACACCGCTCCACGAGCGTTTGCGGACAGCTTTCAGGCGCATTCCGCGGAACTCCGCGCCGTGTTCTTTCCCGATACGCCAATGAAGATGCCGGAAACTCATGACGATACAGAAGAATCGTCGCAGGAATGCGTCACCTGCTTCTGCGAGTTTCTTGCAAAATGCACTTCTGCCGACGATCAAAACTGCCCCGTCACGATTGTTGTCTCGGCGCATGAGCTGCCAACTGTTTCCGTGCAGACAATCTCCGGCGCGAAAGTCATTTTCGACGACCTATACGCTTGCAGAAGTATGGACGAAGACACGCGCGGACGTTTTCGGGAATTGGAAGCGCTTTGGGGCGAAAATTCCGAGGACGGCTGCTTCGTCGCGAAATTCTGCGAGAAGCTGAAAGCGTCTCTGCCTGCCATCTTTGCTTCGACGATTGAAATCAAACGGAATTCGTGAATTTCCTGATTGAAAGAAGGGATGCCCCATGCGAGCATCCCTTTTCCCATATCAAAAAACGGGGGCGCATCCGCTGCGTCCCCCTATTTTTCTTATTCCCCGAAGTACCGCTTCAGCAGACCCGCGAACGCCTTGCCGTGACGGGCCTCGTCGCGCGCCATCTCGTGCACGGTGTCGTGAATCGCGTCGAGGTTCAGCGCCTTTGCCAGCTTCGCAAGCTCGGTCTTGCCCATCGTCGCACCGTTCTCGGCTTCCACGCGCATTTGCAGGTTCTTCTTCGTGCTGTCCGTCACCACTTCGCCCAGCATCTCAGCGAACTTCGCGGCATGTTCCGCTTCCTCAAAGGCAGCCTTCTCCCAGTACAGGCCGATTTCCGGGTAGCCCTCGCGGTGCGCCACGCGCGCCATCGCCAGATACATGCCGACCTCGGTGCATTCGCCCTGGAAGTTCTCGCGCAGACCCTGAATTATTTCCTCCGGCGCGCCCTTCGCAACGCCCACGACGTGCTCCGCCGCCCATGCCATTTCGGCTTCCTGCTTGATGAACTTGCTCGCCGGCGCCTTGCAAACCGGGCACTGCTCCGGCGCCTTCTCGCCTTCGTAAACATAACCGCACACGCTGCAAACCCACTTCATATTGATGTTCCTCCTCAATTTATTCTGGCTTTTCAGCCGATTTTCCATTCATTTTGTCCGGCGTTTCCGCCTGAAAACAGTATACCCCGCTTTGAGGCAAAGTGAAACACCAAAATCAAATTTTTCTGCAACTTTTTTCGCTCTCCTGTGTTTTCGCTATATTCTTTGAGAAAACACAAAATTCTCACGCGTAAAAAAAGGATTTTGCCACTTGGGGGGCGAATGAATAGAAAGAGTTTTTCTCGTGAAGGATAGAAGCAATCAAAGCGGATTCTGCTGAACCGCGCGTTCTGTCCCTTGCGAATTTCTCCGCTTGAAGGAAACCGGCACCAAAAGCCGCCGGGTACATACAACATTACGGGGAACGCTTCAGGATTTTTCGGCATTGGGGAGGAAAGATTCATGCAGGATTTGGTGGTCGTTGTCAATCTGAACGGCAGCGCGTGCCGGATGATGGCGCAGAAGCTCCGCGCGGAGCATTTTTACTGCCGGATTGTGTCGTCCGCCTGTGCTGCGGAAGATATCCAGCGCATGGGCGCGCGCGGCATTGTGCTGGCGGCAGGCGTCAGCGGCGAGGCGGCGGATGTGCCGTTCCTGATGGATTATCTGCAAACCGGGCTGCCAATGCTCTGCGTGGGCGATTCGGCGCTGTCGCTGTGCCAGACGCTGGGCGGCGAATTGAGCGAACCCGTGCCGCAGGACGGCGCGATGCAGATTCATCTGGACGCATCTGATGCCCTGCTGGACGGCATGGAGGACACCGACCGTTATCAGCCGACCGCGCGGTTCATGTCGCTGGACGGCGCGCAGGCGACGCCGATTGCCACAACAGACGGCGGGATGCTCGGCTTCCACGCCAGCCGCCGCGACGTGTGGGGCTTCTCCTTCCAACTGGAGCGGAACGACCCCTTTTCGAGTCATCTGCTCGTCAGCTTCTGCCAGAACATCTGCGGCTGCACGGCGTGGTGGACGAATCAGGCGCTGATTGATCGCGCCCGCGAGGAAATCGACCGCGCGGCGAATGGCGGCAGCGCGCTGTGCAGCTTGTCCGGCGGCATTGACAGCGGCGTGTGCGCCGTGCTGGGCAACCTTGCCATCGGACACAAGCTCCACTGCATTTTCATCGACACCGGATTGCTGCGCAAGAATGAGTCTGAGCAGGTGATGGCGTATTATCACGACAATCTGGGGCTGAATCTGCGGCGAATCGACGCACACGAGGAGTTCCTGACTGCGCTTGCCGGTGTCAGCGACCCGGCGGAAAAGGAGCGCATCGTCACCGAACGCCTGATGTCCATCCTGAGCCGCGAGGCCGCCGCAATTGACGACATCCGCCTTGTCATTCAAGGCACAAACGTCACCGACACGCTCTACCGCCCGCACACGGGCAGCACCATCGACGGTCTGCCGATTATCGAGCCTGTTCGCGAGCTGTTCAAGGACGAAATCCGGCAGGTCGGGCAGGAGCTGGGGATGCCCGCCGTGCTGGTCAATCGGCAGCCCTTCCCCGGCAGCGGCTTAGCGTCGCGCATTATGGCAGATGTGACCGCCGAGCGCCTTGACATTCTGCGCGAGGCGGACGACATTTTCCGCCACGACGTTGAGGACAGCAACCAGAACAAGCGCCTATGGCAGTATTTCGCGGCGCTGGCGCTTTCGCCCTTCCCCGACGGCGGCTATGTCGTGACGCTGCGGGCAGTTCAGACGGCGGAGGGCGCAGCTGGAAACACGGCGCGCTTCACGGCGGATTTGCTGGAGCGCGTGACGGCGCACATCCTCGCGCAATGCCCGAAAGTCCAGCGCGTTTTCTATGACCTCACGCCCAGCAAATCCTACAAGCGGGCGAATCTGTGATTTCCATGCGGTCTGTTTCGGCAGACCGCTTTTCGTTTGCCGTCAAATTTCCATCCATCGGATTTCCTTCACCTCAAACCACTTCTCAACTTCCCGCTCAATGCGTTTTTTCGTCCGCACTCCGATATTTTCAAACGGCATCAGCTCCACTTTGCCGTCCTTCTCCCGCCAGCGCGCCACAATTCGCCCATCCGCCAGCACCGTCGGATGCACAATGCCCGTCAGGTTAAACACGCCGCGCAAGTGCTCCGGCGGCAGAATCGGGTTATCCTCCTTGCGGTAGCCCAACAGCATCGGGTCAAAGCCGGACAGCAGGCGGACGTGCGGCATCTCCCCCTCCGGCGCGTCGCCGATGGCGTAGTACATCCGCCCATCCACGCTGATTTCCCGCGCGTCGAGCTGCTTCAGCCACGCTTTCACCTTCGTCTGCGGCACGCGGAAAAAGTACGCTGCATCCCGCAGCGACGCTGGGCCGTAGTGCGTGAAGTAACGCCGCGCCAGCGTCAACTCCGCTTCCGCCGCGTCCATCGGCGCAAACGGTGCGCACAGACGGTACGCTTTCTTCTCCTGCACCTGCGCACAAATCACGCCCAAGAGCGACAATTCGCCAATCACGCCGCCCCAACCGTGAAAGACCATCTTCTCCTCGTCCGCCGTCATCCCCGCTGCCTGACATGCCTGCCGCAACCCCTCGCGCGTATCGTTCCCCGACGCGATTTCCTGCACCATCAGCCGTGCAAACGCCTTCTCGCGCTCCGGCGGCAGCGCGCAGCCGCACTTCGTCATCCACGCATACCACGGCGTATCGCACACGTCCTCCGCCGCCCCCTGTTGATGGACGTACAGCGGCAGATCGCTTTCTGGAATCAGGTGGAGCGTCCCACGCAGCGTCCACGTTTTCAGCAGACCGGAAAAATCGCTGCTGCCCGTCCGGCTTTGCAGGGTGAAGAGCGCATTGCGGAGGATTTGTGCCTGTGCGCCGCATAAATCCGCCGCGATTTCGGCATTCGAGGCGCGCTGCGTCAAGAGGTGCTGCCCGCCGAGACGGCAGCGAATCAGTTCCTTTGTGTCGATAGAAATCGCCCCCCATTTGCCATCAGTATACCATATTGCCTGATTTTTCGGAAGGCGAACACGCAAAAAAAGCCCCCGCCGGCGCGAACCGGCGAGGACTCCTTGCAACAGTTTTGTCAGGTGCGTTGGGGATTAACCACGACGCGCTGCATAGCACTCGCTGCAGTAGACAGGGCGATCTTCCCTGGGCTGGAAAGGAACCTTGGTGGGCTTGCCGCATTCAGCGCACACGGCGTCGAACATCTCGCGGGTGCCACCGGCAGCAGGGCGGCTGGCCTTGCGCGCCTGACGGCACGCCTTGCAACGGGTGGGCTCGTTCTGGAAGCCCTTCTCGGCGTAGAATTCCTGTTCACCGGCAGTGAAAACAAATTCATTGCCGCAGTCTTTGCAAACCAGCGTCTTGTCAGTGTACATGGTATTGGAACCCCCTGAATGATTTAGAATAGGCGAACCTTCGGCTGACCTGGTCTTTGACCCCACACTCGCCGTCTGGGAGGTTGCTCAACGCATCGTGCGCCCTCACGCACTCCTCTCGAAACGCTTCCGCATTCCGGACGGGCTTACCTCTAAACCGCACCATGCTCCCCGGCGCTTTGGCCGGATTACGTGGACCGCTTGGCCTGCGACTGGCATCGGCTTGCAACCACAGACCCGAAGGATTCAACCGCGCTCATTATACCTGAGAATTGAAAAAAACGCAAGACATTTTTGCAAAAAACTGATGATTTTTTCCTGTACTGCTCACTCTGCCGGAACGCAGCGCACCAGCACGACCTCTGGGCGGTTGAAGATGCGCGGCAGTCGTGTCCGCACAGCCAAGCCGCGGCTGACAATCAGCGTCGTGCCGCCCTGGGCATACGCGCCACCCGCCAGCTTTGGGAACCACCCCTGATTGGGCGCGTACAGCCCGTTCAGCACCCCCGGAATCCGCACCTGCCCGCCGTGCGCGTGACCCGACACCACGAGGTCGAGCGGGAATTGCGCATACTTCGTCAGCAGCTCCGGGCGATGCGCCAGCAGGACGGTGAAGTCCGCTGAATCCACGTCTTCGAGCGCCTGCCGCAGCTGCTCTTCCGTGTCCGGTGCGCCGCTGAACACCATCTCATACGGGTCAGGGATGCCGCACAGCGCAATTCGCTGCCCGCGCACTGTCAGGACGCCTGACGACATCCGCAGCACCGTCACCCCCGCTTCCTCCGTCTGCTGATAGAGCGCGTCCATCTCGCCCGTCCACGCCTCATGGTTGCCGGACACATAGTAGCACGGGTACAGCGCGCTTAGCTGCCGCATCAGCGATAGCGTCCGCTCCGTCGGACGATTTTGCGTGTCGTCATCGAACAAATCGCCGACCAGCAGCACAGCATCCGGCGCACAGGAAGCAACCATCGCCACCACGTCGTCCGCATTATCAGACGAATGGAAGTCCGTGACGACCGCAAGCCGCACCTCCGCCGTCAGCTTCGGCGACACGACCGTGTATGTCCGCAGAATCAGCCGCTCATCCAGCGCAATTAGCGTCAGAATGACCAGAATCGCCAGCACAGGCAGAATCCACCGATGCTTCTTCCCCATCTTTCCTCCAAACGCAACAGACGCCGGGAATCTCCTCCCAGCGTCTTGCATCAATTAAATATTGTCAAAGAAAGGCGTGCCATCCTCATTTCGGAGGATGCCATCCTCGAAATGCAGCGGCAGCGGCTTGGCAATCATGTACTTGAGAATCTCGTCCATGCGCACGCTCTCTTGGAACGTGACCAGCGAGAAGCTCACGCCGTGCTTGTGCGCGCGCCCGGTTCGGCCGATACGGTGCAGGTAATACTCGTTTTCAGCGGGCAGATCAAAATTGATGACTGCTTCCACGTCGTCGACGTCGATGCCGCGCGCCGCCACGTCCGTCGCAATCAGAATGGGGAATTTGCCGCGCCGGAAGTCGTTCATGACCACATTGCGCTGGCTCTGCTTCACGTCGCCGTGGATGCACTCCGCCTGATAGCCTTCCTTTTTGAGGCGCTCGGTCAGCCGGTCGGTCATAAACTTCGTGTTACAGAAAATCATGACGCGCTGGTAAACATCCGCATCCAGCAGATACAGCAGATGGTCAATCTTCTTGTTCTGTTCGGTCGAAATGACGTACTGCGCAATCTGCGGCCGATCCTGCTTCGTCGCTTCTACGGTGACTTCAATCGGGTCATGCTGATATTTCCACGCAATCGTCAGCACGTCCTGATTCGTCGTCGCGGAGAACAGCACCATCTGCCGCTCGTCCGGCGTCGCCTCAATGATGCGCGTCACATCCTTGACAAAGCCCATGTTGAGCATCTCGTCCGCCTCATCCAGCACCATCGTGTGGACGGCATTCAGATGGACGTTGCCGCGGTTCATGTGGTCAAGCAGACGACCGGGGGTTGCGACGAGAATTTGCGGTTTGCGCTAGAGCGCGGCAAGCTGCTTGGGAATCGGCTGTCCGCCGTAGAGCACAGCAATGCGGCAGCCCTTGATGTACTTGGCCAATTTGGTCAGTTCATCCCCGATTTGCAGCGCCAGTTCACGGGTTGGTGCAAGCACCACTTCCTGAACTTCCGGTTCATTAAGCTGCACATATTCGAGCATCGGAATGCCGAACGCGCAGGTCTTGCCCGTGCCGGTTGGCGCAATTGCGTTCACGTCCGCGCCGGACATCATCAGCGGAATCGTCTTCGCCTGCACGGTCGATGGCGTCGTGAACCCCATGTCTTTGATGGCGCGCAGCACTTCTTTGGACAAATCCATCTCTTCAAACGAGGTGGGAAGCTGGTTCGTTTCGGACAAAATTTGCTCCTTCCCGGCTTCACTCATGGTATTCGTGAATCGCCTTGCTCAGCTGATCTGGGCAGGACGTGTTGCCGCGGCAGGGAATGCCTTCCAATCTCTGGGCAACTTCATCCGCTTTGCAGCCAATGACCATGCGCGCCAAGCCCTGCGTGTTGCCCTTGCAGCCGCCGATGAACTTGCAATGCGTGATGATACCGTTTTGAATCTCCAGTTCAATTTCGGACGAGCAAGTGCCGTGTGTTTTGTAGTGATACATCGTGTTTTCCTCCTGTGAATTGCATTTGATTTTTGCACCCTGCCTTCCTGCGCGGCATAGCCTGATGCAGGGAGGTGGCGCGTGTGGAAGTTTATCTGGCGAGTGCAGCGGGACTGCTCTCATGGTGCGGCAAGTGGCGGAAAATCCCGACACCGCTGGCACACCCGACCCTGCTGGCCGCGTGCGGAGCGGATGTCGCGCTGGCTGATTCCGTCAACCGCTTGCTGTACCGTCAAGGGCGAGTCAGCACGCTGCCGCCGGGCGTCGAGGTGCTTCGCTGCTGGCGAAATCAGCTGCTGACGCTCTCCAGCGAGACGAACTGTCTAACACTGTATGATGCACATGATTACCCGCTGGTTACATCGCCCGCTGGAATTCGCCCATGCGACTGCGCGGTTGTCGACTGCCAAGTAATCGTCTGCGGCTGCGAGGACGGCTGTTTGCACATCTTTTCTCTGCCGGATTTGCGGGAAATTGCTGCATATCCCGTTCCGGGTTGTCCGATGCGGGTCGCGGCGGATGGCGGAGTGCTCACCTGCCTGTCGCTGCTGAGCCCCGATCCGCCGCAAACGCTGCTTTTCCGCCTATGTCTGACAAGCGGCGATTTTGCGCCCGTCGCGCTGCTGCCCGGCTGGTGCGGCGCGGTAACAATTGCCGATGACCACACGATTTGGGCTGGCGTGGGCGAGCAGCTGCTGCATTTTCCTCTGGATTCCGTTGTGCCGGATGTGCAATTCGGTGGATTCGAGTTGATTCGTTTCCTATCCTGCCAGCAGTCGAAGCTGCTGATTAGCGACCCGTGGGCAGGACGCTGTCTGCTGATGGGCACGACCCCGCCTTATGCGCCACGTCAGCTGTATGCGGGCGAATGTGGGGGCTGCTGCTTTGCATCATGCAGAAAAGGGACGCTCCCCGACTGGAAAGCGTCCCTGAATGAACCTTAGATTACTCGATGACCTTGGCAACGACGCCGGAACCAACCGTGCGGCCACCTTCGC
>ERZ824598.890-NODE-890-length-42902-cov-6.293696_pt1 | contig 42902 bp, 39 predicted proteins | sample MGYA00519934_ERZ824598 | MGnify/ENA primary metagenome ERZ824598 (study PRJEB31778, sample SAMEA3449177) | human gut metagenome | biome: human gut; feature: human-associated habitat; material: faeces | place: United Kingdom | collected 2010/2012 ...
GTAAAGCGGCAAAGCCGCTAACGGCTGCCCTACCTTACCGTTGCGGAGAATTTACCACTTTATTGACAGTCTCTGATTCTATCTTTCTCCCTATTTTACGGCAAGAAAGCCGGTATTTCAATAGTCTTTCCGCAAAACCGCCGGAAATCCTCCGATCCGGCATCCTGTCGGCCCGGACTCGGCTCAGTAGCTGCTGATGTCCAGGCTCTCGTCATCCGAACCCTTTTCGATCTTTCGGATCTCCAGGGTATATTTCATCTCCGGACTGACGGCGACCTCCACCCGCTCCCCGGTCCGACGGCCCATGAGAGCCTGTCCCACAGGGGATTCCTTGCTGATGAGTCCCTTTAAGGCGTCCTGCCGCAGGGTGGTGACAATGCGGACTATCATTTCCTTCTTCATCATCTCGTTATAGACCGTCACGGTGTCGAACAATCCCACGGCATCTGCCGTTTCCTTCACCTCGATGACCTTGGCGGTGCGGATCATCCGTTCCAGATAGCGGATGCGGCTGTCATTGCGGTTTTTCGCCTGCTTGGCGCATTTATATTCATAATTCTCGCTGAGATCCCCGAAGGCGCGGGCGGTCTGGACCTCCTCAATGAGCTGGGGACGCAGTTCCCGGACCCGGTAGTTGATCTCCTCCTGCATTTTCTGAATGTCCACTGCCGTCAATTCATCATACATACAAGGTCCTCCGATCCTGATCAATTCTAATGGGATAGTATAGCACAAGCCGCCGGGCAAAAGCAATGCCCCGAAGCCGTTTTCCCGGCCCCGGGGCACGCCTCTGTTTCCGCTCAGCAAGATCCCTGCTGCCTCAGGCTCCGCTCCAGCAGCGACATGAGCCGCTCCGCATGGCGGTATTCGTCCGCGCTCAGTTCATTGAGCAGCTTAGAAAGGCAGACGTCCGCAGTGCTGTCCGCCGTCCGGGCATAGTTCAGACCGCTGCACGCCTCCTCGTGGTAGCTTCGCCGCAGTTCCTCCGCCCAACGGCCCGGGCAGAACACGCCGCACACCAGATTGGGCCGGTAGGGCTGGCCGGTGATGAGATACCGGGCCGCCATGAGCCGTCGGGCGTGGCCGTTCTCCTCCTCCGCCATATCCCGCAGGGTCTGCCTCGCCCACGAGGGTGCCTGCCGGGACAGCGCCAGATAGCGCCGCCGGTCCTCCAGTTCCTCCTCGATGTATCCCTCCAGCACCGCCAGAAGCTCCATTGCCTCGCTGCCCATGCAGCAGGGGTTCGGCTCCGCGCCGGGAAGCTGGCTCTCTTGCGCCGGCGGCAGTTCCTCCCTTCGCGGCATTGCTTCCGCCGTGGTTTCCGGATAGGGCTCCAGCCCGGGGCCCACCCGCTGCCAGAGCCGGTCATGCTGCCGGAAATCGTAGATCTCCGGCTCGTGGAGATTTCGTTCCATGGGCTCCCCCTCCTTTTCCCTCCAGTCTATGCGGACCCGGAAAAAAAGTGCCGGTTTTACTGAAAAATCCCCTCTTAACCTTTGACAGGTAGGGTAAAATATGTTAGGGTATAACAGTATGCGGATTTCGGCCGCTTCCGACCGATTTCTGTTGCTTTTGCAACCAATATTTCCCCGTATTTTTGGTATACTACATGAGAAAGACAGGAAATTTTTCCTTTCCCCATAAAGGAGGACCTTCCATGCTGGAATTAAAACATATCAGCTATTCCGTTCGGGAAGCCGATGAGACCCTGGGCATCCTGAAGGACATTTCCCTGACCGTGGACGATCACAAGCTGGTGGTCTTTACCGGTCCCAACGGCGGCGGCAAGACCACGCTGGCCAAGATCATCATGGGTCTGGTAACGCCCACCGAGGGCCAGATCCTCTGGAACGGGCAGGACGTTACCCACATGACCATTACAGAGCGGGCCAAGCTGGGCATCAGCTACGGCTTCCAGCAGCCCCCCCGCTTCAAGGGCATCACTGTCCGCGACCTGCTGACCATCGCCTCCGGCGACGACAAGCTTTCCAAGGATAAGTGCTGCCAGTACCTCACCAAGGTGGGGCTCTGCGCCAATGACTATCTGGACCGTGAAGTGGATGTGTCCCTTTCCGGCGGCGAGGTCAAGCGCATTGAGATCGCCTCCATTCTGGCCCGGAACGCCGACTTGATGATCTTCGACGAGCCGGAGGCAGGCATCGACCTGTGGTCCTTCGCCCGGCTGACGGAAACCTTCGAGCAGATCCACAGTCAGGGCAGCGCCACCATGATCATCATTTCCCATCAGGAGCGTATTATTTCCTTGGCGGATGAAGTCATCGTGGTGGGTGACGGCACCCTCCGCCACCGGGGCACTCCGAAGGAGATCCTGCCCCGGATCCTGACCGACACGCTGGGCGGCTGCCCGGTACTGAACAAGGAGGTACACGCCTTATGATGGAATCTCAGGTAGATCGGGAGCTGCTGGAAAAAATCGCGGACCTGATCGGCAAGCCGGTAGGCGCCTTCAACATTCGCAAGGACACCGGCTGCGACGGCCGGCAGTCCACGGAGAACATCCAGATCACCGGCAAGACCGACGGCAAATCCGGCATTGACATCCGCATCAAGGATGGGACCAAGGGCGAACAGTGCCACATTCCCGTCATCATCACCAAGCCCGGTATTCAGGAGTTGGTTTATAATGACTTCTACATCGGTGAAAACTGTGATGTGGACATTGTGGCGGGCTGCGGCATCCACAACTGCGGCGGAGAGGACAGCCGTCATGACGGTATCCACACCTTCTATGTAGGTAAGCACTCCCATGTAAAATACACGGAAAAGCACTACGGTGACGGCGACGGCACCGGTGGCCGCATCATGAACCCCCAGACCGTTGTCTATCTGGAAGAGGGCGCCACCATCCAGATGGAGACCGTCCAGATCCGGGGCATCGACTCCACCAAGCGTGAGACCAAGATCGTCTGCGGCAAGGATGCTGAGGCCGTGGTCACCGAGCGGCTCATGACCCACGGTGATCAGGTGGCAGAAAGCGACATGGAGATCTCTCTGGATGGGGACGGTGCCCGTGGCCGGGTGATTTCCCGGTCCGTGGCCAAGGGCACCTCCCGTCAGGTGTTCTATCCCAAGATGGTGGGCAACGCCGCTTGCTTCGGCCATGTGCAGTGTGACTCCATCATCATGGATGATGCCCACATTGAGTCCATTCCCGCCATCGTTGCCAACAGCACGGAGGCCCAGCTGATCCACGAAGCCGCCATCGGCAAGATCGCCGGGGACCAGCTTTTGAAGCTGGAGACCCTGGGTCTGTCCCCCGAGGAAGCTGAGGAGTGCATCCTGAAGGGCTTCCTGGCCTAAACTTCCGATTCAATATACGATCAACGCCCCGCCGGATGGCGGGGCGTTGATTTTGTTGGCAATTATCCTCTTTCGGTATACGCAGACAGACGGCGCGCTTATCGGAAATTCTTCGGACTGGTATGGAAGGTGTTCTGAAAGGCCCGGAGGAAGGTGGAATACTCCGGAAAGCCCGCCTGCTCCGCCGCCTTCATCACCGGAACGCCCTCCCGGATCAGCTCTCCTGCCCGCAGCAGCCGCTTCTGTACGGTGTACTGGTGGACGGTGTAGCCGGTGATCTCCTTGAACCGGTGCATCAGGTAGTACCGGCTCATGTAAAAACGGGCCGCCAAGGCGTCCACGGAGAGGTCTCCCTCCAGATTGGCGGCGATATAGCGGAGGATCTCCTCCATTTTGGGGTCCAGATGGTAGCTGTCCGTCTCTGCCGGAGCGGTATTGGCCCGGAGGAAGTCCCGGTTTACCTGAATCAAAAGCTGCTGGCACAGCGTATCCGCCATGCGGCGGGCGCCGAACTCCTCGGACCGCAGAGCCTCCTCTAACTGCTGGATGAACCGTGCGTAGCCAAGACGCCCCTCCTCCCCGGTCCGCAGAAGGTGGAACCCCTGCTCCCGGCTCTTGTCCAGACAGGCGTCCAGCGGCTCGCCGGGATCGCTGCGCTGGGCGATCCAGTCCCGCCCCAGCCACAGCACCGTCCGCTCGTAAGGTTCCTCGGCGTGGATGATGGGCCGGTGGATCAGGTTATGCTGGATCAGCACGATGTCCCACGGTTTGAGGAAATAGGTGACGCCCTCCACCACGTAGGTCACCTTTCCGCCGAGGAAGATCACCAGCTTATCAAATTCATGGTAATGGTAGTCGATTTTCTGGGCCAGAGAATCCTTCAGATGCACCAGACGGAAGTCCCGGTCCAGATACCCCCGCTTGCCCACCTCGCTGCGATCCAACATACTGTCACCTCTTTCGTTTATGATTCTATTTTACAGCACTTTTTGCTGTTTTTCAAGGAATGAACGTTATTTCAGTAGAAAAGCTGTGATTGATTTTCCGATTTTTCTATACAGCATTCTCTGTGGGAGCATCTTGTTTTCCTCTTCATTCTTTGCTATACTGTGTAGAGTTAATGAGAATTTGGGAGGAATGTGTCATGAGCTACGCCGATCAGGTCTTTATGCAAAACATTCGGGAGATCCTTGACCACGGCGTCTGGGACACCGATCAGAACGTCCGTCCCCACTGGGAGGACGGCACGCCCGCCCACACCATCAAAAAATTCGGCATCGTCAACCGCTACGATCTGCAAAAGGAGTTCCCCATCCTGACCCTCCGCCGGACCTACTGGAAAACAGCTGTGGACGAGCTGCTGTGGATCTGGCAGAAAAAGTCCAACAACGTCCATGACCTCAACGCCCGGATCTGGGACCAGTGGGCGGATGAGACCGGCTCCATCGGCAAGGCTTACGGCTATCAGCTGGCCGTCAAGCACCACTATCCCGAGGGAGACATGGATCAGGTGGACCGGGTGCTCTACGATTTGAAGCATAACCCCGCCAGCCGCCGGATTTTAACCAATATCTACAACTTTGCCGACCTCTCTGAGATGCACCTGTACCCCTGCGCCTATTCCATGACCTTCAACGTCTCCGGCAACGTGCTCAACGCCATTTTGAACCAGCGGAGCCAGGATATGCTGGCCGCCAACAACTGGAACGTGGTGCAGTACGCCGTGCTGGTATACATGATGGCTCAGGTCAGCGGCCTTGTGCCCGGCGAGTTGGTCCACGTCATCGCCGACGCCCATATCTATGACCGCCATGTGCCCATCGTGGAGAAGATGCTGACCCAGACCCCCGCCCCCGCGCCGAAGTTCGCCATAGACCCCTCCGTGACGGATTTCTATGCCTTCACCCGGAACAGCTTTACGATGGACGGATACACCCCCGCCCCCTTCGAGGACAAGATCCCCATTGCCATTTAAGGAGCCGTGCCATGAACGCCATCGTTGTCACAGATAAACAGTGGGCCATTGGCCGGAGCGGTGATCTGCTGTTCTCCCTGCCAGGGGACATGAAGCACTTCCGCACGCTGACCACCGGCGGCACCGTCATCATGGGCCGCAAGACCCTGGATTCCTTCCCCGGCGGCAAGCCGCTTCCCAAGCGGCGGAATATCGTCATCACCCGGTCCCCGGACTTTCACCGGGAGGGCTGCGAGACTGTCTCCACGCCGGAGGATGCGCTGGCGCTGGCCGGAGATGAAGAAAACGTCTGGCTCATCGGTGGCGGCAGCATTTACGCCGCGCTGCTGGGCCGCTGCCGGCGGGCCTCCGTCACCCGGGTGGACAGCACCGTATCGGATGCCGACACCTTTTTCCCCGATCTGGACGCCCTCTCTAATTGGAAAATTGAGCGGACCGGCGAGGCCGTCACGGAAAATGGCCTGACCTACCGCTTTGTGGACTATGTGAATACCGCGCTGTTGTAAGCCAAGGCTCCGCCGTTTTCTCGGCGGAGCCCTGTTCTTTTCTCTGCCCTCTTTTCAAAACCGCCGCCGCCGTTTATAATAGCCTTATGAAAACTGCGGAAAGGAGGCGGGCGCATGGCGGATCTGAACACCGATGTGCGGTACATCAAGGGCATTGGCGAGGCCAAGGCAAAATCTCTGGGCAAGCTGGGCATCGCCACGCTGGGCGACCTCATCAACTGGTTCCCCCGGCGCTATGAGGACCGCCGGGAAATAAAGCCCATCAGCCAGCTCATCCCCGGCGAACCGGCCTGCGTCTCCGCCATGATTGCCTCGGAGCCAAAGCTGTCCCACATCCGCAAGGGCATGGATCTGGTGAAGGTCCGGGCCGTGGACGACACCGGTGCGCTGGATGTGACATTTTTCAACCAGTCCTGGCTGAAAAGTCAACTGCGGGTAGGCGAGACCTACACCTTTTATGGCAGGGCGGAGGGAAGCCTCCTGCGGAAAAGTATGGCAAGTCCCATTGTAGAGCCAGAGGGACGGCGGGAGCACACCGGCCGCATCGTGCCCATCTATCCCCTTACTGCCGGGATCAGCCAGCTGCTGTTGTCCCGGGCCATCCGGCAGGGTTTGGACAGCTGCGCCGATATTCTGCCGGACTGCCTGCCGGACGGCGTCCGACAGGCGCATCAGCTGTGCCGGGTGAATTATGCCTACGAGAACATCCACTTCCCGGAGGCCCCGGAGACGCTGGACATTGCCCGGAGGCGGCTGGCTTTCGAGGAGCTATTTTTCTTCGCCATTGGATTGAAGCTGCTGCGCTCCCGGCGGGAGACCGTCTCCGTGGAACCGTTTCAGCCGGTGGATATGGCCCCGTTTTACAACGCCCTCCCCTTTACCCTCACCGACGCCCAGCGCCGCTGTGTAGAGGAAGCCATTGCCGATATGCAAAGCGGCAAGCCCATGAACCGTCTCTGTCAGGGGGATGTCGGCTCCGGTAAGACCATGGTGGCCGCCGCCAGCGTGTATTTCTGCGTCAAAAACGGCCGTCAGGCGGCGTTGATGGCCCCCACGGAGCTGCTGGCGGAGCAGCACTACCGGGGCCTTGCCCCGCTGCTGGAACGGCTGAATATCCGCTGCGCCCTGCTCACCGGCTCTACTCCCTCCAAAACAAAACGCTCCGTCACCGCCCAACTGGCCACCGGCGAGATCGACTTCGCCATCGGCACCCATGCCCTCATCTCCGGCGGCGTGGCCTACGCTGACCTGGGGTTGGTGGTGACGGATGAACAGCACCGCTTTGGCGTGGCCCAGCGGACGGCGCTGGCAGAAAAGGGAGAGCACCCCCACACCTTAGTCATGTCCGCCACGCCCATCCCCCGGACGCTGGCCCTGATTTTGTACGGCGATCTGGATGTGTCCGTCATCGACCAGCTTCCACCGGGACGGAAGCCTATTGAAACCTATGCCGTCACCTCCGCCTATCACCCCCGGCTGTACGCCTTTATCCGCAAGCAGGTGGAGGCCGGGCGGCAGGTGTACATCGTCTGCCCCATGGTCAGCGAGAATGACGAGCTGCCCGACGAGCGGAAGGCCGTGACGGAATACGCCCAAAAGCTGCAAACGGAGATCTTTCCTGACTTGAAGGTGGCCTTCGTCCACGGCAAGATGAAGGCCAAGGAGAAGGACGCCGTCATGTCTGCCTTCGCCGCCGGGAAAACGGACATTCTGGTATCCACCACCGTGATCGAGGTGGGCGTGGACGTGCCCAACGCCAATCTGATGGTGGTGGAGAACGCGGAGCGCTTCGGCCTCAGCCAGCTGCACCAGCTTCGCGGCCGGGTGGGCCGGGGGCAGCACCAGTCCTATTGTGTACTGGTGTCCGACAATAAAAATGACGAGACCCGCCAGCGGCTGAAGGCCATGACGAAAACCGCCGACGGCTTCAAGATCGCCGAGGAGGACCTCCGGCTCCGGGGCCCCGGTGACTTCTTCGGTCTCCGGCAGCATGGTCTGCCGGGATTGCGGGTGGCGGATCTCGGCTGCGACACCCGGCTGCTGGCGGAGGCGCAGTCCGCCGCCGACGGGCTGCTGGCAGAGGACCCGGCGCTGACACACCACCCCGCCACGGCGGAACGGGTGCGAAAGCTGTTTCAGCAGAGCGAAAACAGTCTGAACTGAATCCGGGAGACCGGCCGGATGGCCGCTCTCCTGGTTCTGTGAAATTTTTTCGTCCGTCCGGGTTGACAGCGCCTGTTTTTTGGCATACTATAAATGTGTTATCAAATGACAACCGCATAGAGTTCCGGTAGGTAAGGCTACCACAGGGATATGGATCGCTGCCGCGGAGTGATGGAGACATCATGAGAGGGTTTGAACAGGCGATATCGAACAACAAGGTATCATCTAACGCGATTTCACCGCCCTGTGAAGCTAAAGCTTGAACGGTAGGGATGCTGTCCTTTGAGACGCTTCTGGAAGCAGGACTTCACCGCACCGGAATGGGACGCGGCGAGGTCTTTTATTTTGCTTCGTGCCATGCAGAAATACCGGGTGGAAGGCCCGGAAAGGAGGTCACGCTATGTTTGAAATGGAAAACCGTGGGGAACTGATCGAAAAAATTGAGGATCTGGTGAACCGAAAACGATATACAGAACTGCGGGACCTTCTATTGCCGCTGGAGCCTGCGGACATCGCCATTTTAGCGGACGATCTGGACGATGAAAAGACGCTGCCCCTGCTGTTCCGTCTGCTGCCCAAGGAGCAGGCAGCAGAGGTGTTCGTGGAGCTGGAAAGCGATCAGCAGGAGCTGCTGATCCGCGGCTTTTCCAACACGGAGCTGAAGGAAGTGCTGGACGAGCTGTATCTGGACGATACCGTTGACATCGTGGAGGAAATGCCCGCCAACGTGGTCAAGCGGATCTTGAAGCACTCCGACCCGGATATGCGCAAAAGCATCAACGAAATTCTGAAATATCCGGAGGACTCCACCGGCTCCATTATGACCACGGAGTTTGTGGATCTGAAGGAGACCATGACGGTGGAGGACGCCTTGAAGCGCATCCGCCGGACCGGACCGGACAAGGAGACCATCAACGTCTGCTACGTCATTGATGACTGGCGGCACCTCATCGGCGTCCTCTCCATCCGTACTCTGCTGCTGGCGGAGGAGGATGACATCATCGAGGACATCATGGAGCGGAACTACATCTGCGTCCAGACCCTGGATGACCAGGAGGAGACCGCCCGCGCTTTAGGCAAGTATGACTTTCTGGCTCTCCCCGTGGTGGACACGGAAAATCGCCTGGTGGGTATCGTCACCGTCGATGACGCCATCGACGTTTTGCAGGAAGAGACCACGGAGGATATGGAAAAGATGGCGGCTATGCTGCCGACGGACAAGCCCTACCTCCGCACCAGTGCCTTTGACACCTTCAAATCCCGTATTCCGTGGCTGCTGCTATTGATGGTCTCCGCCACCTTTACCGGCCAGATCATCTCCAGCTTTGAGGACGCCCTCAGCGCCTTCACCATCCTCACCGCCTATATTCCCATGCTGATGGACACCGGCGGCAACTGCGGCTCTCAGGCCAGCGTCACGGTGATCCGCGGCCTGTCTCTGGGAGAGATCGAATTTTCCGACCTGATCCAGGTGGTCTGGAAGGAGTGCCGGGTGGCGCTGCTGTGCGGCACCGTTCTGGCCGGCGCCAACTTCGCCAAGCTGATGCTGCTGGACCGGATGGTATTCCACAATCCCATTACCGTCACCGTAGCCGCCGTCATCTGCCTGACGCTGGTGTGCACCGTGTTCGCCGCCAAGATCGTAGGCTGTATGCTGCCGCTGCTGGCTAAAAAGATCGGCTTTGACCCGGCGGTGATGGCCTCTCCCTTCATCACCACCATCGTGGATGCCCTCTCCCTGCTGATCTACTTCCGCTTCGCCTCTTTCCTGCTGGGCATCTGAAACGTATAGGAAAGCGCCCCTGTATGGCTGCGTCATACAGGGGCGCTCTTTATGTGGAATCCAGCAAGCTGGACGTTTTCAGTCAAAAGCAAATCTCTTCGCGGTTACTTACCTCTGCGGAAATAACAAGCTTCGGAGTATCGCCACGACAAATGGAAAAGGTAAACCCATCCCTAACGGCTCTTTGAATGCTATTATCTGCCAATTCGACTTTATATCCCATAGACATCATCACCCGCTCAAATTCTGTAGGCTCCGATTCTACTGTTAGTCCATATACAAATACAGCCGGGTCGGTTATTTCTATTGTTGTAACATATTGTCCATCATCGGCATAGTCCGGCCAAGCGGTCAGAAGATAGGACACCCGCACATTGGGTTTCCCCCCCTGCGTGCTCATGTGGTAATCTTTTCCCAAAAACTCCCGCGCACCCATCCAGCCGGTTATTTCATCATGTCCGTTCCAGTCAACGGATGACACATCGTCACATATCCAAAATTCCAGAGTTGTATTCTTTGGTCTTGGTGGAAAATATGGTCTTGTCAAAGATACTACCGCACATATTACAACGAACAGAATCCCTAGTGGCGCAAGGACAATGATCAGCTTTTTTACCTTCATATTATGGCCCCCTAAATTTTGGCCCGTCCGTCCTATCTTCTCAAATCCCCTGCAAATGGAAATCCGGGGTATACTCCTCCTTGGCGGAGGTGCGCTCCTGAGTGAAGCCGTCGGCAATGCCGCAATCTGCCATGTACCGTTCCGCCGCCCGGTATTCCGCCTTTGTCACCCTCCGGGCCAGCTTGCCCTCGGCCCCCGGCTGGGGCGTGTACTGGCTCATGAGGGAAAACAGCACTTCGCCGGGGCGGAAGGTCTCCGCCACCCAGTCGATGACGGCCTTCGTGTTTTCCAGTTCTCCCGGCAGCACCAGATGCCGGATGAGAACGCCGCTTCTCAGCTGGCCGTTTTCCATTCTGTACGGCCCGGTCTGGCGGAACATCTCTAAAATGGCCGCTTTCGCCGTCTCTGGGTAATCCGCCGCACCGGAATACGCTTTGGCTGGCTCCGTCAGGGCATATTTCAGGTCCGGCAGGTACACCTGTACCCGGTTCTCCAAGCGTTTCAGGGTCTCCACGGATTCATACCCGCCGCAGTTCCAAACCACCGGCACCGGCCAGCGGTCTTCGCCCAAGGCCTCCAGCACCGCGTCCGTGAAATGGGTGGGCGTCACCAGATCCAGGCAGGCCGCGCCCTGCTCCACCAGTTCCTCAAAAATCTCCCGGAGCCGCCGGGGGGTGATGGGCTTGCCGTAGCCTTCCTGAGAGATCACGCCGTTCTGACAAAATTTGCACCGAAGATTGCACCCGGAGAAAAACACGGCGCCCGCGCCTCGCTCCCCCACCAGACAGGGTTCCTCCCACTGGTGCAGCATGGCCCGTGCCGCCACCGGCCAAGCGGGCATGGCGCACACGCCCCCCGCCTTGTCCGGCGTTCGCTCCACACCGCAGCGGCGGGGGCAGAGATTACAGATCATCAGTCTCCCGTACCCTTTCCGTTGAAGTCCGGGCCCAGATCCCCGGCCCGCCAGTGGCGGCGGCACAGGCCGATGTATTTGTCATTGGCCCCCAAGACCACCTGAGCGCCCTCCTTCAAAACCTTGCCGTTTTCGTCGAACCGGGCGTTGAACATAGCCTTTTTGCCGCACCAGCAGATGGTCTTGACCTCCTCCAGCTTGTCGGCCATCACCAGCAGCTCGTAGCTGCCGGGGAACAGCTCTCCCTTGAAGTCCGCCCGCAGTCCGTAGCAGATCACGGGGACCCCCAGATCGTCCACCACATGCACCAGATAGTCCACTTCCTCCTTGGAGAGGAATTGGGCCTCGTCCACAATGATACAGGCGTTTTCTTTCAACGCATCCTCGGACAGTGCCCGCATTTCGTCAAAGTAGACGCAGGGGTATTCCAGACCGATACGGGAATGGACCATGTGGTCTCCGTCCCGCTGGTCCATCCGGGGCTTCACCAGCAGGGTCTTTTGGCCCCGCTCCTCGTAGTTGAACCGGGCCATCAACGCGTTGGCCGTTTTGCTGGAGCCCATGGCCCCGTATTTGAAATAAAGCTGTGCCATCTTTTTTATCCTCCCTCTTTTGCTTCATCGCTCTGCGATGCTGTCTCCTCCGCTCCCACGGGGAATGCCGCCTGGTTTCTCTCCGCCTCCGTTTGCAGGTCAGCTGCGTCAATGGTCATCTTTTTGCAGTCCGGGCAGTACCAGGCCGTGTGGTAGGTAGTCAAAAAGCCTTCTGTGTCCACCCGCATGATATTTTCACATCCGGGACTGAGCCACCGCACCTTTCCGGTGGGGATGCCCCGGTGCCAGGCAACGCCCCTGCCTCCCATAAGGAAACCCTGCTCCATGTCCTTGCCGCACCAGGGGCACTTCTCCGGCGGAAGCTTCAGACTCTCCCGTGTCTCCTGCCATTCCGCCCGCATAGCGTCCCAGTCCCCCCGGAGGGTATCCAACAAACCGGGGGCTTTTTCCGCCGGTTCTGGAGCCGTGCGGCGTTGATCGGGGGCGATGTCCCAAGGGTCCTCGCTCTTTTTCCAGAAAGCCATTGTCAGTCCTCCCCGTCAAACTTTTGCACATGGGCGTCAAACCGGCCACCGTCCCGGCTGGGCAGCCAGCCGATGGGCGGCGGGGTCTCCCGGTCATGTTTCCAGCACCACAACCACCGCAGACACCAGATCAGCTTCCGCAGCAGCAAAAGCAGCACAATAACGCCGATGACATTAAAAACCTTCAGCATGATTTCTCCTTATAACATCAGGGCGGCAAGCAGGATCATTCCTTGTGCCTGTCATCGTCCTTGACTTCCTTGTAATCCACGGTATACACCGGTCCCTTGAAGTGGGGTTCGTCTTTTTTCGCGGATTCCGAGCGCTTGTGGCCGCCGTATTTCCGCCACAGCCAACGAACAACCAAAATCAGCAGCAAGACAGGGATCAACACCCGGAGCAGGCCAAAGACCAACGCCAGCAGCTTCAAAGGCAGTCCCAGCAAGAATCCCATTTTACTTCATCTCCAATTCACGCTTTGCTTCTTCATAATACCGGGCAAACGCCGACGGCACAGAGCGCGCCGCAAGGCCTGCCGCATCCACCCATTCCAGTTCCGCAGGGCCGTCGCCCCGGACGGTCAGCGCGTAGCCGGTCATGCGCCACTCCACATGGGTGAAGATGTGCTTGGCCGTCAGGCGGCTCTGCCAGTCAATCACCGACAGGCCCACGGCCTCCACCGCCGCACCGGCGGCTGTTTCATCCAGAGTGCCCTCCACATTGGGAAACTCCCAAAGTCCCGCCAGCAGGCCGGTTTTAGGCCGCTTCCGCAAGGCGATTTTTCTGTCTCGCATCAGCAGGAACACGGTTTTTTCCTCCACCCGCCGCTCCTTTTTCGCCTTTTTCACCGGCAGTGTCTCTGCCGTTCCCCGCTGTCGGCCCAGACACAGGCCGCTTACGGGGCAGTCATCGCACCGGGGAGCGGTATTGGGCCCACAGACTGTGGCCCCCAGCTCCATCATGGCCTGATTGAAAATGCGGATGTCCGCCGGTTCCTCCGGCATGACTTCCGCCAGCGCCGCCCGGACAGCCCGCTTGGTTTTCGGATCAGAAATGTCATCGTGGCAGTCCGTCAGCCGGGTCATAACCCGAAGCACGTTGCCGTCCACCGCCGGTTCCCGCCGTCCGAAGGCTGCGGCGGCAATGGCGGAGGCGGTGTAGTCTCCGATGCCCGGCAGGGCCAGCAGGCCGTCATAGGTGTCCGGAAAGCCGCCCAGTGCCGTGATCTCCTGTGCCGCCTTTTGCAGATTTCTGGCACGGCTGTAATAACCAAGGCCTTCCCACAGCTTCATGAGCCGCTCCTCGTCTGCCTCCGCCAGCGCCTCCACTGTGGGGAACACCGCCAAAAAACGGGCATAATAGCCTAAGACCGCCGCCACGCGGGTCTGCTGGAGCATGATCTCCGACACCCAGATGCGGTAAGGGTCCTCCGTGTGCCGCCAAGGCAGGTCCCGGGCGTTTTCCCGGTACCAGCCCAACAGCGGCTCCGGCAGCGTCCGCAATAGATTTTCAGTTGTCGAATCTGTTTGTTTCATGTTATAATCTTACCACAAGGTGAGACGGCTTCCCACCCCCTTTTTGCGAATCAAGGAGAAAATTTACATGCGTGTCACATTTTTGGCCCACGACGGTTTTTTCATTGAACTGGATCAGGTCTGCCTGCTGTTCGACTGGTGGAAGGGCGTTCTCCCGCCCCTGCCGGACAAGCCGCTGCTGGTGTTCGTCAGCCACCGCCACGAGGACCACTTCAATCCGGCGGTGTTCACACTGGCGGATTGCAAGGCGGACATTCAATTTCTGTTAGGCAGCGACTTTCACCTGACGCCCCACAATTTGACAAAGTGGCAGCTTTCCCCGGAGACCGCCGCCAAATGCCGCCGCTGCGGCAAGCATGACACCTTTGCCCCTCTCCCCGGCGTCACCGTGGAGACCTTCCCCTCCACCGACGAGGGCGTGGCGTGGATGGTAACGGTCAACGGACAGTCCATTTTCCACGCCGGAGACCTGAACTGGTGGCACTGGGCGGAAGAGGACTTGGCTTGGAACCGCAATATGGAGGCCAATTTCAAGCGGTACACAGAACCTCTCCGTGGCCGCCGCGTCGATTTGGCCATGCTTCCCTTGGATTCCCGGCTGAAAACGGGCGGCTATTTGGGGCCTAACTATTTTTTGAATCTGATGGAGGTCCGCCGGTTTCTGCCCATGCACCAGTGGGAGGACTTCGCCTTTACCGACGAATTTTTGTCCGCGTACCCTCAGTTTGCCCCCATCACCGTAAAAATCCACCGGGACGGGGAATTTCTCGGCGAGCTGTAAGCAAAAGGAACCCGCATTGTGAAAACAATGCGAGTTCCTTTTCATTTTCTCATTTACTTTTGGATCAGCAGCCAGTTTTCCGTACCTTCGGCAGGCTGCTCCGTCAACTCCGGCACAAAGCCGCAGGCAGCGGACGCCGCCTTGACAGCAGTCTCCAATGCAGAGGCCTCCGCCTCGGTGGTCTCCGCATAGATGCGGTCCACCAATGGTGCCAAAGCGCTGAGTTTCTGCCCGGCGTCACTGTTCGTCCCGGCGAGAATGGTCTCCGCAGGCAGCTCCAGTGAAAGGATCACATTCTTCGGCAGTGCATCCCGCACCTCCCGGAGGAAGCCCTCGATCTGTGCCTGCCGTCCCGCCTCTGCCGTGTTCCCGGCGGTCATGGCATTGGAAAAGTCGATCTTGTCCAGCTTGCCTGCGGTGGGATAGCTGACATCCGTCAGAATGATCTCTCGGAATCCCTGCTCCGCAGCTTCCCGGATAATATTCAGCAGATACGTCCGGGCCTTTTCATGGCCGGGGTCCAGCCATTGACTGTTGTTGCCGTCATAGAAGATATAACCGCCGGTGTTTTTCAGGCCCATGCCCTCCACGTCGGCGTTGGCGGCCTTGGGATCGTGGAAGCAGGCGATCCGGGCCGCAGCGGTCACGTCTGTCCGGGCCGTCAGGTCATTCAGCGCCTCCCCGGTGTCCGGTTTCACGCTGACTGCGCCGGTCACGGCAGCGCTGCTGTCAAAATACACCCGGCCGGCGCTGTCCTTCAGCGTCACCGCCGTCACAGTCATTTCGGAAAGCGGCGTCTCAGCGGTCTCCTGTTCTTCCATTGTCAGCGGCTTTGCCGCCAGCAGCGTCCCCCGGACCGGTGTTTTGACAGCGGTCTGCTCTGGTTCCCGAATCACCACATCCGGGTCTCCGGGGGCTTCGACAGGGTCGGAAGTCCCTTTGTCCCAAGGCAGGTCAAAGTGGAGATTACCGTCGGCGTCATAGCGCATGTGCTCCCGGGCCATAATAAAGCCCACAGAACCCAGAATAATGAGGATCAGCAGGATGGCCAGGAAAATTTTTCCCTTCCGGCCTCTCCCGCGATAGCTGCTGTATCCTCTGGTGCCTGATGCCATGCCGCCTCACCCCGTTTCTGCTTTTCGGTCTGTTATTCCTGTTCCAGGGCCATCATCTTGTTGACCCGGCGCTCATGGCGGCCGCCCTCAAACTCGGTGGTCAGGAACACCTCCACCATGCGCTCTGCCATATTCTTGCCGGTAAAGCCCGCGCCGATGGCCATCATGTTGGCGTCGTTGTGACGGCGGGTCATCTCTGCCTCCAGGCAGTCGGCACAGTGGGCGCAGCGGATGCCCTTGATCTTGTTGGCGGCGATGGAAATGCCGATACCGGTGGTGCAGATCACGATACCGCGGTCGCACTTGCCCTCAGCCACAGCACGGGCAGCGGCAGCGCCGAAATCGGGATAATCGCAGCTCTCCAGAGAGTAGCAGCCGAAATCCTCATACTCATAGCCCAGCTTTTCCAGGGTCTTCATGATAAATTGCTTCAGCTCGTAGCCGCCGTGGTCACAGCCCAATGCGATTTTCATAGTCATTTCCTCCAAATAATCGTTTTTTCGGATGATGCAGGGTCAGTATACACCGCCCTCCGGCAAAAATCAATTCTTTATTACAATGCGTGCCAGACAGGCATCTGCTTTTCAAAGGTGCAGAACCGGGTAAAGCCGCACTCTTTCAGCAAAGCCTGCCGCTCCCGGATGAAGCGGCCCACATGCTCCGGGCTATGGGCGTCGGTGCCCAGGGTGATGAGCTCACCGCCCAGTTCCCGGTAGATCCGCAGCCACTTGGCGTCCGGCAAGGACGTATTGCCCCGGTTGACGTTCAGCTCGATGCCTCGCCCGTTTTCGATCAGAGTTTTCAAAATTTCCCGGATCTCAGCCTCATAGGGATCAAAGCTGGTATGAAGCCCCCGCATCTCATTGAAATACCGCAGGGGCAGAGTCAAATGGCCCAGAACCGTAAAGCCCCCCAGCTTTGCCAGAGCCAGGGCTTCCTCCAGATAATCCCCCAGGGCTTCCTGGGCCTCGGCAGCAGTGGCGGGCATATAGTCATACAGGTCCGCACCGCCGTACTTCCGGGACAGCAGGTGCACCGAGCCGATGATGAAATCAAACTGCGGCGCGTCCTCCAACAGCTTTTTCATGTGGGCCGGGGCCTTCTGCGCGTCGCCCATCTCCATGCCCAGCCGCAGATGGATGCGGTCCCCCAGCGCGGCCTGAACGTTAGCAAAATCCGCTGTCAGCCCCGACCAGTCATAGGGCGGGCGCAGTTCATTGGACCCCCAGGTCAGGGGCTCCACATGATCCGTAAAGCAGATCTCGTCCATCCCGGCATCCAGTGCGGCCTGGGCCATCACCGTCATGGGATCATGAGCATCGGGAGAAAACTGCGTATGGGTATGGTAATCTGCCAGATACATACCTTGCCTCACTTCTTAAACTTCTTGAAGAACTTCTTCCGTTCCTCGTAGTTGTTATCACCTACGGATTCCGCGAACTTCTTCAAAGCTTCCTTCTGCTCCCGGTTCAGGTTCCGGGGCGTTTCGATATAAACAGTCACATACTGGTCACCCCGGCCCCGGCCGTTGAGCTCAGGAATGCCCTTGCCCTTCAACCGGAAGGTAGTGCCGGACTGGGTGCCCTCCGGCAGGTCATACTTCACCTTGCCGTCAATGGTGGGGATCTCCAGCTCCGCACCCAGAACTGCCTGCGCAAAGGTGATGGGCGCCTCACAGAGGACGGAGGTACCCTCCCGGCGGAACAGCTCGTGGGGCCGGACCGTAATGGTGATGAGCAGATCACCGGACGGGCCGCCGTTCTTTCCGGCGTGGCCCTGCCCCCGGATGGAGATGGTCTGGCCATTGTCGATACCTGCAGGGATCTTGGCCTGAATGGTACGGCGCTTGCGCTCTAAGCCGCTGCCCCGGCAAGCGGTACAGGGGGTCTTGATGATGCGGCCCTTGCCGCCGCAGCGGCCGCAGGGAGAGGTTGTGGCGAACACACCCATGGGCGTCTGCCGCCGCACCTGCACCTGACCGGAGCCGTGGCAGTCCGGGCAGACCTCGGGCGAGGTGCCGTCGGCACAGCCGGAGCCGTGACAGACCGCGCAGGTCTCATAGCGGTCCACGCTGACCTCTTTCTCGCAGCCGAAGGCCGCCTCCTCAAAGCTGATGGTCACACTCAGGCGGATGCTCTCGCCCCGCTGGGGCGCATTGGGGTTCCGGCGCTGAGCGGAGCCGAAGCCACCGCCAAAGAAGCTGCCGAAAATATCCCCCAGATCGCCAAAGTCGAAGCCGCCGGCACCGTAAGCACCGCCGCCGGCCCCCGCTCCGTAGTTAGGGTCCACACCCGCAAAGCCGAACTGGTCATAACGGGCTTTTTTATCAGAGTCAGAGAGAACCTCATAGGCCTCGTTGACCTCCTTGAACTTCTCCTCCGCCTCTTTATTGTCAGGATTCAGGTCCGGATGATACTTCCGGGCCATCTTCTTATATGCGCGCTTGATCTCGTCCTCGGATGCGCTCTTGTCAACGCCCAGGACCTCGTAATAATCACGTTTTTCTGCTGCCATACTTGCTGCTCCTCTCAGGAATCACTTAAGGATCAGGAATCAGGAACCGGCTTCCCCGTTCCGGATTCCTCATCTCTAAGTTTGCTCCAAAACGGCCCCAATGGGGCGGGGAATAATCCCCGTCCCATCGGTTCCGATCCGTATAGGTTTTTTACTTCTTGTTCTGGTCGTCATCATCCACGACCTTGTAGTCGGCGTCATAATACTGACCGTCCTGCGCGCCGCCGGCCTGCTGGCCGCCCATGTCGGGACCGGCCTGGGCACCGCCCTGAGCGCCCTGGGGGTTGGCCTGCTGATAGAGCTTCTCGCTGACAGCGTAGAAGTCCTGAGTCAGCTCATCGGTAGCGGTCTTGATGGCGGCGGTGTCGGTGCCCTTCAGGGCCTCCTTCAGCTTGTCGATGCCGGCCTGGACCTTGCTCTTATCCTCGGCGGGGATCTTGTCGCCCATCTCATTCAGGGTCTTTTCGCTCTGATAGACCATCTGATCGGCCTGGTTGCGGGTCTCCACGTCCTCTTTCATCTTCTTGTCCTGAGCGGCATACTGCTCGGCTTCTTTGACAGCCTTCTCAATATCGTCCTTGCTCATGTTGGAGGAGGAGGTGATGGTGATATGCTGCTCGGTACCGGTGCCCAGATCCTTGGCGGAGACATTCACGATGCCGTTGGCGTCGATATCGAAGGTGACCTCGATCTGAGGCACGCCACGGCGGGCGGGAGCGATGCCGTCCAGATGGAAGCGGCCCAGGGACTTGTTGGCAGCAGCCATTTCACGCTCGCCCTGAAGGACGTTGACCTCCACAGAGGTCTGGTTATCCGCAGCAGTGGAGAAGATCTGGCTCTTCTTCACAGGGATGGTGGTGTTGCGGTCGATCAGCTTGGTGCACACGCCGCCCATGGTCTCAATGCCCAAGGACAGGGGGGTGACGTCCAGCAGCAGCAGACCCTTCACGTCGCCGGTGAGCACGCCGCCCTGCAGGGCTGCGCCCATAGCCACGCACTCGTCGGGGTTGATGCCCTTGAAGCCTTCTTTGCCGGTGAGCTTCTTGACCATGTCCTGCACGGCAGGGATACGGCTAGAACCGCCCACCATCAGGACCTTGTGGATGTCATTACCGGTGAGGCCAGCGTCACCCAGAGCCTGACGGACGGGGCCGGCGGTAGCCTCCACCAGATGCGCGGTCAGTTCGTTGAACTTGGCCCGGGTCAGGGTCAGGTCCAGATGCTTGGGGCCGGTGGCGTCTGCAGTGATATAGGGCAGGTTGATGTTGGAGGTGGTCACGCCGGACAGCTCGATCTTGGCCTTCTCAGCAGCCTCCTTCAGGCGCTGCATGGCAACCTTGTCGCCGGAGAGGTCCACATTGTCGGTGCGCTTGAACTCGCTGACCATCCACTTCATAATGCACTCATCGAAGTCATCGCCGCCCAGACGGTTGTTGCCTGCGGTGGCCAGAACCTCGATAACGCCGTCATCAATGTCCAGAATGGACACGTCGAAGGTACCGCCGCCCAGGTCATAGACCATGATCTTCTGGGACTGCTCCTTATCCACGCCGTAGGCAAGAGCGGCTGCGGTAGGCTCGTTGATGATACGCTTCACGTCCAGACCGGCGATCTTGCCGGCGTCCTTGGTGGCCTGACGCTGGGCGTCGGTAAAGTAAGCGGGAACGGTGATGACAGCCTCGGAAACGGTCTGGCCCAGATAGGCCTCAGCGTCGCTCTTGAGCTTCTGCAGGATCATGGCGCTGATCTCCTGAGGGGTGTAGGCCTTGCCGTCCACGTTCACCTTGTAATCGCTGCCCATTTCACGCTTGATGGAAGAAATGGTGCGGTCGGGGTTGGTGATGGCCTGACGCTTTGCCACCTGGCCCACCATACGCTCGCCGGTCTTGCTGAATGCCACCACAGACGGGGTGGTGCGGTTGCCCTCGGCGTTGGGGATGACAACGGCTTCGCCGCCCTCCATGACAGCCACGCAGCTATTTGTTGTACCTAAGTCGATACCGATAACCTTAGACATAATGAATTCCTCCAAATTTATCTGAATTTTTATTGATAACTATTTGCATACCCCGGTTTTCACCGGCGCTCGGATCACATACGGTCCATCCGCGGCATGATGATCGCCGCGATCAGATACAGAATCAGTCCGCTGCCGCCCAGCAGTGTGAACAGCGCCCAGCCCAGCCGAACCCAGGTGGGGTCCCAGCCGAAATACTCGGCGACACCGGCGCACACACCGGCGATCATCCCGTTCTGGGGATCACGGTACAGCTTCTTATCCATATAAATCTCCTTTTAGTTGGCCACCTGCACAATGGCGTGTCGCAGAACCTTGCCGTTCAGCTCAAAGCCCGCCTGGAACACCTGAGCCACTACGTTTTCTCCAAGGCTCTCGTCCTCAATGTGCATGACGGCGTCCATCAGCTCCGGGTCAAATTCCTTGCCCTTGGCCTCGATCTCCTTGACGCCCTCCTTGGCAAGCAGCTCCTTGAACTGGTGGAAGATCATCTCCAATCCCTTTTTGTGGGGATCGTCCTCGCCGCCCTCGGCGGCTGCGGCCCGCTCCAGATTGTCATACACCGCCAGGAAGGTCTTGATGGTGTCGCCCTTGGCATCCTGATAGATGCCATCCTTTTCCTTGGTGGTGCGCTTGCGGTAGTTGTCATACTCGGCAGTGAGGCGGGTGAACTGATCCTTCACGGATTCCAGCTGCTTGGCAGCCAGCTCCATCTTCTCCACCTGCTCCCGGGTAAAGGTGATGCCCTTTTCCTTCTTTTCTTTCTTCTTGGACTTCTTCTCCGGCTCCTGATTCTCCGGAGTCTTTTCCTGCTCCGTCTCCGCTGCTTCCGCGGTCACGGGAGTCTCCTCTAAAGGCTCTTTGGTTTCTTCACTCATGTATCTGTATCCTCCTTCGGGGGTAGTTCTTGTTTTTCCTGTTTGCCGAACAGTCTGGTCAACCCATCGGCAAAGCCCGTCAGTCGGGCGGCCACGGTGGCGTAATCCATCCGGGTAGGACCGACCACGCCGATCAACCCCCGCATATCATCGCCAATATCGTAACTGGCCACCACCACACTGGTGTCCTTTAAGGCATCGTTCACATTTTCCGGGCCAATCAAAATTTTAATGGGTCCCTCGTCCGGCACCGGCAGCTTTTCCTTATCGTCCGCCAGAAAGCTCATCAATTCATGGGCTTTGTCGGCGTCCCGGAACTCCGGCAGCTTCAAAAGCTGATTGGTGCCTGCCATGATGAACTCCCGATGGTTGGATTCCTCCAGAACGTCCACCGCGTAATTCACTGTCTGGCTCAGCAGCAGAAACAGTTGCGGGGTAATGCCCTGCGAAATGGCCATCAGCTTCTGGTTCATCTCCTTGATGGAGATCCCTGTGAAATGCCGGTTCAAAAGCTCCACCAAAGCGGCCATCTGGTCCCGGTCCACCTTCAGCTGCATCCGCAGCAGCTGGGATTTCACCCGGTTGTCGCCCATCATCATGACCACGATGCAGCTTTTCTCATCCACTGGCAGCAGATCAAAGCGGCTGGCGGTGATGCTGCCCTTTCCGGCAGTCGCCACATAGGCGGGGTAATTCACAAAGCTGCTGACGGCCCGGCCCGCCTGAGAGATCACCCGGTCCAACTCCTCCATTTTCATCTGGAGGGACTGGTTGATCTTTTCGGTCTCCGCTAAGGAGAGCCACTGGCGTTCCATCAGCTCGTTGACGTACAGCCGGTAGCCCTTGGGGGACGGAACCCGGCCCGCCGAAGTGTGGGGCTGTTCCAGATAACCAAGCTCCACCAGGTCGGAAAGCTCATTGCGGATGGTGGCAGAAGAAACGCTGCCGCCCATTTCCGCGGCAATGGCTTTGGAGCCTACCGGCTCGGCGGTGCGGATGTAATCCTCAACCACCACTTTCAATATTTGCTTTTTCCGGTCAGTCAAGTCCACAAAAAGCACCTCAAATCATGTTTAGCACTCTTTCTCCCTGAGTGCTAAGCGCAGTTTACCACCCCTGCTATCTAAAGTCAATGGGGGCAGGTAAACAATTTGTGAACAAAGGGAAAGCAAATGATGAACTTCCCCCTTTCCCGCCGGTTTTCATACGAAAAGTGCCCCGGCCGAAGCCGGGGCGCACGTATCACCGAAAAGAGGTTTTCCCTGTCACTCAATCAACCGCATTTTCACCAAAAACGGACGAAGGGTGGTGAACAGGGTATAGAGCAGAATTGCCTGAAAGGGCAGACAGATCAGGTTTTTAATGGCGCTGCCGCTGGCGGTGACGTACCACGCCTTGCCGCTGAGAATAGCCATCCAGAGTGCGCCCAGGATCACATTCTGGATATTGGTCAGCAATTTCGCCCAAAAAGCTCTACTAAACGTAATTTTCGACTTGTAGAAAAACAAAGAGTATACAAAAACACCCAGCATGGTGGTCAGGGTATAGCCGGGAAAGAAAGGGTAGCCGCCGCCACCGGTGATGAAAAAGCTCAGCAGATCCTCCGCCACGGCAAACACAACGCCCAGTACAGGTCCGCAGACCCATGCGCACACCGCCCGGGCCAGGAAGCCCCAGGTGATTTTGGCACCGCCCCACAGGGGCACCGACGGAATGGCGGCCAGCGCCATGCACAAAGCGATGCACAGCGCCGCAAAGGTCAACTTCCGGACGTCTTTCAGCTCATTGGCGGCTGTGCGCCAATAGCCGACGGAAAAGGGGTGGGGATACATAAAAAATTCCTCCTTCTGTGGGCAGTTACGCCGCACAGAGGAGGCCGGGCAAGCACCGCCCGCCGGTTCCGGTATGCGGCAGCGGGATGCGAAGCACACACTGCGGAAATCTCCTTTCGTCCGGCGGACAACTCCCCGTTCCTCCGGCACTGTGGCCTGTTGGCCGACACGCGTGCTTCTACTCTGCCTCTATTTGGTAGTATTTTACTATGCCTTTCCCAAAAATGCAAGGCCATCTCCTTCCCGGCTTGGATTTTTCCGGAGATTTTTTCGAAAAGGCGCAAAATCCAGAGAAAAGCAGAACATCCGATCGGATGTTCTGCTTTTCTCTGGCACCCCGGACTGGAGTCGAACCAGCGGCCTAACGCTTAGGAGATATGTTTGTCGAATTGCCTGCGATGTCCTCACATATACCGCTGTGCATTCCGACCATGCTACGGCTATTATCCCCGTTCCATATTGTGTAATATAACCAACTCGCAGAGCATTTTATAACCAGATTGGTCATTAGCAGGAAATTAGCAGAAATATTTCAAACTGAAAATTAGCAGGCCATTAGCAAAAAATTAGACCGAATTTCCCTATGCGTGTTCAAAACCACAGCCTAATATATAATGGCGAAAACGGGCACCGCTTTATGTATGCAAAAGTGTATGCCTTTAGCAATGACCTACTAAGTTTTGTCAAGAAGGAGGCCACCCATGGCAGACTATCAACTTGAACTCAGGCAGATCGTAGATTATCCACGATGCCGAATTTATCGAGAATTTATACAAACTCTGATTGCAGACCGGGGCATTCGCACAGGCGGATGCTCCGGTCTTTTTTATTATGTCGTTCTTTGCTCCTATGCCAACTTCAGAACCTCTTATCGGCGCATAGACGGGATCTCATACACAGTATATCCGGGCGAATGGATCTGCTCCATCACTGACATCACGGAATGGTTCCGTGTACGCTTTCACTACCAGGCATTTGCGATCCTAAAATCCTTGCAGGATCAGCAGCTCATTACATTTACCCGCCTCGGCCGCGGGCATATCGTAAAGTTCTCCATTACGGACTGGCGGCGCAATAACACTGCGCTCGACTATAACTGCCCATGCCAAAAAGATTCTGGCTTTTTCTTCATCCCTGTTTCAACAGCCACAGAATTGATTTCCGCAGGCCGTGCATCTGAGATGGATGTCCTTCTGGATCTCTGGATCTCCGCAATTTATAAGGATCAGCAAGTACGCGGCTCTGAAATCGGGCCAGTTGCGTATTTCAGAAACGGCACCGGGAATCCGCTCGTCAATTACAGCGAATTATCCGCGCGCTGGGGAATCTCCCGTTCCAGCGTGGGGCGGCTGCTCAAAAAACTGGCCGATTTTGACTATCTTTCTCTGCTGACTTTCCCAGGCCGCAGCGGAACGGTAATTTACCTAAAGAATTATCTCTCAACCATGTTCCAAATTTCGGATGTCATGATAGACAAAGAGGAGGTTGCTATGTGTCTGAATCTTCGCGTATCCGTGCCGGATACCACTCCGCCAGAGGCCAGCACAATTTCCGATGAGCAAATCAGCGTTTCAACGGGACTCTCCAGCGTTTCAAAACCTCACATGCTGTACTTCGTTCGGAAAGTGCTGCGAACCCTTGAAGCGCAAGGCATTTCCTGCCTTTCATGCCCAAAATCCAAATATATGTTATATCCATTATCCGACGACTGCACGGTAGAAATAGAGAAAGGCACTATCTCAGCGGGACTTGCGATCTGCTGCGGCGCCGGCAGTCCGTTGTATCGGTTTGAAATGACGATCATCCCAAATGCTGAAGAGGAAGGAGCGTGCGACAATGTCAGGAAAGATGTGTGAAAAGCGCCCAGAGGAGGATACCCGCTATCACGACACATGGAGACTGCTCAAAAAATATCGAGATGTAACATGGAGCCTGGAACTGTCTATTCGACAGGTCAAAAATCAGTTTCGCATTGATTATGATTGCAGCATTGAAGATTTTTTAGAGTCCATCTATATGGCAGGGGCGGATCTCGGCGGCACGGACATCGAAAATCATGCCAGGTGCATTGAGCGCAGCTACAAAATGCTGACCCTGCTTGAAAATTCCGTCAACCTTCTCCGCACGCACCACCAGAGCGGAGAGGTGTACTACTGGATTTTGTATTACTCATTTTTATCCCCGCAGAAGCTGAAAAATGTGGAGGAGATCATTGAAGTGCTCCGTCCGCATATCCGGGATATCAGCTTCAGCACCTACTACCGCCTGCGCAAAGCTGCGGTGGAAGCGTTAAGCTCTGTCCTTTGGGGATTTTCTGCGCAGGACACCCTGAAAACGCTGGATTGTTTTTTCCCGCCGGATGTATGAGAGCGTTTTGAAAGAGAATTGGGAGAAAATTGGAAGTGTTTTGCTATTGAACGCAAAATCGCCGTATGTTAAACTAAGTATGCTCAAAACTATAAACAAACCAAAAGCAGCCGCAGGAGGACGCCATTTTTGATGTGCGTCTTTTTTTCTGCCCTTATGCGGTCAATGAAACAGCATCCGGCTTTCGCTGGGTGCTGTTTCCTGCTTTTGGGCAACACAAGGAGGTAATGCTTTTGAAGCACAAGTGTCCGTCTCCCCGTATTGGGAAAAAGCCGCGTGGCAATATCGGCCGTTGGCTGTATGCAACGTTTCTGACCGCCACGCTATCCGCTTCTCTCTGTCAGCCGGCCTCTGCCGCAACCGTGTGGGAGAAGGCCAATGAAATCATGCGGGATGTCTATACGCAGATCCTCGGCATCTCCACGATTGCAGCCATCGTTACAGCCGCAGTCGCACTGCTGATGATGAATTTCTCCCGCAGCGGCCGAACCGTGGATGAAAGCCGGGCTTGGCTCAAGCGAATCATCATCACATGGGCTGTTTTGAACGGCCTCGGCTTCATTATGAGCTATGTTACGCCCTTCTTCAGCGGTGGACAGTGGACCGCACCGTAAAAGCTATGGGAATTTTAGATGGTATTGTAGAGTGGATCGCGGAGCAGATCATGTACGGCCTGGATCTGATCAACACCTCTGTTTTGGGTGCGTTGGGCTGTGACATGAACACATTCCTGCGATATTTCCCCGCAGCGAAAACTATGTATAGCCTTCTGGTGGCACTCGCCATCGGGCTGATCCTGTTAGGCTGGATCTGGAATCTGTTCAAGAACTACGGACTGGGCTTGGGAATTGAAGCGGAAGATCCGGTCAGGCTGACCGCCAAAGCGATCCTGTTCATTGTACTTGCGTACTACGCGGATGAAATCGTAAACATTGCGCTGACGATAGGCGGAACCCCCTATGCGTGGATCTTGTCCTCAGAGCTTCCTTCTCTGGACTTTGCCAGCTTCAACTCTGTCCTGCTGACCATCATCGGCGTCTGTGCCAACGGCGGCGTTGCGCTGATCGTTCTGATTTTGACGCTGATTCTCGCGTGGAACTACATTAAATTGCTGTTTGAAGCGGCAGAGCGGTATGTGCTGCTGGGCGTTCTGGTTTATACCGCACCGGTAGCCTTCGCCATGGGCGCCTCGCAATCCACCGGAAATATTTTCAAAAGCTGGTGCCGGATGTTTGGCGGTCAGATATTTCTGCTGTTGATGAACGCATGGTGTCTGCGGTTGTTTCTTACGATGGTTGGCACATTTATTTCAAATCCACTTTCCTTATAGGAGGTCATTATCACGAAGAAATATCATAAAATCATTCCTCTGCTGGGCACCGTTTTTTTGCTTGCGCTCACCTTGGCGGTACCTGCGTTTGCTCTGGAAGAAAGCGATGTTGAAGCAGCGGTCAGCAGCTCCAGCCGCGAGGCCGTAGCCGGAAATGTGCTGGTCTGGTTTCTCTGCGCAGTCGGCTTTCTCAAGGTTTCGCAGAAAATTGACAGCTTCATGGCAAGTATCGGCGTCAATGTGGGGCACACCGGCGGCTCGATGCTGGGCGAGGCGATGGTGGCATTCAAGGGTGTCTCCCTCGCCGCCGGGACAGTTGGGAAAGCGGTCGGCGGCTTTACCGACAAAGCTCGCGCCGGCGGCAAAACCGCATCCGGTTCTTCCGGCTTTCTGCAAGGTGGTCTGGCTGGCGTTGTCAGTCGGAAAATCACCAATGACGCCGTAAGAACCGCAACACAAACAACGCAGAAAGCATCCTCGTCCATCACGTCCGCTGCGCATCAGGCCACGGAGCGTACTGTAAATGCCGAGCGGCAGGCGGCAAGTGTTGTTCATCAGGCAAAGCAGACGCGCAGCGAAAGCGCTTCTCAAAAGTCGCAGATGGGCGTGACCCATCAGCAAGTCGCTTCCAGTACCCGAACCGCCTCGGTTTCCTCACTTCACAGGGAGTCACAGCATTCTGTTGGGCTTGGTGGGCGCCTTTTTGCCAATTCCTTGCTTGAGGGTGGGCGTTTTGCCAACGATGTGATCGGTATGGTCGCAGCCGGAGACCTGCACTCTACCGGCTCCATCACCGGAGAGTTTGCGTCACAGGCGCTGTCCTCCTATATGGGCATTACCGCTCAGGGGGATACCGCCCCGCAAATATCCTATTCCGACATTGAGATCGGTGGCGGGCGTATCACCGGCACAGAGTATTCTCCGGAGCATCCGGAGGGCATTTCCTTTGGGATGTACCACACCGGTCAGTACGCGGCACCGGACGGTGAACACCAAAAGGTTTTCTCTGCCGATGGTATCCAGTGGTACAAGCAGTATGCCGCCGACACCGTGATAAAGACACCCTTTACCGCGCCGGACGGCGAGATCGACTATCACAAGGAGATCGTCAAAAAAATGCCCGATCCGCCGAAGCGGAAAGATCGGATGTAAGGGAGGCTGTCTATGAAACCGGAAGAATTTGAAGTTTACATAATTCCGCCAAACTTTATGGAGGGCGGTACGCTATTCGGCGGGCTTTTGAAAACCCGCAATACGATCGAGGCGGTCATCCTTGGCCTTGCGGTCGGCGTGCCGGTTTTGCACCTTCCGTTTTCCCTCACCGTCCGCGTTGTGATTTTATGCCTGACAGCTCTTCCGCTGGTGCTTCTCGCCTTGATCGGCGTATCCGGCATGAGTCTGTCCGCTTTCATCCGCCTGTTTTTTTGCTTTCTGCATAACCGCAGAATCCTGTCACGCGACGGGACGCAGGATGGCAAAAACGAAAAAACACTGTTGCCAAGTTGGGCGCAGCATCGAAAAACCGGCCGTGAAGCAGAAGATCCTCCGCTCCCCAAAAGCCGCAGCCGCTTTTCCGTCGATCTGAAGCAGCGCAGCGTGACACAGTTCAAGACCTTTTTACAGGAGGAAGAATCTGTTCAGCCGCTCAATGCCTTGGCGGACTATATCCCCATTGAAAAGATTGAGCACGGCGTCATTTACACAAGAGATCACCGCTACGTCAAGGTTGTAGAGGTGATTCCCGTCAACTTCCTGCTTCGCAGTGCGAGAGAGCAGCGGAGCATCATTTACTCCTTTATTTCCTATCTGAAAATTGCTCCGGTCAAGGTGCAATTCAAGGCGTTGACAAAGCGTGCGGATATTAACCGGCATCTGGATACCGTCCGCAAGGAGCTGGAACAGGAGCGGGACCCGCATTGCCGCGCCTTGCAAAAGGACTACCTGAAACTCATTCGAAAGCTCGGCTCCCGGGAGGCGATCACGAGACGCTTTTTCCTCATATTTGAGTACGAACCGCTGCCCGGCACCAAACGAGGTCACGAGGAAGAGGATGCAATCGCTTCTCTGCAAACCGCCGCACGCACGGCATCAAATTATCTGCGGCAATGCGGCAATGAAGTCATTTCCCCCGAAAATGAGGACAACGCTGCGGCAGAGATCCTTTATAACATTCTTTGCCGAAAAGCCAGCAGTGAGCCATTCTATCAGCGGGTGAAGTCCGTTCTGGCGGACTACATGGCCTCTGGACGGGACATCAATACAATTCCCGTCAATGAATTCTATGCCCCTGACAGCATCGACCTCAGCCATGGGAGCTATCTCTGTATAGACGGACTATACTATGCTTATCTTCTGGTCCCCTCGGACGGCTATAAAGCACGAGTGCCTGCTGGCTGGCTCAGTCTATTGGTCAACGCAGGTGACGGGATCGATCTGGACGTATTCCTGACGCGGCAGCCAAAGGATCGCATGATCCGAAAGCTTGGACAGCAGCTACGCATCAACCGCAGCAAAATCAAAGAGGCCAGCGATACCAATACAGACTTTGATGATCTGGACGGTGCCATTCGCAGCGGCTATTTTCTCAAAGACGGTCTTTCCAATAATGAAGATTTTTATTATCTAAACCTGCTCATCACTGTCACAGCCGACAGTGTGGATGACCTTGAATGGAAGGTCGCGGAAATGAAAAAGCTCCTGCTTTCGCAGGACATGGATGTTCAAACCTGTTCCTTTTGTCAGGAGCAGGCTTTTTTGTCCTCTCTGCCCTTGGTCTCACTGGAACGCCAGCTCTACGAGCGGTCTAAGCGCAATGTCCTTACCTCCGGCGCGGCCAGCTGCTATCCATTTACAAGCTATGAGATGTGTGATGACAACGGCATTCTTCTCGGCGTCAACAAGCACAACAATTCTCTCATCATTGTGGACATTTTCGATTCCCGCGTCTACAAAAACGCCAACATTTCCATTCTTGGGACCAGCGGCGCCGGCAAGACCTTTACGATGCAGCTCATGGCCCTGCGTATGCGGCGCAAAGGCATACAAGTATTTATCGTGGCTCCCTTGAAGGGCCACGAGTTTCACCGGGCCTGTTCCAACATCGGCGGACAGTTTATCTCCATATCTCCGGCTTCTCAAAACTGCATCAACATCATGGAGATCCGCAAGGCAGATAAGTCCGTGGACGATCTGCTGGACGGCCCCGGCGTAGAAAAATCTCTGCTGGCGGCCAAAATTCAGCGGCTGCATACATTTTTCAGTCTCTTGATCCCGGATATGTCCCATGAAGAGCGGCAGCTTTTAGATGATGCCATGATCTGTACCTACGGGACAAAGGGCATCACACATGATAACGCTTCTCTGGAGCAGCCGGAACATCCCGGGCACTATAAAGAAATGCCGATCCTGGGTGACCTGTACGAAATTCTCGCCGCTTCTCCCGAAACCAAGCGCCTTGCAAACATCCTGAACCGGCTGGTCAACGGCTCTGCCCGCTCCTTCAATCAGCAAACCAATGTGGCGCTGGACAACAAGTACATCGTTCTTGATATTTCTGAGCTGACCGGTGATCTGCTGACGGTGGGGATGTTTGTTGCTCTCGACTTTGTATGGGACAAGGCCAAAGAGAACCGCACGGCGGAAAAAGCCATCTTCGTGGACGAGTGCTGGCAGCTCATCGGCGCCAGCAGCAACCGGCAGGCCGCCGAATCCGTTCTGGAGCTTGCTAAGACGATCCGCGGCTATGGCGGCAGTCTCGTCTGCGCCACACAGGACCTCAATGACTTTTTCGCTCTGGATGACGGTAAATATGGCAAGGGCATCATCAATAACAGCAAAACGAAGATCCTGCTGAATTTGGAGGAGGAAGAAGCCCAGCGTGTCCAAGGCGTCCTGCACCTTTCCGAAGCTGAGCTGATGGAAATTACGCACTTCGAACGCGGCAGCGCCCTTATCAGCACCAATAACAATAATATCGCCGTGGAGATCAAATGCAGCCAAATGGAAAAGGATCTGATCACCACGGACCGCCGGGAATTGGCAGAGCTTGCTCAGCGTGCCGCGACAAAGCAGAATCCAAGCTAATCCGTACACAATACGGCTTTAAGACGCATAAGGCCCTAAGACGGCCAACAGTACGGCAATTATACGGTTTTAATACGCATACGAGGAGATGTTGCGATGAAAACGAGGGAACAAATCTACGGTCAGGAAGCAGCCGGTATTTTGCGGGATGTTTCCATGTACCACGCTCTGACAGAAACGCAGCTTTTGAAGCTCTATCCGCATAAGGAAAGCAAAATCAGAAATTTGCTTTCCTATCTGCAAAAACAGGACCGTATGGTGCTGTGCGGCGAGTATTACCGCATCCCCTCCGAAATGGAGGATAGCATTGATCTCGGGCTTTCAAAGGCCGTTTGGGTCCTTGCCGATTTTATGGAGCAGGTGGAATATCATTCTGTCAGCGACTATCCCGCCAAAATCATCTTTTTTGCGGATGATGAGGTTTACGAGATCATTTATGTGGAACCGGGCAAAGAGCAGCTTATCAACCAAATGCTTTCCACTGTAAAGGAAGTTCCGCCCAAATATATCATTTTGGTAGAGCATCCGGAACAGATCGCAGCGATCCACACCCCAAACACCGGCGGATACTGCACGGTCTCCTCAAGCGGGGAGGTGCAGTATTATCAAATCGAATAAGGAGTTTTTTCTTGAATAGAGCCATTATATCACAGAGGATTACATCCATTCTGGCTGAGATTGAACGGTTAAATAACGCTCTCTATGCCATGAACACGACCGATATTCAGCGCTATCCCGACAACTACGAGGTGCTGTCTACGGACGCGGCGCTGCGAGCCGAGCGGATCACCTGCCGGCTGCGCCACCTGATCTATGCCACTACCAGCATCAAAAAAGAGGACTATCTGCGTTCTGCCGAAACCATGCAGGGCATCGAGATCCACGAGCATGGCGGTATTCTGGAGATCAATCTGCCTTGCCTTTTGCCAAAGCGCAGGCAGCGCCAGAGTACGGAGTTTCTGTTGGACCCGTTCACCACCGCGCTCTCCGATTATGCCGCTCACCACACAATGCCGCAGTTCCGGCATTGTGTGGTCTGCTTTTCCCATATCTATGCGCAGGAGCTGCCGGAGCGCCGCATCCGTGATTATGACAATCTGGAGCTAAAGCAGTTTCTGGATGTCGCGGCCTCTTTTATCTTGACGGATGACAGCGGGCTGCTGTGTGATGCCTACAACACCACGGAGCTGGGGGATGAGGATTGCACAAGGCTCTTTCTCATGGACTGCGCACGATTCCCTGCCTGGCTTGCAGAGCGCCAGAACAGCGTAAAAACCATATCGGATTTTTAGCGGTTTTCAGGCCGACTTTTCCCGAGGTGTGAAAAGCTGGCCGCACATACTGGAAATCCTGCCTTTTTTCAAGTCATGCAGCTCCAAAAATTACCCAAGCTATAAAGCCCTACGGTAAAATTTCGTACAAGGAGACATTGCGGCTCATGCCTCGAACCCCCCGCCGACTACCGGCGCAAAACACGCTCTCGTATCTGCTTTTGACATTGACCGCTCTCTGCGGCGAATACCCCATCAGCCAAATCAGCCGTCTGCCGGGTGGTCCCGCATATCTCGAAAGCATGGTCACTTCTCTCCGACAAAGCGGACTTCTTCACACCTTCTCCAAAGACGGCCTGCGCGGTCTTCGGCTCACCTCACCAGCCAAACGGCTGCTGTTGGCCGATGCCCCCCAATGGTTTTCAGACTATCTGACCGGCAGCTCTGAGCCGAACAAACTCAAAAGTGAGCTGTCAAGGCGGCTTCGGCTCCACCGGATGGCCGAAATTCTGACCATCATGCACAATGCCGACATTCCTGCCTTTCCGTGGGAAAAGGCCCCTTTTTCCGCTATGGTCGGTCAGAACGCAGAGTCTCCCGCCTATTACACCTCCAGAGAGATCAAGGAGATCGGCCCACAAGGGACGAAAATCAGAGGTTCGCGCGCAACCGGCATCCTGCTGACGGATGACGGTGTTTTTTTGACCTATAACACAGCCAAAGCGCAGATGAAATGGGAATATAAAGCCGAGCTGCGCTTCAAGGCTCTGCTGCAAACCGGATGGGCCATGCCGGACACGGAGATCTCCGGGATCGTGTTCGGCTCCGCTATGGAACAGCTGCCTGTTCTGATGCAGCCGGACGCACACAGCTATTTCCTGCTGGACGGCAGCTTTCCGCATTTCTACTATCTGACCAATGACCGTTATGGCGAAGCGATCCTCCGCCTTTTATGCGACCCACAGCAGCGCAGGACTCTCGATGCGATCCTCGCAGACGGCCTCTATGAGCAGATACCAAATTGGCTCGTGGAGAATGACGCCGTCGATAGTGCCGGGAATCCCGTCCTGTTCGCCTACACCTGCGATTTCCCCCGTGTCCGACGCTTCGATACCGCGCTGGAGCTGCACGGAATGACGGGGACATTGATCTGTTTTGATTATCAGGAGGATGCCTTGCGGGAGATCTGCGGGCATCGTGTAACGCTGCAAAGTATTGATTTTCAACAGTTTGAAAGGAGTTTGCCTTATTCCTAAAAAGAAGCTGATCCAGCTTTTTATTATCATCCCAATCACCGTGCTGGCGCTGCTCTATGGAAGCGGCTACCTCTCGCAGCTTTTTTCCAATTACCATGCATGGCAGGCGGCCGGTGCCGTGTTCGGGACTTCTCCCGCATTTCCAGACACCGGATTCTTCGCCTGTCTTGCGGCAGCCTTCCACTTTCCGTATGGGCTGTATGGTCTTGGCCTCTGCATTGGAGGGCTGGCGTTGTTGGTCCTCATGGTCATGCGAATGGGATACAGTGAGGGCGGCGAATATGACCGGCAGCGCAATCTGGTCTATTCCGACAAGGGGACCTACGGCACCGCAGGCTTTATGTCCCGTAAGGAGCTGACCGAGGTGCTTGACCTTGTCCCGGATATTCGCAAGCATTCCGGTACGATCCTCGGCGAATTGGAGCATCAGGTCATTTGTATTCCCCCAAAGACTCGTTTTAATGGAAATCTCGCCGTTTACGGTGCCAGCGGTTCCAAAAAAACAAGAGCATTTTGTGTCAACATGATCCTTCAGTGCGCCGCGCGGAAGACAAGTCTTGTGATCTGCGACCCCAAATCCGAGCTTTATGAAAAGACCAGCGAATATCTGCGGGATCAGGGCTATACCGTCCGTGTGTTCAATCTGGTCACACCGTCAGCCTCCGATTCATGGAATTGTCTTGCGGAGGTCGGCGGTCAGGAATTGATGGCTCAGCTTTTCTGCGATGTCATCATCAAGAATACCGGCGGCGAAGAACGCGACCACTTCTGGGACAGCGCCGAGATGAATCTGCTCAAGGCGCTGGTTCTCTATGTTTCCATCAGCTACCCCAAGGAAAAGCAGAACATCGGCGAGGTGTACCAATTACTCACCGCCAGCTCCGAACAAGATCTGAAGGCGCTCTTTGATGTTCTTCCCCTCACGCACCCCGCCAAAGCACCCTACAACATTTTCAAGCAGGCGTCAGAGGGTGTGCGCGGCGGTGTCATCATTGGTCTCGGCTCCAGATTGCAGGTTTTCCAAAATAAAGATATTCGCAGCATCACGGCCTATAACGAGATCGATCTGGAGCTGCCGGGAAAACAGCCTTGCGCGTATTACTGCATTACCAGCGACCAGGACAGCACCTTTGATTTTCTCTCCTCCCTGTTCCTTTCCTTCGTGTTTATCCGTCTGGTTCGTTACGCGGATGAGCATTGTCCCGGCGGGGTGCTTCCGGTCCCTGTTCATGTGCTCGGCGAGGAACTGTGTGCCTGCGGCGTCATTCCCGACCTGTCGAGAAAGATTTCGGTCATCCGCTCCCGAAACCTATCCATGTCTTGTGTGTTTCAGAATTTAGCCGGCCTTCAAAACCGCTATCCCTATAACCAATGGCAGGAAATTCTGGGCAACTGCGATGTACAGCTTTTTCTTGGCTGTACGGATGCCCTGACGGCGGAATTCATTTCTGACCGGACCGGCGAGGTCAGTATCTCTGTCACCAGCAAAGCCAAACAGCTTGGAACATGGCGTGTATCCAACTACACGCCGGAATATCGGGAGACCAGCGGCGTCGGCCGACGCAAGCTGATGACCATGGACGAGGTTCTGCGTATGGACGTCGATAAAGCGCTGATCATCATTCGTGGCAAAAATGTACTGGAGGTAGATAAATACGATTATTCCAAGCATCCCGAGGCAAAGAAGCTGCGACCGAGCAAGGCCGCCTCCCATGTTCCCGCATGGCAGACAAGGAAGCCGCAGAAAAAGCAAGCGTCACCGGCGCCGCCATCTCAGGCAGCGGCTAAGAAGCCGACGCAAAAGAAAAAGTCTGCATCGACAGAAAAAGTCGTTACAGTAACCAAAGAATCCATTATGAAGAAAAAGGAGGGCACTTAATGCCTAAGAAAAAAACGCTCCCACCCCCTGATGATTTTTCTCCGGAGATTCCGGAAACCGCTCCTGCCGAGGAGCTTCCCGAGCAGCAGGCAGAAGCAGTCAGCGAGAACACCGCTGAGACATCGCCGGCAGATCTCCCGGAAGCAGACGTTGTCTCCGATGATCTGAACAGCGAAGCCGATATTGGAGAGAATGCGCCGGATGCCGAATACGGCGCGGATACCGAAGCCCCTGCTCTCATCCCTGATGAAGTGACAGCGGATTCGGAGTATGACAGCATTTTAAGGGAGTTGAACAGCAGCACGCCCATGCCTCTCGACGTCGGCGATAGCGGTGAGGCTCCTCTTGACGCGCTTTTGCCGGAGGAATACACAGAAAGCGCTCCCCCCATTGAAGAACGTCCGGAAACCACGGACGGTGAATCTGCCCCGCCGCCCGCCGAGCCTCCCGTATCTGCCGGACGCCGCGATTCTTATATCCTGACCGTTGACGCCAAAGATCGCATCGAAACGGAGGATGAACGCCGCGAGATCATCTGGCATGAGATCAAGACCTCGCATGTCACCGGGCGCATTTTGACCGGAATCCTGAGTGGCGTGGAGCAAACGCCCTCCGGCATCACCGTTGTTGTCCTTGACTACAAGGGCTTTCGTATTGCGATCCCACTGAAAGAAATGATGCTCTATTCCGGGCCCGTTCCGCATGGCGCAAAATACAAGCCGTTTATGGAGCGGATGAACGGTATTCTTTCGACCATGCTCACCGCGGAGATCGATTTCATTGTCCGCGGCCTGAATCATAACGAGCGCAGCGCTGTGGCAAGCCGTAAGGCAGCCATGCTTCGCAAGCGGCAGACCTTCTATCTGGACACCAATGAGGACGGCGAGCCCTTGGTCTATGAAGGGCGGGTCGTACAAGCCCGTGTCATCGGTGTCGCGGAAAAGTCTCTGCGGGTAGATGTATTCGGCGTGGAGTGCACGATCTTTGCGAGAGATCTGTCTAACACATGGTTCGGCGACGCCCACGAATATTACAGCGTCGGCGACCGGGTCCTTGTCCGTGTACTTACCATTGACCGCAGCGACATCAACCGCATCTCCATCACAGCGGACATCCGCAGCGTTTTGTCCGATGCCAACCAGAGCAATCTGGATAAGTGTGTTCTGCAGGGCAAATATGCCGGCCGAGTGACCGATGTGCGCCACGGCGTTGTGTTCATCCGTCTTAATAACGGCGTCAACGCAATTGCCCACACCTGCTATGACCGGCGAATGCCCGGAAAAAAGGACACTGTCAGCTTTGCCGTCACCCGTCTGGACGAGGAACGCGGCATTGCCGTCGGCATCATCACCAGAATCATCAAACAGAATTTGTAAAAAAGGAGAGGCCGCCATGAAGAACTTATCAAAGCTGGCCCTTTGCCTGCTGCTTGCCATGTCACTGACAGTCAGCGCCTTTGCCGCTCAGATCCCCGATTCGCTGGTAGTGGAAAATCTGAACGGGCAGCAGCGGCTTGTAAAAACCTACACGCTTTCCCCGGAGGTTGACCCAGATGAACTGAAGGAAGAGGACTTTTCCTACGACGGCTATCTTTATACCTGGGCTTACACCACCAAGGTGGAACACCCGTATCTGGAAAGCAAAACTGTAACGGAAACCATCACGGTCAACACCGCCAAAAATGACCTTGCGCAGATCCTCGCAGAGCTTTCGCCCAGTATGCCCTATGAAAAAGACGGCTTCTCCGGCGAGTTGGCGTTAGATCATACCACGCTTTCCACAGAGGCGTCCGGCTACACCACCAAATACAGCAAAACCACCGAGACGAAGGTGATCGGTAATCTGGACCGAAACGATATGTCCTATGTGCCGCCCACAACCGTCAAAAACGGAAAAACCCTCTCCCTTGCCAATGTGGAGTGGCAGGTCACCGGCACGGCGCTTGTCGGCGAGTCCTTGGTTCCCGCTCAATATCAAGCGGTTGCCACTTATTCCGCCTCCGGCAGTTATCAGGCCGCCACGGGTTATGTCACCACGGCAGAATATCGTGGGACCGTTACCGCCGAAGGTGTAGGCAGTATCACCTATACCGTGGTTTACACCGGAAGTGAGATCGTCCCCGTAAAAACACATATCTGGGATAACGACAGCCTTTCCGCTCCGCTGCTGATCATCGCTGCCGTGCTGCTCTGCGCGGGCATCGCCGCCGTACTCATCCTGCTGCGCCGCCGCAAAAATGTCTATGTGTATGTTCCGGACAGCAAGCCCCGAGAGTACCGGCTGATTGCAAAGTTCCGTGTGGAGCCTGACAGCGAGGTTCCCGCTATCGATGCAGGCTCTCTCACACTGAATCCGGGAGATACCGTCGCGGTTGAGGTGAAAAAATCCCTTGCCAGGCATCTGGCTGGGCGCGAGTTCACCGTTTCTTTCCCGCAGAGTGACCATACTTACACGATCCAGGCCAGCAAGCGCAATGACTGGCATGAATTTACCGTTCCCGCCGAAGAAGAACAGGAGGCTCCCGTATGAAGAAGTTTTTCTCATTGACTTTGACTCTGGCTGCCATGCTTTCTGCGATGGCGGTCAGCGCCCAGGCTGCCGATTATTCCTTTGAAACCGATGGCACCCCGGAATACTATCCCTCCTCTTCCTATGAGGATGTCTACGGCTCCCGCTACAATTACGGTGGAAAAAATGTGGTGGACTACCAGATCCCCGAACTGGAATATGGGCAGCTCAGCACCACTCAAACCGGGGTGATGGAAAAGATCATGCTGCCCGGACTTCAGGGTACCGCCGCAACCGGCAGCGGCATTTACGGAATTTCTCCCGGCGGCGGAACTGTCGAGATCCCCGGTTTTCTGCAGGGCGGCTCCACAGCTACTCCTGCGACGCCCGCTTTCACAGAGCTGACACAAGATTTTTTGCTTTCCAACGGTGCCGTCGGAAAGATCTCCATTCCTGCAATCGGAGTCAAAAACTATTATCTCTGGGAAGGTGAAACGACTGCCAGCATGAAAAAGGGGCTGGGGCATTTCACCAGTACCAGCGTCTGGAACGGCAATGTGGCTGTCTGTGGTCATAATCGCGGCGCCAAATATGTGATCGGCAGCATCAAGGATCTGGATGTGGGCGACAAAATCACCTATACCACATCCATGGGTACCCGCACCTATCTGGTGGAGACTGTGACCAAAATCAGCAGCAGCGATTGGAGCTATTTGTCCTCTACCACGGATAACCGAATGACTCTCCTTACCTGCGTTGCCGGAGACCCCAGCCAGCGCTGGTGTGTGCAGGCAGTTCAGGCATCTTAAAATTTTCTGTTGAAAAAGTCACCTTATGATCGTAAAAGGGAGTAGATCAAAAAACAGGAGGACTTTTTATGAGGAAGCAAATTTTCACCATGCTTACAGGTCTTCTCATCGGCGCGGCGCTGACCGGCGGCTCTGCCGCGGTCGCGGCTGGGATCACGGCGGAGCGCAGTCACCATCGCGTTGTCGTAGACGGAAAAGAAGTGCAGATGGAAGCCTATGTCATCAACGGCAACAACTACGTCAAGCTGCGGGACATGGGCAAGGCAGTGGGATTTGAGGTCTATTGGGACAGCGTTAACGGCTGTGTGCAGGTGGAAAGCAACAAGCCCTACACCGGCGAAGCACCTGCAAAGGCAGAACCCGATAAACCGGAATCGCATCCAGAACCCGCAGTCCCTGCCAATGATGCCGATGTGGATGCCATGAAGCAAGATATCGTTGACCGCACCAACGCGCTCCGTAAGGAAAACGGCATCGCTGCCCTGGCTGCCAATGACAAGCTCATGCAGGCCGCACAGGTACGAGCCGATGAAATGGCTGCCAGCGGCGCATATTCCCACACACGCCCGGATGGGAGAAAATACACCACGGTCACAGACTGCAAATATGTCGGGGAGAACATCCAGTTGATCGGCGAATGGCAGATGCCCAATACATCCCTCCCGGCCGCTGCGGTCGATGGCTGGCAAAACAGTGCGGCACATCTGGAAAATATGCTCAATACGAGATATGGAGAGATCGGCATCGGCCTTTCGCAAGGAACGGTCATGGGAGAGCCTTATTGGTACTGCGTCCAGCTATTCCTCTGTGACGGCTATACCATCGACTGGGTGGACGCTCCGGCAGTCAAGTGAGGATATCCCCGCGCTCAAGCAGTTTTGTGACGAACAGCTTACAGACAAATAAAGCATGGCATACCACACACGCAGACCGGAGAAATTCGGTCTGCTTTTCTATTACAAAAATTGAAAGGAAACCATTACTGTGAAAACATGGAAAACACGGATCATGTCAGCGATGTTGGCTCTCTTGACTTTGCTGACCCTGCTGCCCACCTCTGCATTGGCGGCCTCCGGCAGCGGAACGGGCATCAAAGCAACTACTGACCCCAATCTCTGGTCCACCCGCCTGACCTCCACCGGTCAGTCGTATTCTTACCGCCCGCCCACGGCAGCAGGCAAGCAGCTTTACTGCATGGATCTCGGCTATTCCTATCGCTATGGAACCGCTTCTTTCCTCAACAGCTATACCTACCAAAGCGCCACCGGCGCGGACAGTGAAGCCCTGTGGGATGCCGCTGTTGCAGGTACGGGTCTTGGCGAGATGGACGCCGCCACTAAGGAGAATGTAAAGTGGATGATGACCTATATTGCGGACTACAAGGGCGACATCCCCGGCAGCCTCTTCATGGCGCTCCAAACGTATATCTGGGATCATCAGAGCAACAAATCCGCAGGCGGCGATACCTCTGGTGACATTGATGCCGGTGGTTTTGCCAACGCCGACACCTATGAAACCTATCTTGGTTATGTGGATTGGCTCTTAGCGCAGAAGGCCAAGGAGGACGCGGAGTTCCATGAGCAGATCGAGAAATACACCGCACAGGGAGCGGTCGCTACGGTCGTTGAGGACGAGTCCGCAAAGTGGGCGGTCTACGCCAAATCCAGCGTGTCTGGCCGCCAGAGCTTTTTTGCCTACTATGCGCCAAGAAAGCTCTCTTTTGAGGTACAGCCGGGAAAACCGGATCGTCCGCCCGCCGGCGATGCGGACATCACCCTCAAAAAAGTCATTGCGGGTACGAATACCGGTCTGGATGGCGCTGTATTCAACATCTACCGGGACGGTCAGATCGTAGGCAGCGATGTGACCAAAAACGGCGGCATCATTGAGGTAAAGGACGTCACCAAGGGCCTGTGGACATTCGTGGAGGTGGAAGCTCCGGAGGGGTATGCCCTGGACCCCACCCCTCACAGCGTCTATGTTGACACGACCGATGGCGATAAGCAGTATACCGTGACCGCTGAAAACCACAAGCTACCCGATATGAAGATCACCAAGCGGGACGCCATGAGCGGCAAACCCATCGCCGGTACGGTGTTTTCCATTAAGTCCGTTACCGGTAGCTATTCCACCTCTGTCACGACTGGCGTGGACGGCTCCGCCACACTCCCATCTATCCCCGCTGATGTTTATGTGGTGCGAGAGGAATCTGTGCCGGAACCGTACATCGTGTCCAATACCGAGCAGACCGTGGCGCTGCGCCCCGGCAAAACCAGCTAGGTTACCTTCGTTGACTATGTAAAACCCGGTTTGGAGATCCTGAAGAAAAACATTGCCACCGGGGAACCCATTGCCCATGTGACCTACAAAATTGAGCAGATCGACGGCAGCTACTCCACCACCGCGACCACAGACGGCGCGGGACGCATTTTTTTGGCGAATATCCCTGTGGGCAGCTACAAGGTCACGGAGGTCAATGCTCCCTCCGATGTGATCCTCTGCGATATTCCCCAGACGATTGCCCTCGGTCCCGGCGAGACCCGCACGGTGACATTCTTCAACGCCATGAAGCCTTCTTTGAAAATCATCAAGCGATGCGAAGTTACCAAAGACCCCATCCCCAACACCAAGTTCCACATCTGGTGGGCATCGGACAACACAAGCACCGGCGCCATGAATGACCTCGGCAGCTTTTACACGGATGACCATGGCGAGATCATCTTCACGGGCGATGCCCTCAAGAGCGGCTGGTATAAAGTGACAGAGGAAGCCCCGGCATCCGGATTCGCCCCCGCTGACGAACCGACGCAGGAGTTCTATCTGGCTGGCAACGAAAACGCGGTAAAAATCTGGGAGAATCGCCCCCTCAGCGCGCTGGTGGTATTCAAATATGATGAAAAAACCGGCGCGGCCTTACAGGGAGCGGAGTTCCAGATCCGCTATCTGGGCGGCACTTCCGGTACGGGCGGCACGGTCATCGGCACTTACACCACTTCGGAAAACGGCTCCATCATCCTCACCCGCCTGAAAGCGGGCACCTATATCGTGGAGGAAACCAAAGCCAGTCCGTTTTATTCCATCGACACGCCGCCCCAAACCGTGCTGCTGAGTGGTAAGGATCAGGATGTGGTGACGCTCCGGTTCAGCAACCAGCCTTACGGCTCCGTCCTCATCAAGAAGCTGGCGGATGATGCCAATAAAACGCCGTTGGCAGGCGCGACCTTCCTCGTCACCGACGATAAGGGTACGTTCATCGGCACCGCCAACGGTGAGTTCACCACGGACAAGTCCGGAGCCATCCAGCTCCCTAAGCTGCCTGCCGGTACGACCATCGTGGCAAAGGAAATTCGTCCCCCGGAGGGGTACGCATTGGACGGCACACCCCAGACTATTACGGTGCAGGCGGGTGAAAACGCACCTCTGACGTTCTATGATAAGCCTCTCTGCAACCTGACCATTCTGAAGCGGGACGCGCTGACAAAGAAACCTCTGGCAAAGGCGGAGTTCATTGTGAAGGACAGTGAGGGCAAGCCCATTGGAACAGACAATGGACGGTTCGTCACCGGCTCTGACGGTACTGTGACCATTACTGCCCTGAATCCCAATGCCACCGTTATCGTGTCTGAGGATAAAGCGCCCATCGGCTATATCAAGGATGAGACGCCAAAAACCATTGTGGTCAGGAGCGGTGTACCCAACAGCCTGACCTTTGACAACGAACCTTCTACCACATTGGTGATCCACAAATATATCGAAGGAACGGAGAACGAGCCGCTTTCTGGCGTTGCCTTCAAGGTAGTGGATGGCAGCGGCGCTGCCGTTGGCCCAGATGACGGCGTTTATTACACGGACAAGGCGGGTGAGATCGTTTTGAACGGTTTAGAACCCGGCACTACCGTAGTTGCCCGTGAGATCAAATCTGTGGATGGCTTCGTGCTGGACGGCACACCCCAGGATATTCTCATCAAGGCAGGGACGGTGCAGAGCCTGACCTTCTGGAATAAGCGTCAGGGTGCGCTCATCATCAACAAGCTGGACGCTGTGACGAAGAAACCGCTGGCGGGAGTTACGTTCAAAATTACCACCGCTGCCGGCGAGTTTGTCCCCGACGAAAACGGAAAAATCAGCTCCAACGGTCTGTATTACACGGATGAGAACGGGCAGATCATCCTCAAGGGCGTCACCGGCACACTGGTGGTAACGGAGGAAAAATCCATCGACGGTTACACCATCGACGAAAATACCCGCACCCAGACCGTGGTGGTCAATCCCAACGATACGCAGACGCTCCACTTTTACAACGATCCTGTGGGTGGCGTGGAGATCATCAAGGTCAACGAGGATAACCACAGTGAGCGCATCCCCA